>Ga0256322_1000259_pt1 | contig 8724 bp, 1 predicted proteins | sample LawtaT_19_FD_183670 | JGI IMG/M metagenome (GOLD analysis project Ga0256322, IMG submission 183670) | Metatranscriptome of freshwater microbial communities from St. Lawrence River, New York, United States - Law_Miss_RepB_8d (Metagenome... | ecosystem: Environmental > Aquatic > Freshwater > River ... | reverse complement strand
CGATCGTGATACGACCTACGTTACGGAAGTTTTTACCTTCTACTGTTACTTGGTAAACACCGTTAGCAAGACCATTGATATCGAGACCGATAACAGAGCCTGAACGTACGTCATTTACAAGTTTAGTATTCACCAAACGACCAGCTGCATCATTGATGCTGATAGTTACGTCTGATTCAGAACGATCTACATTGAGTAGCAAGTTAGCTACGTCAGTTGCAGGGTTCGGGAAGATAGAGAATCCGTTGTTTGTAGTAGCAGAACCAATTCCAGTTGCATCGTTAGTAACAGATACAGTAGAAGTTGCTGTTGTACCACATCCGTTGTTCAATGCTGTGAAAGTAACGGTGTAAACACCAAGACTTGTGTAAGCATGAACTGGATTCAAGTCACCAGTTACGATAGTACCATCACCGAAATCCCAGATGTACTCAGATGCACCTTGTGCAGTACCTTGGAATTCGATAATTGCATCAGCGATAGATACAGTAGTTGCACTTGCAATAAAGCTTGCAGGAGCAGTCATACCGTTAGATTCAACAACTGCATTCTTAGTTGTAGAACCACCATCAGCGTAAGTAAGATTCAAGCTGTAGTTTCCAGCAGAAAGGTTAGTTACTTCGTGCTCGCCAACGAAAGCAGCAGCAGTAGCTACAACTTCATTGTTTGCGTTTTTCACCTCTAGAGCAACTGGAGTTGCGTTAGGGTTAGCTACGATGATCTTTCCTGACTCAGTTCCAGAGCAATCCATTGAAGAAGCTACTCCAATTGGAGCACGGAAGTGTAGTCTGAAACGAACTGTTTCACCATTCAAACCTGTGTTGTTGAACGAGTAAATGCTGTTCTCAGTTAGGTTATGGAATACACCAAGTTCAGTGTCTTCTAAGTAAACGATAACTGAAGGATCGAAGTTCTCGAACATGTTCATTGCGATTGTAGATGGACCAGCAACTGTGTTTACAGTTCCAAGATCAATTACGCGCTCGTTGGTCAAAGTTGGCCAAGCTTGAACTGCATACTCAAGGTTTCCATTGAATGTGTAAAGGCTCATTTGCGTGTTACCAGCAAGACGAAGAGCGTCGTACTGAGCATCAGCTGCATCTGTTGCATCCTCAAGGAACGCTACGATTGCTTCGCTAGCTACAGTATTAACATTCTCCATGCGGAGACGCAATCTTGTGATAGTAGTTGCATCAAAGAACTCAGAGTTTGTTCCGTAAACTTTCATTGCATTAGTGAAAGAGAATGTTCCACCACCTGCAGTGTTGTAGTTCACGAAGAAACCTTGACAAGATCCGATGTTACCAGAGAATGGAGATCCACTGTTTGGTCCGTTTACAGTACCAAGTCCTGTGTATACGATGAAGTCACCAGCACCGTAGTCAGTTCCACCCGAAGCATCATCATCCCAAAGGTACATAGCACCACCTACGATACGTGCAGCATTTGCAGTAAGGAAGTTGCTCGCACCAAGTGGAGCTGGGTATGGGTTAGCCAAAAGGTTGAAGTCGTTTCCGCCAGCTCCTGATTGTGGAGTGTAAGAAAGGTTGATTTGGTTAGGAAGACCAGTGAAGTTAGCCAAACCAGCACCTGTTGCGATATAACCTTTTGTAGGTTGCATTGCTGTACCAGGAGTAAGTGGCTGCCATCCAGCTTGTGTACCTAAGTAATCAAGACCAGTTGCATTTGCTGTGTTGTAAGCATAAAGGTTCGGAATCAAACCTGGAGCCGACAAAGAAGCCAATGTAGCGTTCGAAATTGGAGCACCCCAGAAGTTGTAAACGTACTGGCTAGTGTTACCCTGACGACGGTAAGTAATGTTACCGTTAACCATTGAGAACGCAGGACCAGTTAAACCAGAGTACAATGAAGCTCCGTTATCGAAGATCATGTTACCGTTTGAGTTTACGTTGGTTGTTCCAAGAACTGTAGTAGCACAACGGAAGCGAGTTGGGTAAGCGATGTTTACATCTTGGCTAACTGCAGATCCGATATCAAGGCGACCAGCACCTTCAACACGTCCACCTGCTGCAACACCTGTAATACCGCGACCTGAACCAGCGAATGTTCTACCATTCAAGGTAAGAATTACGCTTGTATTGATTGTGATACGTGATTGTGTAAACACACCACCTACAAACTTAATACCTCCAACTGAAGCGTTAGCTGTAACAATTGGCTGGTTAGTTACCGGTGGAATGTTGATTACTGCATCTCCTGCAGCAACACCCCAACCTGTAGAGAACGAGTTAGTTACAGTTGCAAATGGATTTGGCGTTGCGTCTGTTGCACCTTGGTTGATCCAGTTACCTGCACCATTGTAACCAAAGCCATTCGCACCTGTCCACAACCATCCGTCGTTCACATTCAAACGGAACTGACCGAAGTTAGCTGCAGAGAAACCATCTACTGCGTAGAAGATTGTGTTTCCTGGAGTTAAGCCTGACATGTAAACGTAAGAACCTAAACCAGCACCACCGTCATCATCCCAAGCAATGTTGGTTAATGTTCCTGTAGCTGTGTTATCAGAAGAAGTAAACACACGAACTTTTGGATCGTTGAAACCAATTCCCAATACGTTAATTGCTACAACACCATTAGCAGGAACTACTGAACGGAACCATACGTCGTTGTTCCAATCGGTGAAATAAGCACCTGGAGACAATGAAGAGTTGGTTGCACCAAGGTTATTGGTAAGGATATCGGCACGATTGCTCGCAACGTTTACCAATGTTGCACCAGTGATGTTATCATTTACTGGAGGTACACCTGTGTAACACAATGTGAAGTTAGGGTTTACACCAGTTGCTGTTGCTGGAGCAATACTGCTAGCAGCATAAACACGAGCATAGTAAGTTTGACCAGGAGTTAAACCATTCACTACTAAGTTTTCAGTTCCAGGAGCAGGATCGTTATCTGCACAACCGATAGAAGATAAAGTACCGCAAGAACCACTGTACATTTCAACAACCATATCAGTTGCACCTGCTGCACCTACTGGAGTAAGTGTAGCTTGAGCAGAAGAGGCGATGAATGAATACCAAACATCGTAAGTTGGTGAATTGAATGAACAGTTAGCAGGCAATGTTTGTGTTGCCCCTGTTAACACACCAGAAATTGGTGAACATGGAGAAGCATTTGGTAAAGCAAATGCGCCAGAACAGTTGTCGTTCAGAGGAGCAGTAGCTGTACCGAATATACAGATTGAGAAAGTACCCCATCCTGAAGGATTGGTTGCACCACCATAAACTTGAACTTTGTAAGTCTGACCAACAGTTAAACCAGTTGCACTGATAGTTTCAGTTCCGTTTACGCCAGTAGCGTTAGCACAGATTACTGAAGTTCCAACACCAGCACCGCTTCTGAAGTCAACTGTAGGATCGAATCCTTGTGAACCAGTTACAGTGATAGTAGCAGTTGGAGCTGTAGCGATAAATGTATACCATACGTTGTCATCAGCTGTTCCACCGCAAGCTCCAGGAGCTGTAGCATCACCAGCAGTTGCATTTACAGTATAGCCATCAGTTGCACCAAAGCATGTAGCTGAATTTTGCTGATAAAGCAAAGTAGCATTTGCAAAAGCATCATTTGGCGGTGGAGGCGTTACATAAGTACAGATAGTGAAGTTACCTGTAGACGCAGTTGCATTCCAATCGAAAACACGAACATAATAAGTAGTGTTACCCAACAAACCGAAGATTGTTTGAGACTCGATTTGATTTGCATTTGTAAGATCCATTGGACCGAACAAACCTGTAAGTGTTTTACAGTTCGACATTGCATATACTTGGAATACCGGATCGAATCCGCCACCACCTTGTACATTAATAGATACTGTACTTTGAGATGCATCGGTTGTAAACTTAAACCAAACATCATCATTAGGCGTACCATCACCTTGCTCTGCCAATGTCATGTTCAATGAACGTGTAGCAGTATTGGTAGAGTATGGACCTTCTGGTGAACATGCGTTACCTACACCAAGATCAATTGCTTGACAAGTATTGTCATTTGGTGGAGCAATAGCAGGGAAGCTATTGGTTACGCAAATTGTATGCGATCCACCAGCACCTGTACCAACACCGTAGTGATAAACACGCACGAAGTAAGTACCTGCTGCAAGTACACGGGTAATTCTTTCAACACCACCGCGAAGTGAGTTGTCTGAACAGAACAATGAAGTTGGAGAACCACAAGATCCGCTGTAAAGTTGAACAACTGGATCCATAGTAGTATTGGTTGCTGCTACCTCGATATTAACGTTCGTTGCAGTTGCAAGAGTGAATTCATACCAAACATCGTCATCAGCATTTCCTGTGAAACCGCTGCAGGCAGAAGCAGGTAAAGATTGTGTTGCAGCAACTGTGTTACCAGATGTAGTTACACATGCAGCACCAACTGCAAGAACAGTTGCACCAGTACAGTTGTCGTTTGCTGGAGGAGGAGGAGTTGTTAAGCAGATAGAGAAGTTACCACCTGCAGAACCATAACCAGCATCCATGTCATACACACGAATTCTGTAAGTAGTACCAACTGAGATACCTACTACAGTGTTGGTTTCAGAAACCCCTCTGTTTGCACTTGTATTGTTACAGAACAATGCAGGATCTCCACAAGTTACTGGGTAAAGTTCCCAAGCCAAGTTAGAACCTGATTGTACAACACCGTTTGTTGAAGCATTCAATTCAACAACAACAGCATCAGATGTAGCTACGAAAGAATACCAAACATCATCATCAGCGTTACCACCTGAACATGTTACTGCAATTCCAGATGAAGTTGCACCAGCAGTTGTTCCAGCTACAGCAGATGTACATGTTGCACCACCTTGTACAAGGGTTGCAGCAGAAGCACAGTTGTCGTTCGCTGGAGCAGCAGGAGTTTGACGGATACGTAAGAAGAAGTTAGACTGTGTTACTGGAGAAGCATAATCTACAATTACATAGTAAGTACCCGCAGATGGGATAGCTACCACATTGTGTGCAGAGTTGTAAGTACCAGTTGAAACAGCACAACCCAATTGCGAAGCAAGTGTAGTAAGTGCACAATCAGTACCGCTCTTCAAGAACCAACCGATAAAACGAGTGTTAGAAGTATTTACTACTGAGATCTCATAGTTACCTGCAGATGGTGCAGTGAACTCGAATACTACATCTTGACCACCACCGTAAAGGTTAGAGCAAGATGATGTTTGAACTCCGATATCGTTACCGGCTCCGTTCGAAGAGAAATTGAAAGTAAATGGCAAAGAAGCAACAACATAAGGATCAGCGCAGCTTGCACCACCTACAGTTGTAATTTGAATTGCATTTGATGTATTTGATCCACCACCTGGCTCAGTACAAGTTGTTACCAAACGGTACCAAATTGTAGTTGACAAAGATGGAGTAGTGTAGTTCACGTTGTTTGCACCTGAACCGCCTACTACTGGACCCCATGCATCAGCACCACCATTGTCGTCAGACTCTTCCCACTGGTAAGTAATACCCAATGCAACCTCAGCTCCTAGTGGAGTTAATGTAGTTGAAGTGTTGTTCAAAATCTGCAATGTAGCTGGAATTGTTCCTGCAGCAGGAACACCAGAACAAGTTGGAGGTGTAATGATGTTTACAGTGTAATCTTCTGTTTCACCATAACCGTAGGTTCCACAAGCCGTTACGTCTGCAGCAACTGTAGTTTCCCAAGTTACTACACGCATAGCTGTTAAACCATCAGTCGCTGAAAGAGGAACCGCAAAAGTAAAGTTCAATGCAGTATTTGCTCCGCCTACAGGCGCTAAAGTAATTGGTGAAGTGTAAATCAACTCACCAGCTTCGAACGTTCCACTTTGGTTATAATCGATCCAAACTTTTGTGATGTAGTTGTATGCTGTGGTTCCGCAACCTGCGATATTAACAGTCATAGCATTTGTAACAGTCTTAGTAAGATCTGTTTGCACACCAAAATAGTTGCTGTAACGCTGATTCAATGAACCTGCTCCAGGTGCTGTAGTAGCACAAGTTGAAGACTGGCTAATTGTTCCAACTGTTACACCTACAACTTCACCATCGGCTGTATTTGTAGCGTTTGAAGCGCAGTAACATGCAAACAATGTGTTTTGTGCTACTGAAACTGGTGCTGAGGTAGTTGACAATCCTGAGATTGAACAAGTAATCACACACTGGTATTCAGATGCAGATGTTTGATTTGGAACTGTATAAGTTGCCGATGTTGCTCCAACGATTGGGTTGAATGTAACCCCACCGTTTGTTGAACGCTCCCACTGGAAAGTGTAATCGCAACTTGCATAAGCAGCATTTAAACTCAAATCAAATGGAGACAAAGGACAAGTTGTAGCTACAGTCGACAATGCGTTAGATGCTGCAGGAGCTCCTGAACATGCACCAGCATTTCCGATATTCACCAAATAGTCTTCTGTTTCACCCCAAGTGAAATCAGAACAAGGATCCATTGTAGCACCATCGCCAAATTCAGTAGCAATAACACGCATACCAGTATTTCCTAAAAGGGCAGTACAAGGAATTGTAAAGTTTTCAGTAAATGCTACAGTAGTACCTCCGCCAGATGTGCCATTAATTGCAGCAACTCTTTCTCCAGCATCGCTATAATCACCATCTTGGTTGTAGTCGATAAAAACTGCTACACCTGTGCTATAACCAGTACCACTACATCCTTGAACACCTACCGAAATTGGATAGTTTTGGCTCAAGTTAAGTGATGGAGCGGCAACGCCTGTGAAATTACTGTAGAAACTTGCTACAGATCCACTGCCAGCTGCCAATGCATTACATGCAGAAGAATTGTTCAATGTACCAACAGTTACGTTAGTAATATCTTCATCACCACCATTGGTTGCTCCTGAAGAGCAATAACAATTGTAGAATGGAGCCATGTTGATTTGCAACGGAGTTGAAATCCTTTGGGTACCACCATAAATACAATCAATAAGACAACGGTAAAAAGTTGAAGCAGTTTGACTAGTAGCATATGTAGCACTCGTTGCTCCAGTAATATTTGCATAAGGAGCGATGCCATCTGGAGAAGATTGCCACTGGAAGGTATAACCAGCCAAAGCATATGCATTGTTCAAGCTCAAAGTGTAATTCGCTCCTGAACATACAGAAGTTGAAGTTGATTGAGTTGTAGAAGCAGGCGGAGTTGTAGAACAAACTGGTGGCGTAGTTAGATTGATAATATAATCTTCTGTTTCACCATATGTATATGTACCACAAGGAACAACCGTAGCAGGATTTGTTGTTTCTACCAATACAACACGCATACCGGTTGGTCCATCAAGGAAAGTACCTGGAATATTAATAGTAGCAGCTGTAGCAGCACCCGGCCCTGCACCACCTGGTAAAACGGCTGAAGTGTAAACTGTTTCACCAGCATCGGTATAGTCTCCATCTTGGTTACCGTCAATAAAAACCTTGAAAACGCGGTCATACAAAGTAGCGCTACAAGTAGAAGCGAATACTGATAAAGAAACAGGAATAATTTTATCAATTGATGCAGGAGTCAAGTTTGAATAGTTAGCATAACGATTCAAGATTGAACCTGCGCCTGTAGCAGCAGTTGCACAGTTTGAAGTATTGTTCAATGCACCCAAGGTAACATTCAATATCTCAGTATCAGCAGCATTTGTTGCTGAAGATGCACAATAGCAGCTTGAAAATATTGCAGTTGTAACCTGAAGAGGGGTTGAAGTACCAGTGTTACCTGCGCACGTTACATTACAACGATACCAAGTACTAGCCGCAAGTGTAGCAGTATAAGTAAGCGAAGTTGCACCTGTAATGTTAGTGTAAGTAACGTTATCAGGCGAGCTTTGCCACTGATAAGTAACACCAGTACCAGCAATTGTATTTTGAAGAGACAAATCTACCGTTGAACCAACACAAACACTTGGAACGTTTGAAATTGTGTTACCAGGCGCTGGAGTTCCAGAACAAGGAGGAGGAACCGCAGCTTGTGAAATTACTACATCGTCGAAGTTGATGTAGTAGTCACCATTGGTCCAAAAACAATCCCACTTAAAGAACATTGTTGCTCCAGCAGGAGGCGTGAACGTATGTGTTTTGGTAATACAAGAACCAGTTTGTGTTTCATTATTTACTGTTGCAAAAGTAGTCCAAGGGCCAGTAGCCGAAAAACCATACTGCACATTGAAGCTACCCCAAGGGTTGGTTCCAACAGTATTGGCGCTCCAATTGGCTGCTTTGTATTTGTATGAAACAGTAACTGGACCTGTTTGGTTTCCTGTTAAACCAGGGGGGCCATATTACCGAATTGATTAGCTCCAAAACTATACAAGTTCCTTCTCATCGAAGCAGAGCCACAAGCAGTAGTAGCTGTAGTACGGGTGATGTTACCTGTCCAACCTGTAGCGTTCGCGTTGAAGTTGTAGGTTGTTGAGGCAATCTGGCTGATTACGTCTGTGGAGGGCAACAAAGCCATCAACACCGCAAACAGACTCGCTAAAGAGAATAGCCGCCAGCGTTGAGTCCGCCGCGTTGTTCTCTCTACACGAATAGGTAAAGCACCTTCGTGAGGCGACTTACCCGTAAGAGTAGTGATTTGATTCATATTGGTTGAGTTTTGATTGTTTTAAAGTTTAAAATTCAAAAGGGGATTGTGTTTATTGGGGTTTGATTGTTTCATAGGCGAACGGCATTTAAAAGAAGAATGCTTCATTTGGTTAGGTTAGTGAATAGTGAATTACTT
>Ga0256322_1000252_pt1 | contig 8826 bp, 6 predicted proteins | sample LawtaT_19_FD_183670 | JGI IMG/M metagenome (GOLD analysis project Ga0256322, IMG submission 183670) | Metatranscriptome of freshwater microbial communities from St. Lawrence River, New York, United States - Law_Miss_RepB_8d (Metagenome... | ecosystem: Environmental > Aquatic > Freshwater > River ... | reverse complement strand
CTTAATTTTAATTAGGTCCAGTCCGATCGCACAGTCGTCGATGACCCACTCGGTAGATGTGCCCACGTCAGCGCGAGGCCGGCGATGTGGAGATGCCCCCAATGCACCTTCGATAACCCACTCGGTAGAACACCGTGCGCACATTACTTTCCTAAAAATCATAGTTTAACACCATCCTGAACTGCTTGTCAGCATCCACGAAATGTGAAATGTGCAACGAGATGTGCGGTAACCTGAACGCCCCGTGCGCTCATCAATTTCCTTTATTTCTTGTTTAATACCTTTCTGGTTTGTCAGAATCCACGCAACCTGTCTCCGCAAGGGCTCCCAGACAGCGTAATCTTGAAGGGGGAGAGGACGCAGCTGCTCTCCTCTTGAAGATGATCATGATGAAATAGCTTTTCATGCTGCCAAGTTATCTCGCAGCGAATGGAACTGTGGGAGATGCACGTATCTGAACCCGGGCGCATGCAGAGAGTGCAACATCTGCAGAGCGAATGCTCCTAGCCAGCCCGCCGTGAGTCGCGAGTGGAGCTGCGCTGCATGCACGTTCTTGAACGCCGCCGGTAGAACGTTATGCGCACATACTTCTCTTAATGTGTCGTTGACGTAATGTTTGCTTACCAGAATCCGAGCGATGTAAGATGTGCACCACCCCGAGCGCACCGCCTGCGCAACCGCACACTCGGAAGGCATCTGATTTCCCGCCTAGCATAGGTCGTCGACCTAGTGACGATATTAAAGATAATTACCACCGTTGCGATTGCACGCACGTCGTGCTTATTCAACAAAAAGGTACCAAACAGTGCAATACGTGCAAAAAACACCTGCACTTTAATCACCCAAAATGTCTGGGTGGTGTGGCCCGCGCTGACGACATCTGGGCCTGTATGAAGTGCAGGCCAGCTGAAAAGATGTTTAAATCTTCTTCGTCTTCTTCATCCTCTTCGTCTTATAAGCATGCGGCCAACGAACCCCCTAATACGGACGACGGCGAAAACGCGGCTCTGCGCGCCAAGTCGAGGTCCATATACACGTGATCCGACAGAGACATTGACACGCCCGCCCCCTCGCCGCTTACACGCACGCCGCAGGTCTCACCTTCACACTCACCCGCAGGTTTCTGCCTATGGCTCTTTCGTCCCGGTCGTCGGCGCGCGCGAGGCCCGCCATCTCCTCGGCCTGCCACGAACCGCTCGATATGTCTCTCGGCGCGCGCGCGTTCGCCAACCCCAGCCGCCACCCTAATAACCCTAATACCTCTAATCACCCTAACCCTAATAACCCTTGCTCGCCGCATGGTCGTAAAGAGGGTAAAGAGGGTACCACTAACACCGCTAAAACAACAACAATAATACCCCCTATCGACCTCACCGGTCTGTCAGACAACGAGGACGGCGCTAACGACGCTGGGGACGACGTCAAGGCGAATATCTTTCCGCCATCCGGGTTGGCGTCATCAGTTTCAAGTGAAAAGAGTCAACTTATTACAGTTTGTGTGGGCAGTAATGATGATGCCGAGCATGGGTCATGTCCTGCTCTGTGTGGAACTGATGATGAGTCTAGCAGTGATGACGAAGGTTATGATGCGTGGCGGCAGGCGTCGCGCCAGCCGCCGCAGCCTGTAATACGGCAGAAGCGCAAACAGCCAGGTGTGTCTGACTATGAATCTGTTGATATCGACGTCGCTGGTGGTGACATGAGCCAAGACGACGAAACGGAAGAGGATGAGGAATGCATTGCATCTGCACTTGGAGAGGGATATTATCCAATCCCAGAGGCCAAAGATGTACATAAAGGAGAGAGCCTTGGTGAAGGAGCGCAAGTCTATGCCTCCGCTAAACGGTTTGCTACCAACAAGGAGGCCCAGCAAATTCTTGCAAGCATTGACGAAGCCTTAGTCTCCACACGTACCGCATGCTTCGAAAAGGGCTACACTCAAATCGTGTACGCGATGCAAACTTTCGCGGACTTGCGAAACAATCCCCTTGACGGAATGATGACAGGCTACTGGCAAAAATTTTATTCAAAAGGCCAGAGCAAAAAAAAAGCGAGAGCGCAGGGCAAAATGTTCAAGTTGTACATCACTAACAGAACTACGATGCCGCACGAGCAATTCCAAAAACGACAAAGCAATCAAAAACAGAGTTGTCGTTGCATCGAGTGCCGGGAAGGTCGAACAGCGATCGAACCATTCCGCGGACGAATAACAGCATTTCAGACCGACATAACTAACAACACGGGTTATGTCCTGTTTGAATTCATGGGCGATGACAAAGACGTCTTCATTAAGGCTACTGGCTCAAAAAAGCTCAGCGACAAGGGGCGTGCTCGCACTGAAAAGACGGCGCGTTCTCACAAGCCAACAGTCGGCGCCGCGAGGCAGAATGCAGAAACGTTGAACAAGAATCTCCCACTCAACGAGAACGTATCCAGGCGCCAGGTCAGTTCAACGGGAAATCTCAGTTTATCCGCCACTTAATGAAATGTTTATGTGCTAGGTGAAGTATGCCGTGGAGAAATCCAAAAAGAGCAACCTTGGAGTAGAATCTGGCGATGCCAACGCGTACTTTGGCTCAGGCAAGCATAGTATCGATGCCGTGGCCTATAATTCTTACCAGACCTCGGTACCGATCCATCTTCGAAAAAAAGTGGTAGTCAGGACAGGAAATACGGTCATCACATTCTTATTCTCTCCCCTTTTACTTAACCGCTGCGGCGTAATGGTAAACAACGACGGTGCATACCTGTCGTCACGTTCCATTCTTTCGTTTGATCCCAAATACTCAAACAAAGATATGTTCGTTCTGGAAGTTGTGTTCAAGGAGATCACTCTAGTTGGCGAGCCAATCATTATCGCGGGAGTTTTTATGTTCTCCAAACAGGATAGTGTGACCTTCCACGAAATTCTCGACATTTTGATACAGGCGGAACCGAGCCTGCGGCAGGCGGCGTGGGTTTTTAGTGATGGTTGCAAGACCTTTGGCGAGGCCATCGACGCAAAATTTCCTCTGGCTTTCCATGGGGTTGACCGCAACCACGTGGAACGAAATATCACTCACTTCATGCGCTACGAAATGGAGCTGTCGACCAAAGCATTCAAAACATGGAAAAGAAAAGTGTCTGGATGTTTACGAGGAGAAGGCGAGAAAAGAGGCCTTTATGACTACGAAGACCGACGAGAGGCCGCTGCATTTCTCGAAGAAACCCTGAAGCAGTTACCAGAGGCACTGAGGAACTATATTTCAAAAAACAAGTCTGAAATTCTTCTGGGTGTGCTTACGCAGGCCGCACGCCAATCAGCTGGCTTGGTACGAGAGGACGGCACAATTGACGATGTCTGGAGTCAAGCTTCGGAGTCCGCTCACATGGTTTTAAACCGCTGGCTAGGCGAGAACACGGCAACGTACAAAAACGTATTTGAGGCCATGGAAGCATACTACGACTCCAAAATAGTGGCTTTAAACCTGGCCAGGCATGGCAGCCACGCAGAGTTGCGGCTTAAGCACAGGTATCAGCATATCGAATTCGATAGGAAAGTATTTGCGAGGCACCCCGACGCTACAAGGCCAAGGTGGGTGACCCTAACTCGAGAGGACCTCAATGGGACAGTTGGGAAAATGGGACTTGGAGTCAACACGACAAGTTATAAAATCATTTCCCAAGATGTGATTAATGACGAGATTGATGACGAGGCGTCAATGAAGTCCACAGCTGAGCTGTCTCAATCGCTGTCCTTTCCATCGAAAGATCACGTTATTGACAAAGGTTTTCAATTGTCATCTCTTTTGGCGACGTACAACGAGGAAGCAGCCGTTGCGGCGGCACTTGGTGAGAGTCTGCAAGAGAATGACGTCTTCAAAAAGGAACGCGCTCGCCTCGATAGTCGCATCACACTATTGAGACTCGTTAGTGGTGATGGCTATGTCACTGCCCAAGGCAATTGTGGCCCAGACACGCTGGCAGCTTGGCTTTGTGCTCGGGATGGGCACACCAACGAGTATTGGAAAACAAACCGAGACAGATTGTCTGGCGAAGTGAGATTGAAAGTATCGTCATTCTTGAAGAATAATTCCACCATTTTGCTGCCTGGATTACAGGTGAACGCAGTGACCTTGTCACTTATTCCGAGAGTTGAGTCCAAAACCAGGCCAGAGGAATCATTTACCGATTTTTCCAAGCGAATGAGTAGAAAAAATGAATGGTGGGAGGCGCCGTGCTGGGCCGCAGCCGCCATGTTATTTCAGATCCGCATTCTTGTTGTGCTGTCATGTGACAACAAAGATGACAATTGGATACTCGAATGGTTGCCGAACGACAAGTTCAAGACAGACGCCACGCCAACGTTGATTGTGGCGAATCATTCAATGGTACACTTCTTCCCAGCTTCGTCACTGGACCTTTTTCCAGGTCCATCGACTGCACCTCCAACTCCTGCCTCCTCCTTGGCTCCTCCTTCAACTTCATCTGACGAAACAAAGCAAATGTTTCTGTTTAAGCAAAGGAATGACATCATCGAAAAGGCTTTCTTTGGGTCAGGGCTCATCGAACAAGCAGAGGATTGTATAGGCTTGCTTAACCAGTCAAAGCAATGCCTCGAAAAAGGAGTAATAGGAAATCATCCGGAAAGCGATATCAGGTTTGTGCCGATGTTATCGCTTGAAGGACATTACACGGTCAAAGGCAAGATGACAGAGTGTTTAACTTGTAACTGTAAGAATGGTACAAGTAAAAATGGGAAAACGTTGAAAAACCTTTGTGCGCATAAGCTGGTGTCGTACTTGGACTTGTATAAAAACAACGATGATCTCGCACAGCACCTTCAAAGTTGTTTAGACAAATATAAACAACAGATCAAGCCCGGTGCAGTCTCGGTCGTGCGTGTGGCCGCGGGTTGTGGCCCGAAAACACTCGGAGGACCCGAACAGGCGGTGGGGAAAAAAGCTCAGCAGCCAACAAAATCTGCGGCCAGCAAATCAAAAAGAGAAAAATCCGTGAATTGCAGTGGATGCCCCGCGAAGATCCTGCCTGGATGGGGGAGATGCGGAGAGTGCAATGCAACTCGCCCAGTCGAAAACACATGTCCGAAATGTGGTACCAACTTTGGGATTCGGAAAATGAAATTCTGCCCCATGTCGGGCTGTGATTTCAAGTTCGTAGATAAGGCGACAGACGGCGGCGTTGCTTGCCCCCGGGCGCTGTTGGAGATTGGAGACGCGCAGCTGGAGGTCGCGGCGGAAGGAGGCAGCAACGGCAGCAGCGTGCTCAGTGCGGAGGCTGTGGTCGTCAACGGTACTGCAATAACGACAAGCAGTCAGATTCTATAAATTATAAACATCCAGGATATAGCCACTGTCGTCAAGTTGAACTTATTTCGTTTTGTACAAGGGTAATGCCTTATTTTAATGTGTCTGACCTTTTAGCTTCACGCAAAAGAGCACGCCCCGAGGCCAGGTTGTGAAGTGTTCTTCGGGTTGCATCAATACTAATATTCTTATATTATAGAGCGTCCAGCGAGCACAAGGAGGCTAACAAACCACCTACTGCGGTGCCTGCAGCGGGTTCTTTTTATCTTTGATAGTGTCTGGTCTTAATGCGCCTTTGTGTTTAGGCAAAGGCAAAAAAGCCCGCGCGGAGCAAGGTTGACTGTGCTTGAGCCTCTGACAGTTGAAGTAATACAATTGAACATCATTTGATAGGGCTAGAAGAAGGCAGTGCAGAACCCATAAAAGCCAGGTGGGTAACGTTTTCCAAGAGCGCAGCCACTAAGTGCAACGGTTGCAACAGTGCAATAAACATGGATGAGACCACTATTGTTTTGCACATGGCTCAACAAAAGAAAATCATTAATAAACAAACTGGCAAGGAATTGAAAGTTCCCGACGAAAGACACTTTCACTTCGAGCACCGGCCACCCTCGTGCAACCAAAAAAACACAATACTAGACAGAGATAATTTCTTTAAAGGCGGCGCGAAAAGAAGGAGATTTGCTGGTAATCTGTTCGACGAGGCTCAGGAGAAATATGCAGAACTCGACAAGCAATAATGTCTGTCCAGTACCGACGTAATATTGTCGAGAACTTATGAATAATTATTAAATCACTCGACTCGTACTATATTAATCAAGCCAATATCAGGAGCTTGTACAAGCCGTAAAACAAAAAGCCCCATAATTCGTAGTTTCAGCAGTAACAATACTCACTCAAATATTCACAGAATTCATAAGGTGCGTTGTAGAGCGAGGGTCCCTTCTCCGATCCCTTCCAAGCGTCTTCAGCGTCTAGCCATCGTAGCAGGGTTGTGAGTTGTTTGCGTTCGCTCGCTCTCCGCGCATTCGGGGCGGGGGTCTCGTGCTTTGGCCGTTCGCTTTTCCGTGTCGGTCCAGGAGAGCGTGGCTCCAAAATTACACACAACCCACACCAGCCCGGTGCGTCCTTGCTGAACACGTATGAACCGGAGCAATGGTGCTCAAGAATCTTAACATTCAACATGAGCGGCAACGCTGCTCCTGCCCCACCCGGCATTGTTGAGCTTGAAGTAGGCACGCTATAAGCAGCCACGCTTTGAGCAATTGTGTAGTCCGTCTGCGTAGGGGACGCCAAGCAGTCCTGGTTGCAGCTTGAAGACGTCGTCCAAGGGCCCGACGCTTGACAAGTGATGGACGTGGCAGCGCTAGAGGTGGCCAGAGTTCGGGTTGGCGAAAGCCATAAGAGTACTAGAACATCTAGGGTCGGGTCTAGGGTCACTGGAAGAAGAAGAACCAAAAGAACTAGAAGGGTTATTAGTGAAACCTGGACCAGAAACCGGAGCAGTAGAAACCAAAATAGAATCCAAACCGATAGAACCCAAACCGATAGAACCCAAACGGATAGAACTCAAACCGATAGAACCCAAACCGATAGAACTCAAACCGATAGACCCCCAACCAATAGAACCCAAACCAGTAGTCATGCGAGTAGAATTCGCTCCAGAAGAACTAGAAGAGTTATTAAGGTTATTAGGGTTATTAGGGAAACCTGAACCAGAAGCCGGAGCAATAGAACCCAAACCAATGGAACCAATTAAGGCAGCGCCTTGAGTAGCCACGCTTGAGGCAGCGCCTTGAGTAGCCAAACCTTGAGTAACCCCGCTTGAGGCAGCGCCTTGAGTAGCCAAGCCTTGAGTAACCACGCCTGAAGCAGCCACGCCAACGGTGGCGGTAGTCTTGGCAGCGGCTTCCTTGAGTCGTCTCGCCCTTTCGACGCTCTTTTCGTGGTAAAACCTGGATTTCTCGAGGCGGTCTTGTTTGACCTTTGCGGCGGCAATGGCATCCCATATGCATTTTTCAGCTGCGGATTCGCTCGCGATCGTCTTCTTTGCTGCTCCGGCAGGCGCTTCTCTCGTTCGCTTTGCTGTTCTTGCAGCAGCTTCCCTTACTTCCCTTGCGGTACCGGAGTAACCCAAAGCGCAAGTCACCGTGCGCGTAGTTCCATGAGTTGATTCGCCAAGGGCAATCGTCCATCAGCAGTGGAATAACATCTGTAGAGTTAATGAGAGTAGCACGGTCCGTATCGAGCACCCCTAGCATCGTGCCAACGATAATCCTCGCCAAATACAACTTCTTCGTAGGCAGGCAGCGCGGCCAGATGGAGTTATGCTGGTAATCTTCACGAATAGGATCAGGCAAAACACGCAGAACACGACGATGAGGAGGAGCATGCCGACGTTGGAAAATGAAAGAAAGTCTAACATCGAATTACTAGCACTAGATGGTAAGATTGGCGAGAGCGTATTTGCGAAAAGATAGTTGGAATATGGAGGCATGGACAGCTAATGGGAAAAGAATGTTGAGATGAGAGTTGGGTAAATGAACATTGAGAATTTCAAAAGTGGGGTTTCTAAAACTGGGAATTCAAAAATGGGAATCAACAAGTGGGAATTCAAAAGTGGGAAAACGAGAAGAAGGAGAAGGCAGTGCAAACAAGGCAAAACGCTTCCAGCTGGCAATGACGGGTCGCAAGGCCAAGTGCGAAAAAAAAGATTGTGCAGCATTGGACAAATAATCAAGGGGGAGAAGTGCGCGAGCGACACGCAGCATATGTTTACACTGCCAACTAGTAAGCGGGTGCCAAGTGTTTATTCTTATCATGCTTCCAAGACATGTCTTCCAACATGTCCACGGAGTTGACCAATGAGATCAACGAAAATGATCGCAAGCAATAACATCGATTTGCATTTTCGTATAGAAGGCAGATTCAATTTAAATAGCACGGGTAGAGCCAAGAAAGGTGACAAGCCACAATAACGAACGTAGAAGCTGCGACCTCGTCAAATAGTGACAGATGAAAACGTAGATGGAAAACCAGCAATGTCGAAAAACACTCAGCGTTTCTAAAATATAAATAAAACCATCACATTTGAGGGAATTCGTTTGTGTAGACGAAATCAGTGAATTTTGGATTTCAACTTCTATGTTTGAATGCTCATTGAAGCTCATCACAGTTTAGTTACCAACAGATTCTGCTCCAGTATTTGAGTTTTCTACGCCAGCAATTAAAAGCAAACAAACAGTTGAAGCATTTTTTGAATTTGTTGAACGTCCAATTTTGAATTTTGAATCTTTTGAAATCGTATAGATAATCCACATGCAAACAGTACAAGAAGTTCAAAAAGTTGAACTGTAAGCATCGATGTTTTTCACCCCAACTTTTATTCCACGCCCTTGCCCTTTTCTACCACGACTTTTTCTACCTACCTAACATTTTTTCTACCTAACATTTTTTTTACCTAACATTTTTTCTACCTAACATTTTTTTTACCTAACAGTTTTTCTACCTAACATTTTTT
>Ga0256322_1000250_pt1 | contig 8837 bp, 2 predicted proteins | sample LawtaT_19_FD_183670 | JGI IMG/M metagenome (GOLD analysis project Ga0256322, IMG submission 183670) | Metatranscriptome of freshwater microbial communities from St. Lawrence River, New York, United States - Law_Miss_RepB_8d (Metagenome... | ecosystem: Environmental > Aquatic > Freshwater > River ... | reverse complement strand
ATTTTTTTTCTGGTTGACAATAAGTGCAAGTGCAATAAAATACAGTTTGTTCTGTTTGTAAAAAAATTATCGCACGCCCCTTTTCAGCTCGACCAGCTGGGCTTCAGCCACTAACAGTTTACTTTTCGAGTCTTGCAGTTCCAACTGCAAATCCTCGAGCTCCGAAACGGTCTTGTCATGCTGATTTTGCAGTTGAAACAAGCGTTCAAGCGTATCAGTAAGCTCGTGCTGCTTCTCATCTACGCGCTCGTCGTGAACTTCTTGGTGCCTTGACAACACGTCATGTTGATGGCGCAACTCGACTATTTGAGATTCAGCATGCGCCAACTCGGTTTTGCTTGTTTCCAACTGGTTCAGAACCTTTTTTATCTCCAGTTTTTTTTCGGCTAACTCACGCATTAGCCGTGAGGCGAGCGAGGAGTCACCTTTGGATGACAAATTCTCGCACATTTGTGTTTTCTCTTCAAGTTGTGCCTGCACGGTGGCAAAATCAGCAGCAAGTTTCTTGTATTTCTCGACTTCCTGTGCAAGTGCTCCCGAGGCCTCGGTCTTGGCCACAGCGACATCAAATTCGAGCTTTGCACAGGTTTGACGGTATTCACTCGCTTGTGTTGTAACGGTTTCGCACAGCGTTGTTATCTCATGATATTCGTCCCACAACTCGTTATATTTCGTGTCCAGGGTCGCCAGCTTCGCCGCGTCCGCTTTAACTTGTTCAGCGTGTGCAAGCAGTTCCTCTTTCTCTTTTATTAGTTCATCCACTTGGTCACTCAAACTTTGATTTTTCTCATAGATTTTGATAACCGTTTGTTCCATCTCAGTTCTTGACATATGGGCTTCTTCGACTTGCGACAGCACCTCCACATGCCGTTCGCGCATCTTGTTGACTTTGGTCTGGGCTTCCTTTAGCTCCGCCTGGACGCGTTTGAAGCTCTCGACGCTTTGCTCAAGTTGAGAGTTCTTGCTGGTTATCTGTACCTTCAAATCCTCTAACTCCACACGCACCTGTCTGTGATCATCCAGAGACACAGACTGGTCCAGCTGCTTCAACACTGAAGCATGTTGTTGCTGGAAGTGCGCATGCTGCGCCTCTAACTCATGTATGTTTGCCAACAGCTCAGTCAAACCGTGCTGTTCTTGTAGACTTTGAAACTCCTTTGACAACTTCGAGTTCGACTCGGTCAGCTGTGTCACAGCTTCATGCAGCTGCGTTACCATATCATGCAGTTGAGTGTTTTCCAACTCTAAGGTGCCTGCTGCAGACACAAGTTTCCCATGTTTTTGAAACAACAAGTCGTACTCGAGGCATTTATTTTCATATGTCCCTTCAAGAGCGCTCAACTCCTCTTGTGCATGCTTTTTGGCTGTTTCTGCTGCAACGAGAGCACTTTCATCTGGGTGCAAAAAAAAGCTCCTGCCCTGACGAGACGCTGATACTGGCGAGTTTATTTGGGTTAACTTGAGATCGTTGTACGTTTTGATAGAGCTATCCAACTCTAACTGCAGTTTGCGCCGCCTAGTTTGTTCTTTCTCGAGTTTGCCATTAGCTTCTTCCAACTTGTGTTTGCAAGAGTCCACCTCAGCATACATCTCTTTCAAAGATTGTTCATGGGCACTCTTCTGTTCATTAAGGTATTTGCGCATGCGTTCAACTTGCACATAAAGACTTTCATCGTTAATTCGGGCAATACCGCTATTCAACATAAGTGGTGTTTTTTTTCTTCACCACACGGTCGCCACGCAAAATAGAACGGAGATTTTCCACATCTGGTGACGACAACTCACGCAACTTTCGCTTCAATACCGCTGTCTCATCATCCTTTTTTTTTTGCGGAGGCGAGCTCCGCAACAAGTTCTTCATGCGAATCTTTAAGTTTCACGAGTCGGGTAGTTAGCAGCCCATGATCCACAAAAAGCAACTCGTGGGCTGCAAACAACTTGTCGTGCGCCTGTGTTTTAATCTCGAGGTTATGAAGACACTCGTTAAGCTCTTCTTGTGCAGCCTCCAGGTTGGCAGAAGTAGTAACATGGGTAGTGGTGAGGGCTGAGTGAGCAGTGCTAAGCGCCTTGTGCCGGAGGTTGAGATCGTGGAAACTGAGCGTGATCGAGGCAAGTTCGGCCGAGACCTTCTCGTGGTCAAGGGACAAAGCCTTATATTGTGCACTTAGAAAGGAATGTTTTTCACTGATGCTGCAGTGCTCGCTGTTCAAGGGGACATGTCGGGCGAGAAGATCGCGTAGCTGATATGTGATATCGCTGTGTTCGACCGACAACTTAATGTGCCTTGCAGATACGTCAGCGTGCTGAACGGTGAGAGTTTCGTACCTGGTAACGAGAGCTTCATTCGATGTACTGAGGCTTTGATGTCGCTCCGTCAAATCAGAGAGTTCGCAACTGAGTTGGCGATGCGCTTGTGTGAGCGGTGTATGTGTGTCAAGCAGAGCAATATGCGACTGGCCGAGCGTACGATGAGCATTGGTCAACTCTTGGTACAATGTAGTGAGAGTTTCAGTGCGAAAAGTCAGCGAGGTATTATGCTCGGAAGTCAACTCCTTGTGAGCAACAGTCAAGGTACTGTGGTCAATTGTCAACACTTCGTACGATTTGGAGATACCCAGGTGCTCTTGACAAAGCATTTCGTGCTGACAATTCAGTCTGGCATGCTCCTGAGTTAAATTTTCGTGCAAAGACGTCAAACTACCGTGCTGCAAACTGAGGTTTTGATGCAGAGCAGTCACTTCAATGTGCTGGACGGACAACTGGTTATGTTCACTGGCTAGGCAAACGAGCTGCGTAGTTGCAGTCTTGTGTGCTTCGGTCAGAATCAGATGTTCATTGCTGAGATTCGCATGAAGGTTTGTCAGAGCTTCATGCTCCCCCGTCAGCCGCTGATGCAGCCCTGTTAGCTCAGCGAGCTCGGTCACTAATTGTTGATTCAGTTCAACAACGCTAGTGTGCCGCCTAGACAGCGCACCAAAATCGGCGCTAACTTCGCCGTGCGCGGATACCAAAGCGGAATGTTGGTCCTTCAAATTTTTAAGCTCAGTGGCAATCGCACCACACTCGTCGGTCAGTTTCTGAAAAAGATTTCTCAGGCTTTCGTGGCGCTTGGTAATGTCCTCATGTTGTCGGGTAAGGTCGGTCATCTCGACCGACACCGTATTATGTTCCTGGGTTAGACTAGTGTGCTTGTGCGAAAGAGCTTCATATTTCGCGAACATATCCTCATGTCGAGTAAAAAGTTGACTATATTTCGCGGTCAGTGGCAGATGCTTAGCCATCAATTCATCGTACTGGCGCGTTAGCTGTACATGAGCCTCACTCAGGGCACCAAACTCGAGAGACATATCGGCGTGCTTCGCCAAAACGTCTTTGTGCGAGATACTTAGCTGATGGTGCTCAGTCTTCAAGTCCTCATGTTGTTGAGAGAGGTTTCGATTGCTATGAGTAAGCTCGAGATGAGTTGAAGACAAAATGCGGTGGGCCTCACTCAGCAGTGAAAAATCCTGCTCCAATTTGTGCAGGCGAGAGCTCGATGAAGCATGCTGCGCCGCAAGTGAATCATGCACCAGGGTCAGCGTTTCAAAACGTATACTGACATCAGCGAAGTCATCAGAGAGCGTTTGGTGATCGGCGGATAAACAGGCGTGTTCACCTGAAAGCTGCGCGTGGCTGGTTAGTAGGGTGGTATGCTCCGAGGAAAGCTGCTCGTGCAAATATGAGAGAGCGGAATGTGATGAAGACAAGGAGATGTGAGAGGCAGATAGCTCGCCATGCTCAGACGTCAATGTATGGTGCTTATTTGATAGATCTTCGTGCAGACCGGTGAGTTCACCGTGCTGCGTGGAAAGGATCTTGTGATCCTTGCTTAGCACGTCATTGGAGTGCGTTAACACCTCCAATTGGCCGCAAGAATTCTTATGTTGAGCACTGAGGTTGTTATGCTGGGTAGTTAAGTCAATAAACTTGGATGAGAGCTCCCAGTGGTCCAAGGCCAGCTTTCCATGTTTGCTATTGAGGACATCATGCTGAGCTACCAGCGTGCGGTGCTCAGAGGTGAGCTCGTTGTATTGGCCTATCAAATGAGAGTGCTCCAAGGAGAGATCGTTGAGATCATTTGCAAGCTTAGAGCGAGATTGCTCCGATTCCGTGTATCGGCCAGACAAATCTTGGTGTTGGGAGGACAATGTCTCGTGATTGCAAGCCAGTTCTTGGTGTTGTTCGGACAACTTGTCATGACGACCAGAGAGAGTCAAGTGTAGTTCTGAAAGCGCACTGTGGTCATCACGGACTTTAGTGTGCTGCACAGTGACGTGGTCGTGCTGCTCCTGCAATTCGTCCTTGTGATTGTTCAAAATTTGATGCTTCACCGAAAGTTCTGTGTGCAAATTGGAAATTTCTTTATGTTCCGCAATTAGTTCTTCATTAGAGCGTTCCAGTGCAACGTATTGCGAACTGAGAGTCTTATGTTTCTTCTTCAAAGCAGTGTATTTAGTTGTCAGTTCGTCGTGCTGCGACGTAAGAGTTCGGTGATGCAAACTGAGCTCGTCGTGTTCGTTCGCAATACGCTTGAGTTCGTCGACCGTGCGCTCGAGAAGTTCACCTTTCATCTGCAAGGTCTGATTGGTATTCTCATGGGCCAGCTTAACTTCACGATAACCTGTGAGAATTTGTTCGTTGGAGATCGATACTGCACGTCGCCGCCGAGACGATGCTGGCCCTGTTGGAGTTTCCAAATCAAACGAAAATTTTTTCTTAGCACTAGGGGTCGGAGTAGGAGTAGCCAATTCGGGTGCAAATGAAAGTTGCTGACTTTCTATTTCGTTGCATAAACCTTCGTAGTCAGTCTCAAGAGTGGTGTGAAGCTCGGTCAACATTTTGAGCTCCTCCTGTACCCGTGACTTCTCAGATTCGGACACTCTAAACTTAGTGCTAAGCAGCCGATTTTCTTGTGAGATAAAATCAATTTTTAATAGCGCAGTCTCCAGCTCAGCACGAGTAGACTCCAGTGTTCCTGAAAGAACTTTTGAGTGCGATGCAAGGGATTCATGAGAACTCAGTACTTTTTTGAATTCTGCATTAATATTGTTGTGTTCCGCTGCGAGCACTTCGTGTTTCGAACTGAGAGTTTCGTGATCCTGGGCGAGATTTTCATGGTGATCAGCCAGCTTCTGATGATGCTTGGAGAGTGCCGTGTGGTCTCCCGCCAAAGAGTCGTGTGTTGAGGCCAAATTTGTGTGATGGTTAAAAAGTTCATCGCGTTCAGTCATAAGAGCTTGGTTAACTTTGCTGAGCTCTTGATTCTGTTGCTGCAACTGAGCGAATTCAGACTCCATTTGTTTCAGTTTGGCCTTTTGAGATAGGAGCTTGGATTGGGCGGGAAGGAGATGCTGCAAAGATAGTTTGCGAGCCCGGTCACCGACTTCGAATGGCCTTGTTTCATGGGCACTCAGCAAGGACTGATTTTCCGAGATGAGCTTCGCGTTCAACGCGGTCAATTCTTTCATCTGAGTATTTGATTCTTTCAGTTGGGCCTCAAGCCCATCTTTTTCAGAGGAAAAAGCCCGAACACAAGCATTCAAGTCATCTCGCTCGCCCAAAACAGATTTATGGGACATGTTAAGGTTTTTGTTTTCTAGTTGAAGGTCAGCATTTAAATTCAACAGGTTGTTCGTTTTAGCTTGCTGTTCTGTAAAGTCGATAGTCAACTGTGCAATTTTGCTGGCGAGGACGTCTTGGTTCCTTAACAGAATATTCTTTTCCCGGGTGAAGGCCTCCAGCTCGAGTTGTTTGGTATGTGCTGCGTCCTTCCAATTAGACAGAGTTTGGACGAGTACGTCAAGATGATTCAATGCGGTGTCCGCCTGGTCGGCATAAATGGAGCAAATAGTGCCCAACTTCGCTCGCAATGCCAAAAGGTCTGCACTATCTTTATTGTGCGCAACGAACAATAGCTTGTATTTTTCGGTTTCCTCACTCAGCTTGCGTTTTAAGTCTTCAACGGCCGCATGATGTACTTGTCGGAGATCATCATGCTCGATGGATAGAGTCTGCGAAACTGCCAACTGTTGACCACGTTTCGAGGCTATCAGTGTCACTGCCGCTAACTCTGAGACTTTCAAATCAAAATCTTCTTTCAAAACCCGGTGAGTTGAAGATAATTCATTGAACTCAAGAATTAGCTTTTGGTAACTATGTCCTCGAGCTTCATCCTCCTTAGCCAATCCAAGCTCCGCAGTTGGCTCCTGCAACCCTGAGGACTCGGCAATTGCGATCTTCTCGGCCAAAAGCTTCTGAGCAGCCTCGCGCTCGCGATCAGCCTGCCGCGGCAAATCACGGTTTTCCTCCAAAGCCTTGCTCAGAACTGCAACTTTTTGATCCAACTCGGCTTTCGCAGCCGTTAGCGCAATATTCGCGGAGGTAAGTTCAGAAATAATTGCGCTTAAATCTATAACAGGCTGGATCGCCTCTTGAGACTCCTCCATAACTGCAGCCCCAATCAGCTTGGACTCCGCCAGCTTGACCTCACTCTGAGTCCCAGATGATTTTTTCACAGACGAATTACTTACGTGCAGCGCACTTGCCGAAGCAGCAACGTGCGCCTTGTTGGCATCAGTCTTAGAAGCAGCAACGGGCGCCTTGTTGACATCAGTCTTAGAAGCAGCGACTTCGACGGTGTTTTGTGCCCTCTGTTGACTCAAGAAAAGCTCTTGCTTGACCATGCTGAGCTCGGCAATGGTTTTTTGATGCTCACGATCAAGTGCCTCCATCTGCGTCAACAATCCCGATCGGAATTGCTGGTCGTGTAGCTGCTGGAGCTGACTCGAGCTCAACTGCGCACGCACTTCAGCGATATCTCGCTCCCATCTTGAGGTTGGCTCAGTAGAATGGGTAGGAGAAACAATCACCGGCTGACAGGCCGGAGGATCGAAAGCAGCATTTGCCAATGGAACGAAAGAAAACATTTCCTTGGATTCGGACACTGATTGCTGGATTTCACTAGTCGGTTTTGATGTCAAAACTTTGGCAGTTGCGATAACGCTTCCGGCTTGAACAGTGACTTCACTCAGATCTTCAATCGGCGCCCGTAAAGAGTAGGAAAGACCTCGTAAAAAGGAGGCGTCATATAAAGCTTTGTTCTCATTCCAGCCATCCATGGTCAAGTTAGGAAATCGCAGCGTGACTGCCACCTGCTCCCGATCGGCTTCGCTCGAGTGACCCACATATTCAAGGCTGGAGCTCAGCTTCTTATCATCTTCAAGCCGCCGAATCTGAGCATCTAACCGCTCGCATTCGCTTATCAAGAGAGCATGCTCACTGTCCTGATGCTCCACCTTTGCCAGAGCATCATGAAGTTGAAGCGAAATTGTTGCCAATTGTTCTTGTGTAATGTTGTGTTTAGACGATAATGCTGCGAGATTGCTCTCAACCTCTATGAGGTGCATAGACTGCTTTTGGAATTCTTGAGCGAGTTTATGGCGTCGGGAATCTAGATCTTGATTCACAGAGGTCAGCTCGTCTTTTGCAAGGCGTACGTCTTCATGAATGACGGTTAAATCTTCGTGTTTACTTTGAAGACCTTTTAGCTCGTCGTAGCGCGAGATGAGCAAAGCATGCTTTCCCAGCAAACAGTTGTGTTCTTCTTGAAGCTGCTTAAGCTCACGGTTTAAAGCTTCATGGTGGTCGCTGAGAGTTTCATTTTTTGCAAAAAGACTATGGTATTGAAGAGAAATTTTATCATACTTCCTTGTTAAATCTTGAAGCTGTTGCACGGTGGAGTCACACTCATCAGCCAATGCGTTACTTGACGATAACGTTTTTAGCAACGAACCTTTGTGATTTTCCAATTCAATGTGCTTCTCATCCAGCTCGCGCAAAATCGAATCATGTTGCTTCCGCAAATCATCAAACTTTTTCTCCTTGGCTTGAGCCTCGTTGTTGAAATTGGCAATTAAAAGTGAGCGTTCATTGGTCAATTTCTCTTCAAGAGCGGCTTTCTCCGACTTGAGTTCAACGAAGTTAGCGAGCAATGAATCATGTTGAACAGACAATGCCGAGAATTGTTCTTGCAAAGTGACATTAGCTTTTCGAGAGCCCTCTAATTTACGGGCTAGAGGCAGAAATGCGATGGCCTTTTGTTGCTCAGCTAATACAAGCCGTTTCTCTTCAACCAGTTCCTTTTCTAGTTGAGCAATTTTTACGTCTTGGTTATCCAAACGCGCCTGAAGGACTTGTTTCTCGACTGATACTACGGCAATGTTGCGATTTGCGATCGTACATTTGGCCACAAACTCAGTGGAAACACTTTCCAATTCTTTATTTCGTGCCATCAGACCTTCAATAGTGGATTCGTAGGTAGCCTTTTCGATTAAGCTAGCTTCTCTTAATTCAATCATTTTCAGCTTCATATCTTGCATTTTCTCGATTTCAGCACGGGCCGCTGCTAGACTGGCCACTAAATCGTCGTGTTCATTCGCAGCTGCTTCCAATTTGAGAATCAACAAAAGTTGTTCATGACAGTTAAGCCCCTCAATTTTCAGATCCTGCTCAGGGCTTTTAATTTGAGTAACAGGCTTTTGAAGGAGTCGATTACTTTCACCATTTGCTTTAGTACTTTCATTCTTTTTTAATCGACGGTTAGATTTGTTTATTACTTCTGGAGAAGTGGCTCCTGGAGTTGGTGATTGCGGCCGAGAGCGAGACTTTCTCTTCAAGGGCTCAGGTCGCAGCGAAGGCCCAATTGGAATTGCAGGGAAAATACCCAGTCCCTCCAGTGCGGTGGACTTCGGAAACGGCGATGGAAAATCGCTCATTTCACACGCTGAAATCACTTATTT
>Ga0256322_1000249_pt1 | contig 8847 bp, 10 predicted proteins | sample LawtaT_19_FD_183670 | JGI IMG/M metagenome (GOLD analysis project Ga0256322, IMG submission 183670) | Metatranscriptome of freshwater microbial communities from St. Lawrence River, New York, United States - Law_Miss_RepB_8d (Metagenome... | ecosystem: Environmental > Aquatic > Freshwater > River ... | reverse complement strand
ATTTAATCACTCTTGCAAGCGGCTTGCGTCATGAACAACAAAACCTCTGCGCTGTGTGCGCGTTTGAAGCAACCCGGACTGGTGGTCGCCCCCGGCGTGTTCGACATGGTGTCGCTGCGCCTGGCCGACAGCTTCGGCTTTGACGCCCTGTACATGACCGGCTACGGCACGGTGGCCTCGCACATGGGCCTGCCCGATGCAGGCCTGGCCACCTACACCGACATGGTGGGCCGCGTCACCGCCATGGCCGGCATGGCCCGCACCCCTTTGATCGCCGATGCCGACACCGGCTATGGCGGGCTGCTCAACATGCGCCACACCATCCGGGGCTATGAGGCGGCGGGCGCTTGCGCCATCCAGCTCGAAGACCAGGAGTTCCCCAAAAAATGTGGCCACACCCCGGGCCGCCGCGTGATCCCCACGGCCGACATGGTGCGCAAGATCCAGGTGGCTGTCGACGCGCGCGCGTCCAAGGATTTCCTGATCATCGCCCGCACCGATGCCCGCACCACGCTGGGCCTGGATGAGGCCTTGCGCCGGGCCGAGGCCTATGCCCGGGCGGGGGCCGACATCCTGTTTGTCGAGTCGCCCGAGTCCGAAGAGGAAATGCGCCGCATTGGCCAAAGCTTTGACGTGCCGCTGGTGGCCAATATGGTTGAAAAAGGCCGCACCCCGGTGCTGACCCGCCCCGCGCTGGAGGCGCTGGGCTACAAGATCGCCATCTTCCCGGTCACCGCCTTGCTGGCCGGGGTGCAGGCCATGACGCAGGTGTACCAGCAGTTCAAGGACACAGGCTCGTCCGCCAATGGCCCGACGCCGCTGTACGACTTCGCCGACCTGACCCGGCTCATGGGTTTTGAAGACGTGTGGGCTTTTGAGAAGCGCTACGCTGAGACCGACTGATTCCCCCGACAATTTTTGGAGACAACGATGCACAACAAGCGCACAACACCCCGCCGTGACTGGCTCAGGACCACGCTGGGCACGGCCCTCATGGCGGCGACTTGCGCCGGCCTGACCCTGAGCGCCAGCGCCGCGCTCGCGCAAGCCGCCTACCCCGCCAAACCGATTCGCCTGGTGGTGCCCTTTGCGGTTGGCGGCGTGACCGACACCAGCGGACGGTTGATCGCCGAGCAGTTGTCCAGGCGACTGGGCCAGCAGGTGGTGGTCGACAACAAACCCGGCGCCTCGGGCAACATCGGCACACAGATGGTGGCCACGGCCGAGCCCGATGGCTACACCCTGCTGCTGGCCTTTGATGGCACCATGGTCATCAACCCGCATGTGTTTCCCAAAGTGGGTTTTGACACCGCCAAGGACTTTGCCCCGATTGGCAAGATCGGCGATGCCATCCTGATTCTGGTGTCGCACCCGGGCGTGCCGGCCAAGACACTCAAGGAGGTGATCGCCCTGTCCAAAACCCAGACGGGCGGCCTGTCGTATGGCACGTCGGGCACCGGCGGCACGCCCCACATCGCCGGTGAGCTGCTGCGCCAGCGCACCGGAGCCAACCTGACGCACATCCCCTACAAAGGCGGTGGTCAGGCCTTGACCGATGTGCTCGGCGGCAACATTCCCCTGGTCTACACCGCCGTAGCCGGCGCTTTCCCGCACGTCAAGTCGGGCAAGCTCCATGCCGTGGCGGTCTCCAGTGCCCAGCGCGCGCCCTCCCTGCCGGACGTGCCCACCTTCATCGAATCGGGCCTGAGCGATTTCGACATCAATTCCTGGGTCGGCTTGCTGGCGCCCGCCAAAACGCCCCGGGCGATTGTGGAAAAACTCAACAACGAGTTGAACGCGGTGCTGAACGATCCGGCGGTGCGCGATCGGCTGAACACCCTGGGCATCACCGCCAGCCCGGGCGGCCCCGAGAGGTTTGGCCGTGACATGGCACGCGACCTGTCGCGCTATGCGGCCGTGGTCAAGGCCGCCAACATCAAGGCGGAGTGAACCCGGTGCGACCGAGCCCAGGATGGACGCGGCCCCTGCCCCGGGCCTTGTGGGGCAGAGCGCGGGTCTTGGCGCTGGCCTGCGTCGTGTGCACGGCCTTCGCCCAAGCCCAGACACCGGTGCGCAAAATGCGCCCGGACGGCCCCAATGCCCAGGCCCTGGGCCAAAGCCAGGGTTACCCCAGTTGCCTGGCCGCTTTGCAGCAAGCCCACTGCCGCGTCGGCACTTGGTCCGGTGGCCTGAGCACCCAACCGCGCAACGCGGTCGAGCCCGCCAGCACGCCCTGGGCCTTGCCCGATCACCCCGAGCCACCGCCCATCCAGTGGCGTTGGGGCTTTCTGGGCCAGTCGGTGGACGACTACATGGACGCCACCCAGACCACCGGCTTGTTGATCATCAAGGACGGGCAGGTGGTGGCCGAGCGCTACCAGTACGGCCGCCAGCCGGGCATGCCCATGCGCTCGTTCTCGATGGCCAAGACCTTCACCGCCATGCTGGTGGGGATCGCCCACGACAAGGGCCTGATCCGCTCGCTGGACGACCGCGCCGCCGATTACTGGCCTGAAATTGCGGCCTCGGCCTATGGCCAGACCAGCATCCGAAATCTGCTGCGCATGGCCTCGGGCGTGCCGTTTCGCGAGCTCTACACCTGGACTCAGGACGATGACAACTTCGTCTGGGGACTGGTGCTTTACCACCCCAGCAACGCCGGGCAGCCCCGTCGCATCGAGCAACACCTGCTGGCCCGCACGCAACGCGAAATTGACCAAGGCCAGCGCTTTCACTACGCCTCCATCGAAACCGAAATCCTGGGTCGCGTGCTGCGCCGCGCCACCGGACAGTCGATCGCCCAGCTGACGCAAGCCTGGCTCTGGCAACCCATGGGCGCGGAGCACCCGGCGCACTGGCTGCTGAGCACCACCGATGGCACCGAAGGCACCGCGGGCAGCTTCAATGCATCGCTGCGCGACTATGGCCGCTTTGGCATGCTGCTGGCCAACGATGGGGTGCGTGACGGCCAGGCCATCATTCCGCGCGAATTCCTGATGGACGCCACCGATGTGCAACGCCAGCCCCCGGCCTTCAGGCCACGCGCGGCCACGCCTTACATGGGCTATGGTTACCAGACCTGGTTGCTGCCCTTCAAAACCCGTACCTTTGCGCTGCAAGGCATCCACGGCCAGACGGTCTATGTTCAACCCGACAGCAAGATCGTGATGGTGCAGACGGCTGTGCACACCGCACCCAGCGGTCGCCATGACCTCAGGCCCTACCAGTACCGCCAGGCCCTGTGGGAGGGCGTGCTCAAAAGCCTGGGTGGCAAGGTGGACTGAGTGGGCCGTTGTGCCACTGGGTCAGGGCAATGCGCAGCCGCTGAAACGCAGTCTTTGGGCTGCTTTACGGGTCGATTCAATCGGCCTACACTGGATCGACGTCGTTAAAAAAACCAACTGGAGACCCTCATGATTCGTTTGTGCCTGACCCTTTCCATCGCGCTGCTGGCCGGCTGCGCAACACAGCAAGGTGGCCTGGCCATCAAGGACATGGGGTCTTTCCATGTGGGGGGACGCGAAGTCAATTTATCGGGCTTGCCCGTCAAAGAGGTGCTGTTCACGGCGGGGGGGGTGCCCGCCAAGATCGACCCCAATGGCGTGTACCAGGTCGAGCAGATGTATGTGCAGTACTTTGTGCCCAACAAGCAACGCGGCAAGCTGCCACTGCTCATGTGGCACGGGGGTGGCTTGACAGGCGTCACCTATGAAACCAAACCCGATGGGGGCGAGGGCTGGGTCAATTTCTTCATCAAACAAGGCTGGACGGTTTACAACTCCGATGCGGTCGAGCGTGGCCGCTCGGGTTGGGCCATGTACCCTGAAATCACCAAAACCGAGCCGGTCTTCCTGACCAAGGAAAACCCGTTCGAGCGCTTTCGCATCGGCGCTGGCCCCAACTCTTACAGCAAAGACGTGTCGAAAATGAAACCCTTGCCAGGGAACCAATTCCCACTGGAAGGCTACGACAACTTCACCAAGCAAGTGGTGCCGCGCTGGACCAGCACCGATGCGCCCATCATTGCCGCCTACACCGCACTGGTCGACAAGGTGTGCCCGTGCATTGTTTTGGCGCATTCACAAGGCGGCCCCTTCGCCTACCGTGTGGCACAAGCGCGCCCTGACAAAGTCAAGGCCCTGGTGTTGGTAGAGCCGGCGGGCGTGGGTGACGCGGCCAATGTGACTGCGCTGAAAAACGTCCCCAGCGTCAGCATCTACGGGGACTATGTGGAAACCGATGCACGCTGGCCCACCATCCGGGCCAACAACATGAAGTTCCAAGACGCGATACGCGCAGCGGGTGGCAAAGCCGAACTCATCAACCTGCCGGCCATGGGCATCAAGGGCAACAGCCACATGATGATGATGGACAAAAACAGCGGCGACATCGCCGCGGTGATTCAAAAGTGGCTGGAGGGCCAAGGTTGGGTGCAGTGAGCGTGCGCCGTCTCAAGCCTGCCACCAAGGGCACGGCGGTGTTGTCAAACTCACTTGATCGCCGTTGACCCTTGGGGGCGCATCTGACCGAACGATGCCATCTCTGCTCCTGAGTGGGACAGAAATGGGACAAAGCCTCAGACTGAAGACGACTCCGTCGTTGATTTGTTGGCGATCACTTCGCTGCCACAAAGCTGCCGCTCTTGCCCCCGTGCTTTTCCAGCAGCTTCACGTCGGTGATGACCATGCCCCGGTCCACCGCTTTGCACATGTCATAAATGGTGAGCAGGGCGACCTGCACGGCGGTCAGGGCCTCCATCTCCACGCCGGTCTGGCCGTTGACTTCGGCAGTGGCGGTGCAGGACACGCTGCTGGAGGCGGCATGAACTTCAAATTCCACAGCGACTCGGGTCAGGCCAATCGGGTGGCACAAGGGGATCAGGTCGCTGGTTTTCTTGGCCCCCTGGATGCCCGCGATGCGGGCAATGCCCAACACGTCGCCTTTTTTGGCAGACCCGGAGGTGATCAAGGCCAGCGTCTCGGGCAGCATGTGGATCTGGCCCCGGGCCACCGCCACACGGCGGGTGCTGGCTTTGTCCCCCACATCCACCATGTGGGCTTGGCCTTGGGCGTCAAAATGGGTCAGGGCGGCGTGGGTCATGCGCGTTTTTCGGTCTGGACGACAGGTTCATTACAAGCGTGCATCATACGGGGCTTGCACATGGCATGGATCACCTTGAAATTTCCTGATCGTCGTTTTCACTGGGCAGTTGGACTGGCCTTGGCCATGGGCCTGAACACCCCGCCGGCGCTGGCCCAGACCATTGGCTTGCCCGCCTTGGGCGATGGCGACAGCATTTCCCTGAGCGCCGAGCGCCAGTTGGGGGACCGCATTGCGCGGGAACTGTTCCGTGACCCGGATTACTTGGAAGATGCGGTGTTGGACGCCTACATCCAGCAGCTCTGGGCGCCGCTGGTTCGGGCGGCGGTGGCGCGCGGAGAGTTGTCGCCCGAATTGCAGGAGCGCTTTGCCTGGCGAATTTTGCTCGGCCGCGACCGTTCGGTGAATGCGTTTGCATTGCCCGGCGGCTATCTGGGGGTGCACCTGGGGCTGATGGCGGTGGTCAATACGGGCGATGAGCTGGCCTCGGTGCTGGCGCACGAGTTGAGCCATGTCACGCAGCGCCACATTGCCCGGGGCATGAGCGATCAGTCCAGGATGACGCCCTGGATGGTGGGCTCGATGATTCTGGGGGCCCTGGCAGCCAGCAAAAGCCCCCAGGCTGCGCAAGCCCTGATCGTGGGGGGTCAGGCGGCCGTGATCCAGAGCCAGCTGAGCTATACCCGCGACATGGAACGCGAAGCCGACCGTGTGGGCTATAGCATTTTGGTGGATGCTGGCTACGACCCGGGTGGATTTGTCAGCATGTTTGCCAAGCTGCAGCAAGCCGCCGGCTTGAACGACAACGGTGCATTTCCTTACCTGCGCAGCCACCCCTTGACCACCGAACGCATGGCCGACATGCAGGCGCGCCAGCAATTGAGCGTTCCGCTGCCCAGACCGGCACCGGACATGGCCCACGCCATGATGGCGGCCCGGGCGCGGGTGTTCTCGCAAAGCAGCCCGGATGCGCTCAAAGCCTGGATTCAGGGGCCCGCGGCCCTGCCCGTCACGGCTTCGGCGGCCGATCAGGCCGCTGCGCTGTATGCCGCGAGCTTGTCCCATGTGTTGCTGCGTGATGCAGCGGCCACCCAGCGCCAGTTGCAGGCCCTGGAGGCGCTGGTTCAGTCGCAGCGTGATTTGCCCTCGCACGCGGCGGCACAGCGTTGGTTGCGTTTGCTGCAGGCCGAGGTGGCCGAGCGGCAAGACCAGCCGGCCCTGGCGGTTCAGATCCTGACCCAGGACCTGAACGGGCAGCGGCTGCAGCGCCCCGAATTGATGGCGCTCGCGCAGGTTGTGCAGCGTTTGCCCGGACATGCCCTGGTGCCATCGGTCAAGACGCAGTTGCGCGACCTGGTGCAGCAGACACCGCTGGATGCGCAGGCCTGGGACCGGCTGTCAGGCTTGTTGCATGTGCAGGGCCAGGCCCTGGCGGCCTTGCGAGCGGCCGGCGAAGCGCAGGCCGCCCGGCTGGACTGGCCGGGCGCGGTTGACCGTTTTCGTGCCGCCCAGGAGGTCGCGCACCAAGGCCGTTTGCAAGCCGGGGAGCACATCGAAGCCTCCATCGTGGATGTGCGCCTGCGCCATGCCCGGGAGCGTTTGCGTGCCTTGCAGGCGCCCGAGCGCTGAACCTGGCGCTTGGGGCTATGATCCCCCCCTCCCTGACCTCCACGCACCATGGCCGGCATCCACATCACCGACATCGAAGCCGCCATCAACCATTGGCGCAGCAAGAACCCTTCTCCGGATGGGGTCACGCTGCCGCCTGAGCTGCGCGCACTGGCCGAGGTGTATGGCCTGATGGTCTACCACCGCCAGGACCTGGTGGACGAGTTCTCTTGGCCTTTGGCCGCTGCGCTGGCCTGGCAAGACTGGTACACCACCACGCCCGACACGCCTTGCATTGCGATTTGCTCCACCAGCCAGGGGGATGAAACCTGCAAGGGTTGTGGCCGCAGCTTTGAAGAAGTGCAGGTCTGGATTGAAATGAGCCCGGCTGAAAAGCGTGCGGTGTGGCACCGCATCACGGTTGAAGGCACGTCTTGGCGCTTCAACCGCTATGCCGAGCGGGCGGCTGAAGACCGCCATTGGGCCAAAGCCGCCGCCGATGCACAGGTGCCGCTGGACCTGAAGACCTGAGGGTGCCGCTCGGGCGAGCCGCAAGGGCCGCCGAGCACTGGCGAGTGCGGGGTGTGTCAGTCCTTGTCCGACACGATGCGTCGGACCACTTCTGGGCTGAAGCCCCGGCCGATCAGGAAACGCATTTGCCTGGCCCGCGCTGGCGGGTCCTGTGGCGGGGTGCCGAATTTTTTTTGCCAGACGGCCTGAGCCCGGCTCAATTCGCTGCTTTTCAGTTGGTCCAGGGCCTCGGCCACTGCCGGGCCCGACAAGCCTTTGGCCACCAATTCCTGCTTGATGCGGGCTGCGCCCAGTTTGGTGGCGCGCCGGTGCACCACGGACTCCAGGGCCCGCCCATCGTTGATGAAGTCCCGTGCCTGCAACTCGTCCAGCGCCCGGGCCAGTTCACCGGGGACTTCCTCGTGGGCGGCCAGCTTGCGCTCCAGTTCGGTTCGCGTGTGCTCACGCTGGCTCAAAAGCCGCAGTGCGCGGCCTTTGAGCGAGGGCTGAAAACCGGGCTTGGTCACACTCAGTCGCCCTTGGGTTCGGCAATGGCCGATTCGAGCAGGCGGATGCCCAGCGACTCGCGCACCTTGTTTTCGATCTCGCGGGCCAGGGCCGGATTTTCGCGCAGGAATTCGCGGGCGTTGTCACGGCCTTGGCCGATTTTTTCACCCTGGTAGGCGTACCAGGCCCCCGATTTGTCGACGATCTTGGCGTTCACGCCCATGTCGATGACTTCGCCCTCGCGGCTGATGCCTTCCCCAAACAGGATGTCGAATTCGGCCGTCTTGAAGGGGGGGCGCGACCTTGTTTTTGACCACCTTGACCTTGGTTTCGTTGCCGATGGCGTCGTCGCCTTTCTTGATGGTGCCGGTGCGGCGGATATCGAGGCGCACGGAAGCGTAGAACTTGAGCGCGTTGCCGCCGGTGGTGGTTTCGGGACTGCCGAACATCACGCCGATCTTCATGCGGATCTGGTTGATGAAGATGACGGTGCAGTTGGTCTTTTTGATGGTGGCGGTCAGCTTGCGCAGGGCCTGGCTCATCAGGCGCGCTTGCAGACCGGGCAGGCTGTCGCCCATGTCGCCTTCGATTTCGGCCTTGGGCGTCAGGGCGGCCACCGAGTCGACGACCACCAAGTCCACCGCGCCCGAGCGCACCAGGCTGTCGACGATTTCGAGGGCCTGTTCGCCCGTGTCGGGTTGGGAAATCAGCAGGTCCTGCAGGTTGACGCCCAGGTTCTGGGCGTATTGCACGTCCAGGGCGTGCTCGGCGTCGACAAAGGCGCAGGTGCCACCCAGGCGTTGCATTTCGGAGATGACCTGCAGGGTCAGGGTGGTTTTGCCCGAGGACTCGGGGCCGTAGATTTCGATCACGCGGCCACGCGGCAGGCCGCCCACGCCCAGCGCGATGTCCAGGCCCAAAGAGCCGGTGGAGACGACCTGGATGTCGGCGATGGCTTCGCCTTCGCCCAGGCGCATGATGGTGCCTTTGCCGAATTGTTTTTCAATCTGGGCCAGGGCGGCTTGCAGGGCTTTGGACTTTTCGCTGTGGTTGTCGCTCATGGGAATCTCCTTGAATATCGGTGGTTTGGAGCACCGGGTTCAGCCAAGATGTGCTGTAACT
>Ga0256322_1000245_pt1 | contig 8915 bp, 8 predicted proteins | sample LawtaT_19_FD_183670 | JGI IMG/M metagenome (GOLD analysis project Ga0256322, IMG submission 183670) | Metatranscriptome of freshwater microbial communities from St. Lawrence River, New York, United States - Law_Miss_RepB_8d (Metagenome... | ecosystem: Environmental > Aquatic > Freshwater > River ... | reverse complement strand
GCGCGCCAGCCCGTGGGCCGCGGCAAGGGGGGCGCCAAGGTGGGGCGCGGTCCCGCCCGCCCGCGACTGGTGGATGAGGCGCCAGCGCCCCGGCGTGGCAAGGGCCCAGGCAAGCCGGGAACTTCCGCGGGCCAGCCTGACCCGATGAAGACCAGTTACGGCTACATCGGTCAGGACGCGCTTCAGCGCCAGCGCAAGCAGGAAGGTGCGCCCGGGGGGCGGCGGCGCGGTGGCAGCGGTGGGGGTGGCGGACGCGGCGGTAGCCGGTAAGCGCCTCACTCGCGTTGTAGAATTGCGGGCTCTGCGCAATCGTGCGCAACCCATTGAATTTCCATCAAAACTTCAGGACCAACATGGCCATCGAACGCACCCTCTCGATCATCAAACCCGACGCCGTCGCCAAGAACGTGATTGGCCAGATTTACGCCCGCTTCGAGGCCGCCGGCCTGAAGATCGTGGCCGCCAAGATGGCCCACCTGTCGCGCGCCGAAGCCGAGCAGTTCTACGCCGTGCACAAAGAGCGTCCTTTCTTCAAGGACCTGGTGGATTTCATGGTCAGCGGCCCGGTGATGATCCAAGCCCTGGAAGGTGAGGGCGCCATTGCCAAGAACCGCGAGCTGATGGGCGCCACCGATCCCAAGAAGGCCGACAAGGGCACCATCCGCGCCGACTTCGCCGACAGCATCGACGCCAACGCCGTGCACGGTTCGGATTCTGCTGAAAACGCGGCTGTGGAAGTGGCCTTCTTCTTCCCCGGCATGAACGTTTACTCGCGCTGAAACAGCGCGCCGGTCACGGCCCCATGACGGTCAACCTCTTTGATTTCGACCTTGATGGCCTGACCGCGTTTTGCGAGCAGTTGGGCGAGAAGCGCTTTCGCGCCGTCCAACTGTTTCGCTGGATTCACCAGAAGGGCGAATCCGACTTTTCCCGCATGACGGACCTCGCGCGCAGCCTGCGTGAGAAGCTGCCGTCTGCTGCCACCCTCAACACTTTGCCTGTGTTGTCGCGCCAGGATTCGGCCGACGGCACCATCAAGTGGCTGTTTGATGTGGGTGGGGGCAACGCCGTGGAATCGGTGTTCATTCCCGAAGACGACCGGGGCACGCTTTGCGTGTCCTCCCAGGCGGGCTGTGCCGTGGGCTGCCGTTTCTGCTCCACCGGGCACCAAGGCTTTTCGCGCAACCTCACCACGGGTGAAATCCTGGCCCAGCTGTGGCAAGCCGAATTTTTCCTGCGCCAACACCTCAAGCGAACTGACCGCGTCATCACCAACGTGGTGATGATGGGCATGGGTGAGCCGCTGCAGAACTACAGTGCCCTGGTACCGGCGCTGCGCGTCATGCTGGATGACCACGGTTATGGTCTTTCGCGCCGTCGCGTGACGGTCTCCACCTCGGGCGTGGTTCCCATGATGGACCGCCTGGCCCAGGACTGCCCGGTGGCCCTGGCCGTGTCCTTGCATGCGCCCAATGACCCGCTTCGGGACCAGCTGGTGCCGCTGAACCGCAAGTACCCGCTCGCCGAGCTGCTCGACGCCTGCGTGCGCTACCTGCCACACGCCCCGCGCGACTTCATCACCTTCGAGTACTGCATGCTTGACGGTGTGAACGACACGCCAGAGCACGCCCGAGAGCTTTTGCACCTGGTCAAGACCCATGGCGGCCGCGGCGTGCCGTGCAAGATCAACCTCATTCCCTTCAACCCGTTCCCCGACTCCGGTCTGAAGTGCTCCCCCCGCGCGGTGGTGCAGCGTTTCGGCCAGATCTTGAACGAGGGTGGGGTGGTGACCACCATCCGCAAGACCCGGGGTGACGACATTGATGCCGCCTGCGGCCAGTTGGCCGGCGATGTGCTTGATCGCACCAATGCCGCTCAGCGCATGGCCCAGCGCCGCGAAGCACCGATCCGAATCATCCGACCAGAAAGGCCTGCATGACGACACCTCTGTGCGAGCAGCAGACGCGGCACTCGACCCTGCAGCGGTTCGTTCCCTGGGCGGCCCTGGGGTCGGTGGCAATGGCGGTCCTGATGACCGGTTGCGCGCAACAGCCGGTGGCCACATCCGCCACCAACACCTCGCGCGGTGAGCCCATCACCGCCTCGGACGAGCCCGATGCCCGTCGCCGTGCGCGCATTCGCCTGGAGTTGGCGGCCAGTTATTTCGAGCAGGGCCAAACCACGGTGGCGCTGGATGAGATCAAGCTGTCGCTGGCGGCCGATCCCACCTACCCGATGGCTTATGTGCTTCGCGGTTTGGTCTACATGCGCCTGAACGACAGCCGCCTGGCCGAAGAGAGCTTTCAGCGTGCCATCGCACTCAACCCGCGAGACCCGGACGCCCTGCACAACTACGGACTCTTCGCCTGTGAGCAGGGGCGCTATGCGCAGGCGATCGAGCAATTCGATCGTGCCCTGGCCACCGCCACGTACGGCGGCCAAAGCCGAACCTTGCTGGCCAAAGGTGTCTGCCAGGTTCGGGCGGGCCGGCTGGAAGACGCTGAGGCCAGCCTGGCCCGCTCATACGAGCTTGACCCCGGCAACCCGATCACCGCGTACAACCTGGCCAGCCTCCAGTTCCGCCGCGGCGAGCTCACCCGCTCCCAGTTCACCATTCGCCGGGTGAACAACTCGCAGTTCGCCAACGCTGAGACCCTTTGGCTGGGCATCCGGGTGGAGCGCCGACTGGGCAACCAGGCCGTGGTGCAACAGCTTGCCGACCAACTGAGCCGCCGTTTCCCCGATTCCCAAGAGTGGGCCGCCTACCAACGAGGCGCTTTCAATGACTGACGTGACCCCCCAGCCAGAGGCTTTTCCCGTCGCCCCTGAGCTACTTCGCCAAGCCCGCGAGGCGGCTGGCCTGCACATTGCGGCCCTTGCCGCGTCGCTCAAGGTGCCTGTGCGCAAGCTTGAAGCCCTGGAGGCCGGCCGATACGACGAGTTGCCAGACCTTACCTTTGCGCGGGCGCTGGCCTCCAGTGCCTGCCGTCACCTGAAGGTGGACCCGGCACCGGTGCTGGCCCAGATTCCCCACAAGACGGTGGCCGCCCTTGACCAGGTGGGCGCCATCAACGCCCCGTTCAAACCCGGCAATGACGAACCCGCTTCATCGCCGTGGGGCTGGCTGTCCCGTCCGGCCGTGCTGGTGGCCATTGCCCTGTTGCTGGGGGCGGTGGTGATCGTGTTCATGCCCAGCATCGGCTCCCAGACCACCACCCCGGTCATGCCACCTGTCGCCGTTGCAGAAGAGCCCGCGCCCTCGCAGGAGCCCGTGCCCGCCGCAGCGCCCGGCACCGTCACGGAAACGCTGCCGATGGCGGCCTCGCCTGTGTCGGCCACCGTTCCCATTGAGCCCACCCAGCCGCCTGCTTCGCAGCCGGCCACGGCTGTGGTTCCGGCTGCGCCCGCTGCCATTGCTGCGCCTGCGCCTGCGCCTGCGGTAACCACGCCGGTGGCTCCGCCTGCCGCCCCAGCCAGTGGCACGCCTACCCTGCTCATCTCCACCAAGGCCGACACTTGGCTTGAAGTCACAAGCCCGGGGGGCGTGGTGCTGACCAAGCGCATGCTCAAGGCCGGCGAATCGGCGGAGTTTGCCGAACCGGCCACGTATTCGGTGTTGCTGGGGCGCGCCGACGGCGCCGAGGTGAAGGTGCGTGGCCGCGCGTTCGACCTCACCCCTTACGTACGCAACAGCGTGGCCCGCTTCGAGGTGAAGTGACCATGAGCGATACCCTTGTCACGCCTGTCGGCTGCATGCCTGTGCCCCTGTTCGAGACGCCGGTGCGCCGCACCCGCCAGGGGGTGATCCGCTGGGGCAGCCACGAGGTCACCGTGGGCGGCAACGCCCCGGTGCGCGTGCAGTCAATGACCAACACCGACACGGCCGACGCCGTGGCCACCGCCATCCAGGTCAAAGAGTTGGCCCAAGCCGGCTCCGAGATGGTGCGCATCACGGTGAACAACGACGAAGCGGCCAAGGCCGTGCCCTACATCCGCGAGCAACTTGACCGCATGGGCGTGCCGGTGCCGCTAATTGGCGACTTCCACTACAACGGTCATCGCCTGCTCACCGACCACCCGGCCTGCGCTGAGGCGCTGTCCAAGTACCGCATCAACCCCGGCAACGTGGGGCGCGGTGAGAAGGGCGATCGGCAGTTTGCGCAGATGGTCGAGATTGCGGCCAGGCATGGCAAGCACGTTCGCATCGGCGTGAACTGGGGCAGCCTTGACCAAGACCTGCTCGCGCGCCTGATGGACGACAACGCCCAGCGCGCCCAGCCCTGGGACGCCAAGCAGGTGATGTACGAGGCGCTCATTACGTCTGCCGTCGGTTCGGCGCAACGTGCCGAGCAACTTGGTCTGCCGGGCGAGAACATCATCCTCTCTTGCAAGGTGAGCGCCGTGCAGGACCTGATCGCTGTGTACCAGGCCCTGGCCCAGCGCTGCGATTACGCCTTGCACCTCGGTCTCACCGAGGCTGGCATGGGCACCAAGGGTGCCGTGGCGTCCACTGCCGCGCTCTCGGTGCTGCTGCAGCAAGGCATTGGCGACACCATTCGCATCTCCCTTACGCCGCAGCCAGGCGAGTCTCGTACCCAGGAAGTGGTGGTGGGCCTCGAAATTCTGCAGGCCCTGGGCTTGCGCACCTTTGTGCCGGCCGTGACGGCTTGCCCGGGTTGTGGCCGCACCACCAGCACCACCTTCCAGGAGCTCGCCAAGCAGATCGACGACTACCTGCGCGCCTCCATGCCGGCATGGCGTGAGCGCTACCCCGGTGTCGAGGGCCTGAAGGTCGCCGTCATGGGCTGCATCGTGAACGGCCCAGGCGAAAGCAAACACGCCGACATTGGCATCAGCCTGCCCGGCACAGGCGAGGCCCCTGCCGCACCGGTGTTCATCGATGGCCAGAAGGCCATGACGTTGCGTGGCGAGGGCATCGCCCGCGAATTCCAGACCATCGTCGACAACTACATCCAAAAGCGGTTCGGCGCCAACGCCTGAGCCCGACGTTTCCATGGCCGACAAACTCACCGCCGTCAAAGGCATGAACGACATTGCCCCTCCGCAGTCTGCGAACTGGGAGTGGCTCGAAGACAAGCTGCGCACGCTGATGCAGCGCTACTGTTACCGCAACCTGCGCACGCCCATCGTGGAGCCCACCGCGCTCTTTGTGCGTGGTCTGGGCGAGGTGACCGATATCGTCGAGAAGGAGATGTACTCCTTCGAAGACCGTCTCAATGGTGAGCAGCTCACGCTGCGCCCGGAGAACACCGCCGGCGTGGTGCGCGCTGCCCTTGAGCACTCGCTGCTGTACGACGGGCCCAAGCGCCTCTATTACATGGGCCCGATGTTCCGGCACGAACGCCCGCAGCGCGGCCGCTACCGCCAGTTCCACCAGTTTGGCGCCGAGGCGCTGGGCTTTGCTGGCCCCGATGTGGATGCCGAACTGATCGTGATGGCCAGTGATCTCTGGGCGGAATTGGGCCTGCAAGGCATCGAATTGGAAATCAACAGCCTGGGCCAGCCGGCCGAGCGCCTGGCCCACCGCCAGGCACTCATCGCCTACCTGGAGGCCCACGCCGAGCAGCTCGACGAAGACGCCAAGCGCCGCCTGCACAGCAACCCGCTGCGCATCCTGGACACCAAGAACCCGGCGATGCAAGACCTGGTCAACGAGGCCCCGCGCCTGATGGACCACCTGGGCGCCGAGTCGCTGGCGCACTTCGAGCGCCTGAAGGCCCTGCTCGATGCCCACGGCATCGGCTACCGCATCAACCCGCGCCTGGTGCGCGGCATGGACTACTACAACCTCACGGTGTTCGAGTTCGTCACCACCCAATTGGGCTCACAGGGCACGGTGTGCGCCGGCGGGCGCTATGACGGCCTGTTCGAGCAGATCGGTGGCAAGGCATCGCCGGCGGTGGGTTGGGCGCTGGGCATGGAGCGAATCCTGGAACTGCTCAAGGAGCAAGGCCTCTTGCCGGAGGCCCCCGCTCCTGATGCCTACGCGGTGGTGCCCGACGTGGCCGCGGTGCCGCAGGTAATGCCGGTGTTGCGCGGCCTGCGCCAGCGAGGTGTGCAGGTGCTGATGCACGCGGCGGGCGCCGAGGGCATGGGCAGCATGAAGTCCCAGTTCAAGAAAGCCGATGGCAGCGGTGCGCGTTTTGCCCTGATTTTTGGCGAGCAAGAGCTGGCCCAGGGAGCGGTGGCGGTGAAGCCCCTGCGGGGTGACCGCGGCGGCAGCGAGCAGGCCATTTGCCCCCTGGCCGATCTTGAAGCCATTGCGGCGCGCCTCTTGTCTCGTTGAGCCCGGCTCGGCCAATGGGCCGGCCCCTACAATCCCCGTTCCTTTTTAGTCTGCACTTTCCATGGCCACCCATCTCGACCTTGAAGAGCAGGAACAGCTCGACCAGTTCAAACATTTCTGGGCCAAGTACGGCAATCTCATCAGTTGGGTGTTGATCGTGGTCTTCGGTGCCATTGCCGCCTGGAACGGGTGGAACTATTGGCAGCGAACCCAGGCCGCCAAGGCGGCGGCCCTGTATGACGCCGTCGAGCAGGCCGCCAGCGCCAAGGACAGCAACCGGCTCGAACAAACGCTGAGCGACATGCAGACGGGCTTTGGCGGCACCACCTACGCGGCGCAGAGCGCCTTGCTGGCGGCCAAGGTGCACATGGAAGCCGGCCAGGCCGACAAGGCCAAGGCCGCGTTGTCCTGGGTGTTGGCCAACAGCAAAGACGACGCCTACGTGGCGGTGGCCCGCCTGCGCCTGGCGGCGTTGGAGCTTGACGCCAAGAACCCAGAGCAAGCCCTGAAGGCGCTTGATGGCAAGGTGCCCGCGTCCTTCGAGCCCCTGGTGGCCGATCGCCGTGGCGATGTCCTCATGGTGCAGGGCAAGGCCGATGAGGCCAAGGCCCAGTACGAAAAAGCCTGGTCAGGGCTGACGCCCGACAATGAGTACCGCCGCCTGGTCGAGGTGAAGCTGGCCTCGCTCGGCGTGAACAAGTCTGTGGGAGATAAGCAATGATCGCCCGTCGCGCGGTGCGCGCCTTCGTGATGGCCGCAGCCGTTGGCGCGCTGGCGGCTTGCTCTTCCTCTCCCAAGGCGCCGCAGCCGGCGCCGCTTGCACCAGTGGCCAACCTCATGGGCACGAGCCTTATCTGGTCTGCCCAGGTGGGCGCCGGCCATGCCGGCCTGCAACCTCTGGTGGCGGGTGGTCGCGTTTGGGCTGCTTCGGCTTCGGGCTCGGTCGTGGCGCTAGACGCAAGCTCGGGCGTGGTGGCCTGGCGCGCCGAGCTAAACACGCCCTTGGCGGCCGGTGTGGGCAGCGATGGCGAAACCGCTGCTGTGGTGACCCGCGAGAACCAATTGGTGGCCCTTCGCGACGGACGTGAAGTGTGGCGAGTTCGCTTGAACGCCCGCAGCTTCACCGCGCCCCTGGTCGCCGGCAAGCGTGTGTTCGTGCTCACGGCCGATCGGTCAATTTCGGCCTACGACAGCGCGAACGGTGCTCGTCTGTGGACCACCACGCGCCCGGCCGATCCGTTGGTGCTCAACCAGCCAGGTGCCTTGCTGGCCGTTGGCGACTCGCTGGTGGCTGGCGTGTCCGGTCGACTGGCGGGCTTCAACCCCGACAACGGTGCCGTGCGCTGGGAGGTGCCGGTGGCCAGCCCGCGCGGCACCAACGAAATCGAGCGCCTGGTCGACATCGTCGGCCCCTTGGCCCGCCTGGGCGCCAGCGTCTGTGCCCGCGCTTATGGGGCCGTGGTGGGCTGCGTGGATGCCTCGCGCGGTACCCCCGTGTGGACCAAGCCCGCACAGGGCACCACCGGTGTGCACGGCGACGACCGCTTGCTGTTCGGCAGCGAAAGCGATGGCCGCTTCGTGGCTTGGCGCCGTGACAGCGGCGAGTCGGCCTGGACCATCGAGCGCCTCAAGCACCGCGAGTTGTCCGCGCCTCTGGCGCTGGGGCGCGTGGTCGCCGTGGGTGACAACACAGGCCTGGTGCACCTTGTTTCGCGCGAGGATGGCAGCGAAATGACCCGACTGAGCACCGATGGCTCTCCCGTGCTGGTCCAGCCTGTGCTGGCCGGCGATGCGTTGGTGGTGCAGACCCGCAATGGTGGGCTGTACGCTTGGCGCCCACAGTGATTCGACAAAAGAAAGACCCGCAATCGTGAAACCCGTCATCGCCCTGGTGGGCCGGCCCAACGTGGGCAAGTCCACCCTGTTCAATCGGCTGACGGGCTCGCGCGATGCCATCGTGGCCGACTTCGCTGGCCTCACCCGAGACCGGCACTATGGCAACGGCCGGGTCGGCCGTCGCGAGTACATCGTCATCGACACCGGCGGTTTTGAGCCCGACGCCAGCGAGGGCATCTACCGCGAAATGGCCAAGCAGACTCGCCAGGCCGTTGCCGAGTCGGATGTGGTCATCTTCGTGGTCGATGCTCGCGCCGGCCTGAGCGCGCAAGACCACGAGATCGCGCAATACCTGCGTCGCCTGGGCAAGCCCTGCGTGCTCGTGGCCAACAAGGCCGAGGGCATGACGCAAGGCCTGCAGTTGGTCGAATTTTTTGAACTGGGCCTGGGCGAGGTGTTGCCGGTGTCCAGCGCCCATGGCCAGGGCGTGCGCTCCATGCTGGAGAAGGCGCTGGAGGCCATTCCCGGTTTGCCGCCCGAAGACGAAGAAGAAGAGCCGGCGCCCAACGACGTGATTCGCTTGGCCGTGGCGGGGCGGCCCAACGTGGGCAAGTCCACGCTCATCAACGCCTGGCTGGGCGAAGAGCGCCTGGTGGCCTTCGACATGCCGGGTACCACCCGCGATGCCATTTCGGTGCCCTTCGAGCGCAACGGTCAGAAGTTCGAGCTGATTGACACTGCGGGCATTCGGCGCAAGGGCCGTGTGTTTGAG
>Ga0256322_1000235_pt1 | contig 9065 bp, 7 predicted proteins | sample LawtaT_19_FD_183670 | JGI IMG/M metagenome (GOLD analysis project Ga0256322, IMG submission 183670) | Metatranscriptome of freshwater microbial communities from St. Lawrence River, New York, United States - Law_Miss_RepB_8d (Metagenome... | ecosystem: Environmental > Aquatic > Freshwater > River ... | reverse complement strand
GTCCGGAGCCTACCCCCGCAGGTGGCAGGAAACCTGGTGCCGTCCGCCCACGCTCTTCAGCTGCGGCACCTCGGTCTTGCAGCGCGCCTCGGCGATCGGGCAACGCGTATGGAAATGGCACCCACTCGGCGGCCGGATCGGGTTCGGCACGTCGCCCTGCAGCACGATCCGCTTGCGCTTGATCTTCGGATCCGGGATCGGCACGGCCGACAGCAGCGCCTCGGTATAGGGGTGCAGCGGGTTGGCATACAGCTCCTCGCTGGTCGCCACCTCCACCACCCGGCCGAGATACATCACCGCCACCCGGTCGCTGATATGCTCCACCACGCTCAGATCATGCGCGATGAACAGATAGGTCAGCCCGAACTTCTCCTGCAGGTCCTCCAGCAGGTTGATCACCTGCGCCTGGATCGAAACGTCCAGCGCGGAGACCGGCTCGTCGCACACGATCAGCTTCGGCTCCACCGCCAACGCCCGCGCGATGCCGATACGCTGCCGCTGCCCGCCGGAGAACTCGTGCGGGAAGCGCCGCATATGCTCCGGCCGCAGCCCCACCGTTTCCAGCAGCTGAACGACCTTGTCCTCCATCTCCTGCCGGCCCTTCACCAGCCCATGGATCGTCAGCGCCTCGCCGATGATCCCGCCCACGGTGTGCCGCGGATTGAGCGAGGCGAACGGGTCCTGGAAGATGATCTGCATGTCGCGCCGCATCGCCCGCAGCGCCTCGCCTTCCAGCGCCGTCACGTCGCGCCCCTGGAACCAGATCTCGCCAGAGGTCGGCTCGATCAGCCGCAGGATGCACCGCCCGGTGGTGGACTTGCCGCAGCCGGATTCGCCCACCAGCCCCAGCGTCTCCCCGGGCGCCACGTCCAGCGAAACGCCGTCCACGGCATGAACCCGGTCGATCTCGCGCGCCAGCAGGCCGCCCCGGATCGGGAAGTGCTTCTTCAAGTTGCGAACCGACAGCAGCGGCTGAACATCCGTCGCGGCGTCGGGCGAAGTCTGGGTCACGGTGCTCACAGGATGCAGGCCACCTTGTGGTCGGGCGCGACAGTGCGCAGGGGGGGCTCGGCGGCGGTGCAGGCATCGGTCGCGAACTTGCACCGTGCCGCGAAACGGCAGCCCGGCGGCGGATTGAGCAGGTTGGGCACCGTGCCCGGAATCTGCTCCAGCCGCTGCCGCCCGCCGGCGCGGGCGTGGCCTGCAATGTCCACCCGCGGAATGGAGCGGATCAGCCCCTGGGTGTAGGGATGGCGAGGGTTGCCGAACAACTCCTCCACCGACGCCTCTTCCACCACCTTGCCGGCATACATCACCACCACGCGCTGGGCGTTCTCCGCCACCACCCCCATCGCGTGGGTGATCAGCATGATGGCCATGCCGAACTTGTCCTTCATCTCGGCCATCAGCTCGAGAATCTGGGCCTGGATGGTCACGTCCAGCGCGGTGGTCGGCTCGTCCGCGATCAGCAGCTTCGGCTTGCAGGCCAGCGCCATCGCGATCATCACGCGCTGGCGCATGCCGCCGGAGAACTGGTGCGGATAGTCGTTCACCCGGCTGCGTGGATTGGGGATGTTGACCAGCCCCAGCATCTCCACCGCCCGGTCGATCGCCGCCTTCTCGCCCAGCTTCTCGTGCGTCTGCAGCGCCTCGGCGATCTGGTGCCCCACGGTATAAACCGGGTTGAGCGAGGTCATCGGCTCCTGGAACACCATCGCGATCTCGCGGGTGCGGATCTGGTCCATCTCGTCCATGGGCAGCGGGATCAGGTCCCGCCCGCGCCACAGGATGGTGCCGGATTCGAACCGCCCGGGCGGCATATCGATCAGCTTCAACACCGATCGGGCTGTGACGGACTTGCCGCAGCCGGATTCGCCCACCACCGCCAGCGTCTCGCCGGCCGCAATGGACATGGACACGCCATCCACGGCACGGACCATGCCGTCATCGGTCTTGAACCAGGTGCGAAGGTCGCGGATCTCGAGAAGGGGATCAGACATGCTGTGCCTAGACAACGCGGCGCGGATCAAGGGCGTCGCGCAGCCCGTCGCCGATGAAGTTGATCGACAGCACGGTGAGGAAGATCATCATGCCGGGGAAGATCGCCCAGTGCGGGGCGATGTCGAGGTAGTCCTTGGCGTCGAACAGCACGCGCCCCCAGGTGGGGATGTCGGGCGGGAAGCCGAGGCCGAGGAAGGAGAGTGTGCTTTCCGCGATGATCGCCGCCGCCACGTCGATGGTGCCGGCCACGATCACCGGGCCCATGGCGTTGGGCAGGATGTGCATCACCACCAGCCGGACGCGCGAGGCACCGAGCGCGCGGGCCGCCTCCACGAATTCCTTCTCGCGCAAGCTGAGGAACTGGGCGCGCACCAGACGGGCCACCGGCATCCAGCGCAGGCCGCCGATCACCAGCACGATCAGGATGAACACGCCGCCCTCGGGGCCGAAGGCGCTCTTCAGCGCATCGCGGAACAGGTAGATCACCAGCAGCAGCAGCGGCAGCTGCGGCAGCGAGAGGAACAGGTCGGTGATCCACATCAGCACCGCATCCACGCGCCCGCTGGACATGCCGGCCAGTGCGCCGATCACGACACCCACCAGCACCGCCACCACCATGGCCGCAAGACCCACGGCGAGCGAGATGCGTCCGCCATAGATGATGCGTGCCAGCACGTCCTGGCCCAGGTCGTCGGTGCCGAACGGATGGAGCGAGGAGGGCGATTTAAGCTTGGCGCTGAAGTCGATCTCGTTGATCGGCACCGGCCACAGCCAGGGCCCGGCCAGCACCAGAAAGACCAGCGCGCCCAGGATGAACAGGCTCACCACCGCAAGCTTGTGCTTGCGGAACCGTCGCCACGCCTCCGCCGCCGGGGTCACCGGCTTGGTGGCGCGCGCCGCGGCGGATGCCTCAGCGGAAAGAGATGCGGGGGTCGAGCCAGCCATAGAGGATGTCTGCAATCAGGTTGAAGAGGACGACAAGGCAGGCGAACACGAAGGTCACGCCCATCACCACCGGGGTGTCGTTGGCCAGGATGGAGGTGATCAGCAGGGAGCCGATGCCGGGCACGCGGAAGATCTGCTCGGTCACGATGGCGCCGCCGAACACGATCGGCATCTGCAGCGCCACCAGCGTCACCACGGGGATCAGCGCGTTGCGCACCACATGGCGGATCAGAACCTTGCGCTGACCGATGCCCTTGGAGCGGGCGGTGACGACGTAGTCGAGCTTGATCACATCGAGCACCGAGGAGCGCACGTAGCGCACCAGCGAGGCACCCTGGAACAGGCCGAGCACCATCACCGGCATGATCGATTGCTTGATCTGCACCCACCACCAGGCCCAACCGGTCTCGCGCAGGGTCGACTGGTACACCATCGGCAGCCAATCCAGCTGGATGGAGAAGAACAGGATCAGCAGCAGGCCGGTGAAGAAGGTGGGCAGCGAGAAGCCGATGAACGCCATGGTGTTGGCGATCTGGTCGAACAACGAATAGGGCCTGGCCGCGGCCAGCACGCCGATCGGCACGGCGACCAGGATGGCCAGCACCTGGGAGGTGCCGATGACCGCCACCGTGGTGGGCACGCGCTGCAGGATAAGCCGGTCCACATCGATGCGGCTGACGAAGGAGAAGCCCCAGTCGCCCTTCAGCATGGCGAACAGCCAATGGAAGTAGCGCAGGTACACGGGATCATCCAGGCCAAGCGAGGCGCGCAGGGCAAGGCGCACTTCAGGCGGGATGTTGGGATTGAGGGTGAGTTCCTCAAACGGATCGCCGGGCGCCATGGCCAGCACGCAGAACAGCACGACGCTGATGCCGAGCAGGCTGGGGATGGCCAGGAGGAAACGGCGCAACAGATAGGCGCTGGACAAGCGTACGGCTCCGCTGGGAAAAATTCCGTCGGGACGCGGCGGGTTTCGCCGCATTCCGACGGGAAGCCAAGGCGGGGAAGGCCCCCGCCGGGGTCAGTCGATCAGGCGGTGTACCAATCGGCCAGATCGTAGAGGTTGCTGTCCCAGCCCGAGAGGTTGATCTTCAGCCGCTTGCTGACGCCCGAGACGGTCGGGCGATAGACGATCGGGATGAGCACCACGTTCTTGATCACGAGGTCGTTGCACTGGATCAGCAGGGCAACGCGCTTCACCGGATCGAGCTCGGCTTCGGCCGCGGTGTGCAGAACGTCGTATTCCTTGCTGATCCAGCGGGTGGTGTTGCGGCCCTGCCACTTGTTCTCCTTGGAGGAGATCTCGGTGGAGAGGAACATCTGCAGCCACACGCCGGGGTCCGGGCGGCCCGGGCCGGTGTTGTACATCTGCAGGTCGGTGTAGAACTTCGGGTAGGTGTCCGGGTTCGCCACGTCGGAGGAGAAGAACACCGAGGCGACGACCGACTTGATCTCGATGTCGATGCCGGCGCGGGCGCAAGCCTGCTTCACGATCGCCTGGGTCTTCTGGCGCGGCTGGTTGATCGAGGTCTGGTAGACATACTTCAGCTTCGCGCCGCCCTTGGCGCGGAAGCCGTCGGAGCCACGCACCCAGCCGGCGCTGTCGAGCAGGGCGTTGGCCTTGTCGACATTGAACTCGTAGCTGGTGTTGGGCGAGCGGAAGCGCGGCGGGTTGTTCACCCAGTTCGCGGTGGCGATGCCGGTGCGGCCATAGATGTGGTCCTGAACCGACTTGCGGTCGATCAGCAGGGCCAGGGCCTGGCGCACGGCGGGGTCGGTCAGCGAGGGGTGCGCCTTCTTCAGGCTGGAGCGCTCGCCGTCCACTTCGGTCCAGGGGTCGGTGTTGTTGAGCTGGAGATGCTCGCAGCCCGCGCCCTCGGTGATCTCAACGGCACCCTTGCCGCCGCGCTCCAGGCGCTGCAGCACTTCGTCTTCCACCTGCAGGTTCCAGGCGAAATCATACTCGCCGGTCTGCAGCACGGCGCGCGCCGCGGAGACGGCATCGCCGCCGCCCTTCATCTCGATGCTGTCGAAATACGGGCGGTTGGCCACGTGGTAGTCCATGTTGATGTCGCCCAGCACGGTGTCGCCGGGGCGGAAATCCTTGAACTTGTACGGGCCGGTGCCGACGGGCTTCAGGTTCGCGGGGGCCTCGCGCGACTTGGCGCCCATGAAATCCTGGAAGAGGTGCTTGGGAATGATCTGGCCGGTGGCGCCCACGAAGGCGTCGGCCCAGAAGGGGTTCGGCTTGTCGAACATCACCTTCACGGTCAGGTCGTTGACCTTCTCGCACTTGATGTCCTTGTAGCTGCCGCTGGTCACGGCCGCGGTGGCCGGGTCGGCGGCGTACTGCCAGTTGAACACCACGTCATCGGCGGAGAAGGGCTTGCCGTCGTGCCACTTCACGCCGGGCTTCAGCTTCCAGGTGACGGACATGCCGTCGGCGGCCACGCCACCATTCTCGCGGGTCGGGATCTCGGCGGCGAGCACGGGCTTGAGGTTGCCGTCGGCATCCCAGGCGGCCAGCGGCTCATAGAACACGCGGCTGCCGTCCTGATCCTTGGTGCCGGTCGCGAAATGCGGGTTCAGCAGGGTGGGGGCCTGCCACCACAGCACCTTCAGCACGCCGCCGCCGCCACGCTTGGTGGCCTTGGAGGTGGAGGGCACGGTGGAGGCGGACTGCGCCATCGCCACGCCGGAATGCATCAGCAGCTGCGTGGCCATCGGCGCGGTGATGCCGACCACGGCCAGGCGCTTCACGAATGCCCGGCGGGCCATACGGCCGGCACGGACCTCCTCGATCATCGTACGAAGGTCTTGCTCGTTCATGTGAGCCCCCACATTCCTTGTTCCGCCGACCCCATGACACGCGGTTCCCGCGCATCTCCCAGAATGGTGCCAGCCATGCGTGGGGCGCATATTGCGCCGTAACCCGGGCCCGTCAACAGCAAGGGACGCAACGAATCCAGTTCCGAGCGGAGTTTTTTTGCGCAAGCCCGCCTCACGCGGCCCCCGCGACGTGGCTGTGTCCTTAACAAATGCTTAACGGTCAGATGCTTGCGGTGCCGTGCTACGTTTCTTCAGCAGGACGGAAGATCGGCAGCACCGGCCCCTCCCCTTCGCGCTCGTACCCGAGCGCCACCGGCAGGCCCAGGCGCAGGGCCTCGGCCGGCAGCCCGCGCAGCTGGCCCTGGGCGCGCACGCCCTCGGCGAGGTCCACCGTGAGCAGGATGTAGGGCGATTGCGCCTTGAAGCCCATGTGGAACGGGTGGTGGCAGACGGTCCAGGAATGCACCGTGCCGCTTCCGCTGGCGGCCACCCACTCATGCGCCATGGACCAGCAGCCATCGCACACCGGGCGCGGGTAGTGGCGCAGCTTGCCGCACTCCTTGCAGCGCTGGATCAGGTACTCGCCGCGGGCCAGGCCATCCCAGAAGGGCTGGGTGTCTGGCATGGGGTGCGGAACGGGCTTGGTGAAGCTGTCGGACATGGCTCAGCCCCTCCGCATGATGGCGATGGAGCCGTCGCCCATGTCGCCGTAGCCGGTGACGAGACCGAGCGTGGCACCTTCCACCTGGGCGGCCCCGCCCTGGCCGCGCAGCTGGCGGACCAGTTCGACGATGTGGTTCATGCCGGCGAGATGCGCCTGGGAGAGCAGGCCGCCATGGGTGTTCACCGGCAGGCGGCCGCCAATCCCGAGCGCCCCGCCCTCCACGAAGGCGCCGCCCTCGCCTGGCTTGCAGAAGCCGATCTCCTCCAGCTGGCGCAGCACCACGTAGGTGAAGCAGTCGTAGATCTCGGCCACCTGGATGTCGGACGGCGTCACGCCGGCCATGGCGAAGGCGCGCGGGGCGGCCTTGGCCAGGCCGATGCGCAATATGTCGGGCCGTTGGGTGATCACGCTGGGGCTGTCCGGATGGCCCTCCGCCGCGCCCATCACCAGCACGCGGGGCTGGCGCAGGTCGCGGGCGGCTTCGGCGCTGCTGACCACCACCGCCGCGCCGCCATCGGATTCCAGCGAGCAGTCGAACAGGCGGAACGGGTCGGCGATCATGCGGCTGTTCTGGTGGTCCTCGATGCTGAGCGGCTTGGTCATCGCCGCGTTGCCGTTGAGGATGGCGTGCTGGCGGGTGGTGACGGCGATCTCGGCGAGCTGGCGGCTGGTGGTCCCGTAGAGCTCCATGTGGCGGCGGGCCATGGGGGCGTAGATCTGCGCCGGCGCCACGTTGCCCAGCGGCAGCTCGAACTCGCCGATGGTGCGGAACTGCGGCATCTCGTGCACCCGCGCGCCGATGCGCGTGCCGGAATAGCCGGTGCGGCCGATGGGCAGCAGGACATGCCGGCAGATGCCGGTGGCGACCGCCGCCGCGGCGGCCTGGATGGCGGCCACGCAGCTGGCCCCGCCCATCGGCGTGGTGGCGGAGAACCTGAGATCCGGGATGCCGAAATTGGTGATGAAGTCCTCGGCCACCGCGACCCCTGTGGCGACAGGGATGACGCCGTCGATATCGCGCGGGGAAAGCCCGGCATCGGCAATGGCGGCAAGCGAGGCCTGCATCTGGAGCGACAGCGCGCTGCCCTGCTGCAGGCCGCGGCCATGGGCGGTTTCACCGATGCCGGTGATGGCGGCTTTTTCGAACAGGGACATCGGCGCCTCCCGCAATCATAGGAAGAAAGAAAGCGAAGCGGTCACAGAGAACACAGAGGGCCACGAAGAACACAGAGAAAGAAGAGGTGGTTGATGCTCTTCTCTGTGACCCTCTGTGGTCCTCCGTGTCCTCTGTGACCCCTTTGCTTACTACCCCTTGTAGTACCCCCTGCCCCTCAGAAAGTCTTCTGTCTCCTTCGCCGCCGCATCCAGCGCTGCCTTCACAGGCATTTCGCCAGTGACGGCCTGGATGACGCGCCGGGTGATGAATTCACCCACGGCGTAGAATTCGGGGATCGCCGGGAACGGCAGGTTGGTTTCCATCGCCGCCGATGCCGCGGGGTAGAAGCGGTGCTTCTGCTGCAGCTCGGGGTCGTTGAGGATGCTGGCGCGCGGCGGCACGGACAGGGCCGCGCCCTCGCGCGAGTTGGCCTGGTTGGTGGCGCCGGCGATGATGCGGAACAGCATCTCCGGGTCGTGCTTGGTGAAGGTGGAGATGCCGTAGCCGTCGCCGGAAAGGCGGGCGCGGCCGCCGGGGGCGGCGACCCAGTCGATCTTGCCGACCACGCGGGACTGGCGGGCGTCGTCCATGCTGGCGGCGCGGGTGGCCCATTGCAGGCCCATCGTGGCGGCATCCTGCTGGAAGGCGATCGAGCATTCGTCGTTGGCGGCGGCGGTGTAGGCGCGCTGGGCGAACTTCACCGTTTCCTTCAGCGCCTCGATGGCGGCCACGCCCTTCGGCTGGTTGAAGATCGGGCGCCAATCCTTGTCGAACCAGCCATCGCCGAGGGCGTTGAGGTACCAGTGCGCCTCGTTCAACCCGGCATCCACGGGCTTGAGGCAGGAGACGGTGCCGGAGCGCAGCGGCGAGTGGAACTTCTTCGCCAGTTCCTGGAACTGGGCGATGGTGGTGGGCGGCTTCACCCCGGCCTGCTCGAACAGATCCTTGCGGTAGAACAGGAACATCACGTTCAGGTTCGCCGGGATAATGTAGAGCTTGCCCTGGTAGCTGAACTTATCCAGCACGTGCTGGGGGTAGTCATCCAGCTTGAACTCGGCCTTGAACTTGGCCCAGAGGTCATCGAGCGGGCGCAGCCAGCCATTCTTGGCGAAGGTGGAAACCGTGGCGTCCGACGCATAGGCGATGTCCACCGTATCCGCCTTGGCCGACAGCGCGATGGTCAGCAGTTCCAGCGCCTTGTCGAAGGGCATCAGCTGGGTGTTCACCTCCTGGCCCGGGATGGCGGTTTTCATCTTCGCCGCCCAATGCTCCAGCGCCGGGTAGCGGTGGCTGATCATCTGCACCGGGCGATTCTGCGCGATGGCCACGCCCGTGCCGGCCGCCGCCGCGGTGCCCGCAAGCGCCGCCCCCTGCATGATCCGCCGCCGGCCGATTTCGGTTCGACTCATGGCCCATTCCCCCTTCTGGCGCGCCGCTGGCTGCGGTTTTACTTCCTCTAAACGTTCAAGT
>Ga0256322_1000216_pt1 | contig 9437 bp, 8 predicted proteins | sample LawtaT_19_FD_183670 | JGI IMG/M metagenome (GOLD analysis project Ga0256322, IMG submission 183670) | Metatranscriptome of freshwater microbial communities from St. Lawrence River, New York, United States - Law_Miss_RepB_8d (Metagenome... | ecosystem: Environmental > Aquatic > Freshwater > River ... | reverse complement strand
TGCGTGCAGCTGCACGGCGGCTACGGCTACATGTGGGAATACCCCATCACCCGCGCCTATGCCGACGCCCGCGTGCAACGCATCTACGGCGGCACCAACGAGATCATGAAAGAAGTGATCTCGCGCAGCATGGGTTTGGCGGGGCGCTGAATGTCTTTGCCACCAGAAAAGCCTGAACCTGTTGACTTCAATGTAGGAGCTTGCCTGCAAGCGATTCCGCTCGGGCCACAGCCCTTCATCGCCAGCAGGGCTGGCTCCCACAGAGGCCCCATCACTCAACATGACCGAACTGGCTGAACCCAAACGCACACGAGGTCGCCCCCGCAAGACCGAGGGCGAGCGTGACGATGGCAATCGGCGGCAAGCGCTGATTGCGGCGGCGGCGCAGCTGTTTCACCGCCAAGGCTATGACGCCACCAGCACGCGCGAGATCGCCGCGCAGGTCGGCATGCAGCCGGGCTCGCCCTTCTACCACTTTGGCAACAAGCAAGACCTCTTGCTGGCGGTGATGGTCGAGGGCATGAAGCAGGCCAGTGAGCGCCAACGCGCCGCCTGTGCCCGTTTGGGTGGTGATGAAAGCGCTCGCGACCGGCTGCGCGTGCTGATCCGCAACCAGTTCGATGTGCTGCTGGGGCCCGACAGCGATTTCATCCCGGTGATGCTCTACGAATGGCGCTCGCTGAGCGCCGAACAACGCCAGACCATCACGCAGATCAAGGACGAGTACGAAGCGGCCTGGATACCCGTGCTGCAAGCCTTGCACGACAGTGGCCAGCTGCAGGCCCCGGTGGCACTGGCACGGCTGATGATTTTTGGCGCTTTGAATTGGGCGGTGCAGTGGTACCAGCCACCCCCCAAAAAGACGGCGAAGAAAAGTCCACCACGCGCCTCGCTGGACGAATTGACCGAGGCCGCCTTAGCCCTGTTTTTGAGAGACCCCGCATGAAGCCCACCACACCTTACCAATCCGTCTTTGCACCCGGCCTGCTGCACGGGCAGGTGATTCTGGTCACAGGCGGCGGCTCGGGCATTGGCCGCTGCACCGCGCACGAACTGGCCAGCCTGGGCGCGCATGTGGTGCTGGTGGGCCGCAACCCCAACAAGCTGACCGCCACCGCGCAAGAGATCATCGGTGACGGCGGCCAGGCCAGCTGGCACAGCACCGACATTCGGCGCGAGGACGATGTGAAGGCCATGATTGCGCAGGTGGTGCAGCAGCACGGCCGCATCCACGGTTTGGTGAACAACGCGGGTGGGCAATACATCACGCCGCTGGCTAGTACCAGCGCCAAGGGCTGGCAGGCGGTCATCGACACCAACTTGACGGGCGGCTTTCTGGTGGCGCGTGAATGCTTTAACCAAAGCATGCAACAGCACGGCGGCGCGGTGGTCAACATTGTGGCCGACATGTGGGGCTCCATGCCCGGCATGGGCCACAGCGGCGCAGCGCGGGCGGGCATGGTCAGCTTCACCGAAACGGCTGCATTGGAGTGGGCAGCGCACGGTGTGCGCGTCAATGCCGTGGCCCCCGGCTACATCGCCAGCAGCGGCATGGACCATTACCCACCCGAGGCAGGCCCGATGTTGCGCGAGATGCGCAACACGGTGCCACAAGGCCGCTTTGGCACCGAAGCCGAAACGTCCGCAGCCATTGTGTTTTTGCTGTCGCCCGCCGCCAGCTTCATCAGCGGCAGCGTGCTGCGTGTGGACGGCGCCCGCCCCCAGATGCGCATGGGCTGGCAACAAACCGTGGCCCAACCCGATGTGCAAGACCGCGATGCGGTCAAACCGTTCAACGGCTTTCACCGTGCCGTCACCCCCAAGGTTTTCCAATGAATTTCGAATCCACCTGGAACCCGCACAGCCCTGTGGCGCAGCAACGGCGCGAGGCGGCACTGGCCCGCCTGGCGCAGTGGCAAGCCCTGCAAGAGCGGGCAGCTCTTGCCTCGGCCCAGTCCAAGCCGGTGTTCGACAAACGCGGCCAGCTGCTGCCGCGTGAGCGCGTGGCCTTATTGCTGGACCCCGGTGCACCCTTCTTGCCGCTGTGTGCCCTGGCGGGCTTCATGCAGGACACGCCCGACCCGGCCAAGTCGGTGCCCGGCGGCGGCATGATCGCAGGCATCGGTTTCATCCACGGCGTGCGCTGCATGGTGGTGGCCAGCGACTCGGGCATCGAGGCCGGGGCCATTCAGGCGCGGGGCCTGGAAAAGATTTTGCGTGTGCAGGAGTTGGCCCTCGAAAACAAACTCCCCTTTGTGCACCTGGTCGAAAGCGCCGGGGCCAACCTGATGCAGTACAAGGTTGAGGGCTTTGTGCTGGGCGGCAGCCTGTTCCGCAACCTGGCCCGCCTGTCGGCAGCGGGCTTGCCGGTGCTCACCGTGCAACACGGCTCGGGTACAGCAGGCGGGGCCTACATGCCGGGCTTGAGTGACACCGTGATCATGGTGCGCAGCCGCTCGCGCGCCTTTCTGGCCGGGCCACCTTTGCTCAAAGCCGCCACGGGCGAAGTGGCCACCGAAGAAGAACTGGGCGGGGCAGAGATGCACACCAGCGTGTCAGGCCTGGGCGAGTACCTGTGCGAAGACGACCGCCACGCGCTGGGCACCGCCCGCGATGTGGTGGCGCGCTGGGACTGGCCAGCACACAAGACACAGCGAGAGGCCAAACCCCCGCGCTTTGACGCCGAGGAACTGCTGGGCCTGATGCCCGCCCACCACCGCGAACCGGTGGACATGCGCGAAGTCATTTTGCGGCTGGTGGACGATTCGGATTTTCTGGAGTTCAAGCCTTTGTTTGGCGCGGCCACCGTGTGCGCACAGGCGCGCATCGGCGGACATGCGATCGGCATCATCAGCAACAACGGGCCCATCGATGTGGCCGGAGCCAACAAGGCCACGCATTTCATCCAGTGGATGTGCCAGCTGGGCCACCCCCTCATTTACTTGCAAAACACCACCGGCTACATGGTGGGCAAAGACAGCGAGCAAGGCGGCATGATCAAACACGGCTCCAAGATGATCCAGGCCGTGACCAGCGCCACCGTGCCGCAGATCACCATCCAGTGTGGGGCCTCGTTTGGTGCGGGCAACTACGGCATGTGCGGCCGGGGTTATGCGCCGCGCTTTTTGTTCAGCTGGCCTGGAGCCAAGACGGCGGTGATGGGCGGCGAGCAAGCGGCCCGCACCATGCAGATCGTGGCCGAGGCGGGCATGGCCCGTAAAGGCATCACACCCGACCCCGAGAAGATGCAGGCCCAGTTCGACAAGATCGTGGCCTTGTTCGAGGCGCAGGCCGATGCCTTCTACACCAGCGGCCTGGTGCTGGACGATGGTGTGATCGACCCACGCGACACCCGCAGTGTGCTGAGCTTTTGCCTCGACACCTGCTGTGAAGCGGCAGCCCGCCAACCCCGCGCCAGCACCTTTGGCGTGGCGCGCATGTAACACCACCCACGGAGACACACCATGCAATACACCCACGAACACCGCGAGATCCAGAACACGCTCAAGCGTTTCATCGAATCCGAAATCAACCCCCATGTGGACGAATGGGAAGCCGCAGAAATTTTCCCCGCGCATGAGGTCTTCAAGAAGATGGGCAACCTGGGCCTCTTGGGCCTGACCAAGCCCGAGGCCTTTGGCGGTGCAGGCCTCGACTATTCCTACAGCCTGGCCATGGCCGAAGCGCTGGGGCACATCGACTGCGGCGGCATCCCCATGGCCATTGGTGTGCAGACCGACATGGCCACCCCTGCGCTGGCGCGTTTTGGCAGCGATGAACTGCGCGCACAGTTTCTGGCCCCAGCCATTGCGGGCGACATGGTGGGCTGCATTGGCGTGAGCGAGCCCGGCGCGGGCAGCGATGTGGCGGGCATCAAGACCGTGGCCCGAAAAGATGGCGACGACTATGTGATCAGTGGGCAAAAAAATGTGGATCACCAACAGCCTGCAGGCCGACTGGATGTGCATGCTGGTCAACACCGGTGAAGGTCCGATCCACAAAAACAAAAGCCTGGTCATGGTGCCCATGCGCGAAAACGGCAAGCTGCGGCCCGGCATCGAAGTGGGCAAAAAGATCAAGAAGATCGGCATGAACAGCAGCGACACGGGCCTGATTTATTTTGACGAGGTGCGGGTGCCGCAGCGCTACCGCATCGGGGCCGAGGGTCAAGGCTTCATTTACCAGATGCAGCAATTCCAGGAAGAACGCCTGTGGTGCGCGGCCAGCACGTTGCAGTCACTCACCAACTGCATCCAATGGACGGTGGAGTGGGCGCAAGAGCGCAAGCTGTTTGGCAGCACACTGGCCGACCAGCAGTGGGTGCAGTTCAAGCTGGCCGAACTCAAGGCCGAGGTGGAAAGCCTGCGCGCCCTGACCTACCAGGCCTGCGAGCACTACATCGCGGGCGAAGACGTGACCGAATGGGCGACCATGGCCAAGCTCAAAGCCGGGCGCCTCAACCGCACCGTGCCCGACACCTGTTTGCAGTTCTGGGGCGGCATGGGCTTCACCTGGGAGAACAAGGTCTCGCGCATGTACCGCGATGGGCGCTTGGCCTCCATTGGCGGCGGCGCAGACGAAGTCATGCTGGGCATCCTGGCCAAGATCATGGGCATTGCCAAGCGTCCCCAAACATGAGCACGCAGCACCTGCCGATCCATGGTCCCGCTGGAGGCCGCATGCCCCACACCGTCACCCGCCTGCTGATCGCCAACCGGGGCGAGATCGCCCGCCGTGTGATCCGCACCGCCCACTGCATGGGCATCCAGACGGTGGCTGTTTATTCAGATGCCGACCGCGACGCCCTGCATGTGCACGAAGCAGACACCGCCGTTGCCCTGGGTGGCACGCTCTCGGCCGATTCGTACTTGCGCATCGACAAGTTGCTGCAAGCCGCAAGAGACAGCGGGGCTGATGCGGTGCACCCGGGCTATGGCTTCCTGAGCGAAAACGCCGAATTCGCCCAAGCGGTCATCGATGCAAATCTGACCTGGGTCGGTCCGCCGCCCGAAGCCATCCGCGCGCTGGGCAGCAAGTCGGCCGCCAAGGCTTTGGCCCTGCAGCACGGCGTGCCTTGTCTGCCGGGCTACTTTGGCGCGGACCAAAGCGATGCCACCTTCACTGCACAAGCTGAGCAGTTGGGCCTGCCGCTGATGGTCAAAGCCGTGGCCGGGGGCGGCGGGCGTGGCATGCGCCTGGTGACCGACATGGCCCAGCTGCTGCCCGCCCTGCACAGCGCCCGCTCGGAAGCGCTGGCCGGTTTTGGCAACGGTGACTTGTTGATGGAGCGCGCCTTGCTGCGCCCCCGTCACATCGAGGTGCAAATCATGGCCGACATGCACGGCCAATGCATCCACTTGGGTGAGCGCGACTGTTCGGTGCAGCGACGTCACCAGAAGATCATCGAAGAATCGCCCAGCCCGGCCGTGAGCGCTGCGCTGCGCGCACAACTCGGGCAAGCGGCCATTGCCCTCGCGCAATCGGCGGGCTATGTGGGTGCGGGCACGGTGGAGTTTTTGCTCGATGAAGCTCAAGCCGACAAGCCTTTTTATCTGATGGAGATGAACACCCGGCTGCAGGTGGAGCACCCGGTGACCGAGCTGCTCACGGGGCTCGACTTGGTGGAATGGCAGCTGCGCATCGCACGCGGCGAGCCGCTGCCGCTGGCGCAATCTGATGTGCACCTGCAAGGTCACGCCATCGAGGTGCGCCTGTGCGCCGAAGACGAACACTTCACACCGCAAACCGGCACGGTGCAAGTCTTTACAGCGCCTGCAGGTTTGCGCTTTGACCATGCGCTGCACGCGGGTGCGGTGGTCACGCCGCATTACGACGCGATGCTGGGCAAGCTGATCGCCCACGCACCCACCCGCGCAGAAGCCATCGACCGCCTGCGCACAGGCCTGGACCAGACGGCCGTGCTGGGCCTGCCCACCAACCGCGCGTTTTTGGCCGCGTGTTTGCAGCACCCGGTGTTCCGTGCGGGTGAGGCCTTGATCCCTTTCTTGGCCGAACAAGCCGATGTGGTGCGCCAAAGCCTGCAAGCCACGAGCGCCGCACGCACCGTGGCCGCTTTGGCTGTGCTCTACGCCCAACAAGAGCCCGCCGCCGCCATGCCTAGCCCCTTCACGCGGCCGGTGCGCTTGGGGCTGGGCTCAGACACCGTCTCGCTGAACCTGCAGGAAATGGGGCAAGGCCGAGTGCGCGTCCAAACAGGCGAGGCCACGCACGAGGCCCGCGTGGAGCGCAGCGCTGAGTTGCTGCACATCGACCTGAACGGCTGCCGATGGCAGGCCAGCGCCGTGGCATGCCGGGGCACGACCAACGCTGTGCAGTGGCATGTGCAGCTGCAAGGCCCCGAAAACCTTGAGCTGTGGCTGAGCGACCAAAGCCACAGCGCGCCGAACACAGGCGCCAATGCGCAAGCCGCGCAGTCTTTGCGCGCGCCTTTTAATGGCAAGCTGATCGCGCTGCATGTGCAAGAAGGCCAATCGGTCCAACAAGGCGATGCCGTGCTGGTGATCGAGTCGATGAAGCTGGAACACATCTTGTGCGCCCCACGCGATGCGGTGGTGCACAGCGTATTGACCAGCGTGGGCCAACAAGTGGGTCCCGGCCAGGTGCTGGTGCAATGGAAGGACGCTGTATGAACACCACCGACATCACACCCACATTCACCGCCGAAGAACTGCAAGGCCTGCAGACCACGGTGGAGCGTTTTGCCAAACAGGCCATCGCCCCACATGTGCCCGCTTGGGAAGAAGCCGGTCAATTTGACCGATCGCTTTATACCCAAGCCGCCGAGTTGGGCCTGCTGGGCCTGGGCTACCCCGAGCATTTGGGCGGCACACCAGCCCCTTGGCGTGCGCGCAACCTGCTGTCGCAAACCCTGGCGCGTTACGGCGGCAGCGGCGGCGTGATGGCCAGCCTGTTTTCGCTCAACATCGGCCTGCCCCCGGTCATGGCGCACGGCAGTGCCGAACTGCAGGCCGAAGTGGTGCCGCCTGTGCTGCGCGGGGAACGCATCGCGGCCCTGGCGATCACCGAGCCTGGCGGTGGCTCGGACGTGGCCAGCCTGCGCACCACGGCACGTGCCGACGGCGCGGACTATGTGATCGACGGCGAAAAAGTCTTCATCACCTCGGGCCTGCGCGCCGACTGGATCACGCTGGCCGTGCGCACCGACCCGGCCAGCAAGGGTACCAGCGGCATCTCGATGGTCGCGGTGCCCGGCGACACACCCGGTATTTCGCGCACACGGCTGCACAAAATGGGCTGGCACAGTTCGGACACCGCACAACTGCGTTTTGACGGCGTGCGCGTGCCCCAACGTTACCGGCTGGGTGACGAAGGCGCGGGCTTCAAGATGATCATGGGCAACTTCAACGGCGAGCGCCTGGCCATGTCGGCCATGGCACTGGGTTTTGCCCAGGCTTGTTATGACGAAGCACTGGCCTGGGCACGCCAACGCCAGACCTTTGGTGCGGCCCTGATCGAGCGCCAGGTGATCCGCCACAAATTGATGGACATGCAAATGCGCATCTCATCGACCCAGGCCTGGGTGGATGCCGTGACGCAGCAAGCAGATGCGGGCCAGACGGGTGCCGAGTGGGTGGCGCAGGTGTGCCTGCTCAAAAACCACGCCACCCAAACCATGCAGTTTTGCGCCGATGCCACGGTGCAGATGCTCGGCGGTATGGGCTACATGCGTGGCACGGTGAGTGAGCGGGTTTACCGCGAAGTGAAGGTGATGATGATCGGCGGCGGTGCCGAAGAGATCATGAAAGAACTGGCCGCCAAACAGCTGGGCATCTGAAGCCGGGCCAAGGCCTGCACAAAGGGAGAAACTGGCCTGGTGCTCAAGCCGGTTTGGGCTGGCCCGGAGGCAACTCGGCGCGCAGCGCAAAAGCCATTTGCACCATGCCCGCCAACAGCCCCACCAGCACCCCCACTTGCACAGCCCGGTTGTACGAGCCCATGGCATCAAACACCAGACCGCCGCCCAAAGCGCCCAAAAAACTACCCAGCTGGTGGCTCATGAAGGCGATACCGCCGAGCATGGCTTGCCAGCGCAGACCAAAGGTTTCGCCGATGTAGCCGGTCACCAAAGGGGCCACGCCCAGCCACAAAAAGCCCATGATGGCGGCGAACACCAAGGTGTTCTCAGGCGTGGGTACCGACAGGAAATACCAGGCCAGCCCGAATGAGCGCAGCACATAAATGCCCCCCAACAGCAGCAACTTGTTGTACCGCCCACCCGCCAAGCCGAAAAACAGGCTGCCCAAGACGTTGAAGCCCCCGATCATGCCCAGCGCCTGGGCGCTGAGCATCGGGTCCATGCCGCACAAATCAAGGTAGGACGGCAGATGCGTGGTCAAAAAGACCAGCTGCATGCCGCACACAAAATAGGCCAGTGTCATCACCGCAAAGGGCGGGTGCTTCAAGGCAAACCGGGCCATGTCGGGCGCATTGTCCTTTTCGCCAGCCGGCGAAGGGGGTACCGGCAAAGCGTCCACCCGCCCGGCATACCAGGCGGCGGGCAGGATGATGAGGGCCAGGATCACAAAACCACCCACACCCACGCGCCAGCCGTGCGCCTGCGACAGCAATTTACCGATGGGCGCCGCCATCAAGGCCCCCAAAGAACCCGCTGCGGACACGATGCCCAGCACCGTGCTGCGCAGGGCAGGCGACACCGGCCGCGAAGCCACCGCCATGGCAATGGCCGATCCGTTGCAGGCCATGGCTGCACCAATGGCGACCCCAGCCCCCAGAATCACCCCCAGCAAACCCTGCGCCAGGCTCAACATCGTCATGCCCAGGATGTACAACAAGGCGCCGGTCATCATGAGCGGCCGGTAACCGATGCGCACGGCCAAAGCCCCTGCAAAGGGCTGCAAAAATCCCCAGGCCAGGTTTTGCACGGCAATGGCCAGTGTGAACTCCGACACCGAAATGCCGATGCCTTTGGTCAATGCCGGCATGAACACCCCCAGGCTTTGACGCAAGCCCATGCTGACGGACAACATCAGCGCAGCGCCGATCAAAATGGGCAAGCCCGGGCGAAGTGCGCTCAAGAGGTTCATGGTGTGCAGTGTCGATGTGCTGTCAGGCAATCTAACCGCATCCATTCAAACCGCCTGGCCTTTACGCGACAGGCCCCCGGGGTTCATCCAGGGGTCAGTCGAAAATTTCGTGCAGCCAGGACTTCTTGCGTTTGTAATGGTCCCGTTCACCGTAGCGGTGACGATCATCGTCGCCGAGATACGGGCGCTGCCCCCCTGGTGCTGGCTGGGTGGGCTGCTGCGGTGCTGCGGGCACAGGGGCGGCCGCCGCAGCGCGGTCCAGCAGTTTGTCCAGCTCGCCCCGGTCCAGCCAGATGCCCCGGCAGGATGGGCAGTAATCGATTTCGACGCCTTGGCGCTCGGCCATGACGA
>Ga0256322_1000200_pt1 | contig 9776 bp, 8 predicted proteins | sample LawtaT_19_FD_183670 | JGI IMG/M metagenome (GOLD analysis project Ga0256322, IMG submission 183670) | Metatranscriptome of freshwater microbial communities from St. Lawrence River, New York, United States - Law_Miss_RepB_8d (Metagenome... | ecosystem: Environmental > Aquatic > Freshwater > River ... | reverse complement strand
TCGATGGCTTCGCGAATCAGTGTCAGGGCGTCCTGACGCAGCTTTTCCTTGCCTTCCGTGGACGTCAGATTCTCTTCCAGCTGACCGGAGAACAGTTCCACGAGACGGCTGCGTACATAGGACATCTGGTGACGAAGCACTTCGTCGCCCGGGCGCGCGGTGCGGACAGAAACGTCGACCTTCAGGTATCGCAGCCGGCCACCGCCGTCGTAATTGGTGACGAAGCTGGGACTGAGTTCCACATAGGGAAACTCGCTGTTGGCGCCGGGCGCTGGCGCTGAGGCTGTCCAGCCAGGAGCTGACAAGCCGAACAGCAGAAAGCCGGCAGCCAGCAGGCGAGCGGCAGAGTGTGCAAGAGTGGCAGTGAACGTTGGCATGGCGTTGACCCTTTGCGTGAATTTCTGTGAAGCGTGACTGTCATTTCCGACAAGCGCGGCCAGTATGCCATATATCGGCAAGAGCGACGATTGCGTGAATACGTGCGCTGCAGGCAATGGCGGACGCCGCCGATGAGTTTTGATTACAATGCACCACAGTCGCTCGCACAGAGCACTGTCAACCCAGAGAGCCTCAAGCAGGCAGTGAGTTTTACGATGGCACAATCCTTGTTGGACAGAATTCCGGGCTCCCGGAATCTCAATTTCATGATCTTTCTGGCCTGCACGTCCATCATCGGCGTGGCGCTCTACATGGAACACGTGATGCTGCTGCAGCCCTGCGGCCTGTGCATCACCCAGCGGGTGTTCGTGATTCTGGTGGGCTTCATCTGCCTGGCTTCGGCGCTGCACAAGACCGGCGAGGCCGGACGCCGCAACTACGCGCTCGCAGCCGCCAGCATGTGCATTGCAGGGGGCTATTTCGCCGGTCGCCAGATCTGGCTGCAGCAGCTTCCCGAAGACCAGGTGCCTGCCTGCGGCCCGGGGCTGAGCTACATCATGGACAATTTCCCGCTGATGGACATGCTGTCCTTCCTGTTCAAGGGCGACGGCAACTGCGCAGAAGTCACGTGGCGATTCCTGGACATCTTCTCGATTGCCGAACTATCCATGGGCGGCTTCATCGGTCTGTTCGCACTGTGCCTTTACCAGGCCCTGCGCAAAGGCTGAGTTCCCGCTAGCCACGACGCCAGCGGAAGAAACGCTCGGCCCAGGGCAGCAGATGCACCGGAATCCGCGCGTTGCGCCAGGCATTGGCGGCGAAACGATTGGATTCCGAGAGCGTCGGGTAGATGTGCGTGGTAGCGCCGATCTTCTTCAGGCCCAACCCATGGGTCATGGCCAGCACGAATTCCGTGATCAGTTCTCCCGCGTGATACCCCACGATCGTGGCACCCAGAATGCGGTCAGAGCCCGGCACCGTCAGCACCTTGATGAAGCCGTGGGCCTCGCTGTCGGCAATGGCACGGTCGAGATCGTCGATCTCGTAGCGCGTCAGCTCGTAAGCGATCCCCTGCTCTTTCGCCTCCTGTTCGCTCAGGCCGACACGAGCCACTTCCGGGTCAGTAAAGGTGGCCCAGGGCACGACGCGATAATTGACACTGAACTTCTTCAGTCTTCCCAGCAGGGCATTGAGGGTGGCATACCAGGCCTGGAACGAGGCCATATGCGTAAACTGGTACGGGCCGGCCACATCGCCACAGGCATAGATGCTGGGGTAGAGAGTCTGCAGCTGCGCATTCACCTTGAGCAGACCCCGCTCAGTCAGCGGCATTTCCAGCTCCTCCAGGCCGAAGCCTTCAACATTCGCCTTGCGGCCAATGGCGATCAATACCTTGTCAAAGCCGATCTGCACCTCGCCGTCTGCTGACTCTGCAGTCAGCACACCGCCCGCGCCTTCCTTCAAGAAGCCCCTGGCTCTGCAGCCCGTCAGTACGCGAATGCCTGCTTCCTGAAAACGCGCCAGGACGCAGGCTGACACGTCATCGTCTTCACGAGGCATGATGCGCGGCGCCTGATCGACCAGTGTCACCTGCGCACCCAGGCGGGCAAAGCTCTGCGCCAGCTCGCAACCGATCGGGCCGCCCCCGAGCACCAGCAGGCGCTGTGGCAGGTCCCGCAGTTCCCAGAGCGTGTCAGAGGTCAGGTACGCAATCTGGTCAAGACCGGGAATGGGGGGCACGAACGGGCGTGCTCCCGTTGCCACCACGATGGCACGCGTGGTGATGCTGCGCTCGCCCACCTGTACGCTCCAGGGGGAAGTGATGAAGGCCTCGCCGCTGACGCACTCGACACCGAGGGAGGTGAAGCGCTCGACAGAATCGTGGGGCTCGATGCGGGCAATGACGCTCTGCACACGCTCCATGATCTTGCGGAAGTTGACCTGGCCCGTGGCGCCATCAATGCCGAACTCCGATGCCCGCTTCAGATAGTCGGCAATGCGCGCACTGCGAATCAGCGCCTTGCTGGGCACACAGCCCGTGTTCAGACAGTCGCCCCCCATCCTGTGTCGCTCTATCAACACCACTTTGGCCTTGGCGCCCGCCGCGATAATGGACGAGACCAGGCCCGCAGACCCGGCACCAATGACCACGACATTGGCGTCAAAGCGCCGCGGCCTGGCGAAATGCCTTGGCGTACGGGCAGGACGCAGCAGGGCGAGCAAGCCTCGCGCGAGCCACGGCAGAATGCCCAGCAGAGCCAGCGACAGGAGAATGTTGACACTGACCAGACCGGAAAGTGATTCGATCTGCGCGAGTTCAGAGCCTGCGTTCACGTAGATCAGCGTTGCCATCAGCATCCCGACCTGGCTGACAACGAAGTAGGGAATGATGCGGATAGGCGTGAGCCCCATCAGCAGATTCACCAGAAAAAAATGGAAACACCGGCACGATGCGCAGACTGAACAGGTAGAAGTTGCCGTCCTTTTCGATGCCGGCATTCATGGCCTTGAGGGAGTTGCCAAAGCGCGACTGCACCCAGTCGCGCAACAGCAGGCGGGAGGTCAGGAAGGCCAGAGTGGCGCCGATGGTGCTGGCAAACGACACCAGCAGCGTGCCCCACCACAGTCCGAAAACGGCGCCTCCGACCAGGGTAATGATCACTGACCCGGGAATGGAAAGAGCCGTCGCAGTGACATACACCAGAAAGTAGATGGCCGCTACCGTGAAGAAATTGTCCCGACTGTACTCCTGCATGACCTGCAGCTGCGATTGCACAAAGTCGAGCGTCATGTAGCGCCCGAGCTCGAAGACATAAAAGGTCGCGATCAATGCGACAAATGCCACCACAACCAGCAGTTTTACAATTTTCATGGAGCTCTCGTATCGGGATTGTTGACACAGCAGACGCTGGGTACGCGCGCGGCGTGACAAAGGCGTCAGTTTATTTCTGCATTCGGGGATTGATATGCTATAAGGCCAGCTTCTTGTCACAGCCCGAGAAACGCAACGTGCCGAACGATACCACAAAGCCCGGCGGGAAGACCTCCCGTCAATTTCCTTCGACCCGCCTGCGCCGCATGCGCCGCGACGAGTTCAGCCGGCGCCTGATGCGCGAAACGCGGCTGACCACAGATGATCTGATATTCCCGATGTTCATCGTCGAAGGGACGCAGCAACGCCAGCCGATTCCTTCAATGCCCGACATCTTCCGTTTCAGCATCGATGAGATGCTCAGGGAAGTGGCAGAGATTGTCGCGCTGGGCATCCCGGCCATTGCGCTGTTTCCGTCTCCCCATGCGGACACCAAGTCACTCGATGGTCGCGAGGCGTGGAATCCGGAAGGTCTGGTGCAACGCGCCGTGCGTACGCTCAAGGCGCAGTTTCCGCAGCTCGGCATCATCACCGATGTGGCCCTTGATCCTTACACTACCCATGGTCAGGACGGCATCATTGATGAAGACGGCTATGTCCTGAATGATGTCACAGTGGACGCCTTGATCAGGCAATCGCTGTCACACGCCGCTGCCGGCGCCGACATCGTCGCGCCTTCAGACATGATGGACGGGCGCATTGGTGCCATCCGCGCTGCCCTTGAAGCCGCAGGACACATCCACACGCGTATTCTCGCGTACTCGGCAAAGTATGCGTCCAGCTACTATGGCCCCTTTCGCGATGCGGTAGGCTCCAGTGCCAATCTTGGCAAAGGCAACAAACACACCTATCAGATGGACATCGGCAACAGTGATGAAGCCCTTCATGAAGTGGCCATGGATCTGGCCGAAGGGGCCGACATGATCATGGTCAAACCTGGCATGCCCTATCTGGACATCGTGCGGCGCGTGAAGGACGAATTTGGTGCACCCACCTTCGTGTATCAGGTCAGCGGCGAATACGCGATGCACATGGCGGCAGCCCGCAATGGCTGGCTGAACGAATCTGCCGTGGCGATGGAGTCGCTGGTTTCCATCAAGCGTGCTGGCGCGGATGCCATCCTGACCTACTTCGCGAAGAAGGTGGCCACGCTGCTGAAGCAATGAAGACTATTCCACGTGCCGCGCATTTCTCACTTGAAACCGGCACTTTAGGCCTTATCATAAGCAACCTACGTGAAGGTCGGCACGTTTCAAGCGGCCAGCACGTCTCCCCCACCATTGAAGGAATGAATTTATGAGCGACCATATCGTTCAAGTGACTGATGCCAGTTTTGAACAGGATGTACTGCAGGCCACCGTCCCGGTAATGGTGGATTTCTGGGCGGAATGGTGCGGCCCCTGCAAGATGATCGCTCCGGTACTGGAAGACATCGCCGAGGAATACGCAGGTCGCCTGACCATCGCCAAGCTGAATATTGATTCAAATATGGCAACCGCCCCCAAATACGGCGTGCGCGGTATCCCCACACTGATCATCTTCAAGAATGGCCAGGTCGCCGGTACCAAAGTGGGCGCATTGTCGCGTTCGCAGCTCGCTGCATTTGTCGACAGCGTCATTTGACCCGTCTTGGCAGCCCTGCTTGCGTGCAGGATTGTCTCTCCTGAACAGCGCCTCGAACAGCCTTCCATACCATGTCTGGAAGGCCCCCAGAGGCCTGATTTCCGGTCACAAATAAAGACAAAATTGTTCTGGACAGCATCATTCAGCCGTTCTATATTGCGCCCATCGTCTCGTCCGGCTGACGACCTTGTCTCTTATCTACACCGCTCCAAACAACGCATTAACCAGAAACCCGAAACTCACTATTTACTTAACATCAGAAAACCATTCTGTTCATAACCAACACAAGCATGTCAGACCCGTGCAGGCTGACCATCAGCGTCGTGCTCTGTTTCGGGACTAAGCTTGTCCTTACCCCACAAACCTGCGTAACAAATCATCATGAATCTAACTGACCTGAAGAAACAACCCATCGCGGACCTGCTTGCCATGTCCCAGGAAATGGGTCTCGAAAACCTCTCCAGAACCCGCAAACAAGACATCATTTTCGCCATCCTCAAGAAGCACGCCAAGAACGGCGAAGACATTTCCGGCGATGGCGTGCTGGAAATTCTGCAGGACGGTTTCGGCTTTCTGCGCTCTGCCGACTCGTCTTATCTTGCAGGCCCGGATGATATCTATGTTTCGCCCAGTCAGATTCGTCGCTTCAATTTGCGCACAGGGGATACGATCGAAGGCAAGATCAGGCCCCCGAAAGACGGCGAACGCTACTTCGCCCTGCTGAAGATCTCCGAAGTCAACTTCTCCAAACCTGAAAACTCCAAGAACAAGATTCTCTTCGAAAACCTGACCCCTCTGTTCCCGACCGAACGTCTGCGTCTGCAGATCGGCAATGGCAGCACCGAGGATCTGAGCGCGCGCACCATCGACCTCACGGCGCCCATCGGCAAAGGCCAGCGTGGTCTGATCGTATCGCCGCCCAAGGCAGGCAAGACCTTCATTCTGCAGAACATCGCCCAGTCCATCGCCAAGAACAACCCCGAATGCCGACTGATCGTGCTGCTGATCGACGAGCGCCCGGAAGAAGTGACCGAGATGCAGCGTTCCGTGCGCGGTGAAGTGGTAGCCAGTACATTTGACGAACCACCCGCACGTCACGTGCAGGTGGCCGAGATGGTCATCGAGAAGGCAAAGCGTCTGGTCGAACACAAGGAAGACGTGGTGATTCTGCTCGACTCGATCACGCGTCTGGCCCGTGCCTACAACACCATCGTGCCGTCGTCAGGCAAGGTGCTGACGGGTGGTGTGGATGCCCATGCGCTTGAGCGTCCGAAGCGTTTCTTCGGTGCAGCACGCAACCTTGAAGAAGGCGGCAGTCTGACGATCATCGCCACTGCGCTGGTGGAAACCGGCTCCAAGATGGACGAAGTGATCTACGAAGAATTCAAGGGCACCGGCAACATGGAATTGCACCTTGACCGCAAGATCGCCGAGAAGCGCGTGTACCCGGCCATCAATGTGCGCCGTTCCGGTACACGTCGTGAAGAACTGCTGACCACCGAAGAAGAACTGCAGCGCATGTGGATTCTGCGCAAGATTCTGAGCTCGATGGAAGACGTGCAGGCCACCGAGTTCATCCTCGACAAGCTGAAGGACACAAAGACCAACGACGAGTTCTTCAACTCCATGAAGCGCAAGTGATTCCCTGTAGGAGCGAGCCCTGCTCGCGAGCATGAACTCCTGCCCCGGCAGTTCGCTTGCAGCGCAAGCTCCTACAGATGGAAATACCTCTCAGGATCACGCCAATGCCCTGCAAAGACCTTCGTGAATTCATCGCCCTCCTGGAGAAGGAGGGCGATCTGATCAGGATCAAGACGGAAGTCGATCCCAATCTTGAGATCACGGAAATCTGCGACCGCACGCTGCGTGCAGGCGGTCCCGCCCTGCTGTTCGAGAATCCCCGCAACTCAAAGATTCCCCTGCTCGGCAATCTGTTCGGACATCCCCGGCGCGTGGCGCTGGCGATGGGTCAGAAAGACCTGCAGGGTTTGCGAGATGTTGGGCACCTTCTCGCCTTCCTGAAAGAACCCGTTCCGCCCAAAGGCTGGAAGGAGCTGTGGCAGAACCTGCCCGCCTACCGCCAGGTGCTGAACATTGCGCCGGATCTGAAGAAAACGGCGCCCTGTCGCGACGTCATCATCGACGAGGCCGATATCGATCTGGGCATGTTGCCCGTGCAGACCTGCTGGCCGGGCGATGTTGGCCCGCTGGTGACCTGGCCGCTGGTGATCACCCGCGGTCCCGAGAAAGAGCGCCAGAACCTGGGCATCTACCGCATGCAGGTCATTGGCCGCAACAAGATGATCATGCGCTGGCTGTCCCACCGTGGCGGCGCGCTGGACTTCCGCGACTGGCAGATCAAGCACCCCGGCGAACCCTTTCCCGTGGCGATTGCGATCGGGGCCGACCCGGCCACGATTCTGGCCACGGTGACACCAATTCCGGACACGCTTTCAGAATATGCCTTCGCCGGTTTGCTGCGCGGGCAGAAGACGGAAGTGCTCACCTGCCTCACCAGCAATCTGCAGGTGCCGGCCAGCGCAGAGTTCGTGCTGGAAGGCGTGATCGAGCCAGGTGAGATGGCGGAAGAAGGCTCGTTTGGAGACCACACCGGCTATTACAACGAAGTGGAACGCTTTCCAGTTTTCACGGTCAAGAAACTCACGCATCGCAAAGACCCGATCTACCACAGCACCTACACCGGACGTCCGCCGGATGAGCCCGCCATGCTGGGCGTGGCGCTGAACGAAGTGTTCATTCCGCTGATTCAGAAACAGTACCCGGAGATCGTGGATTTCTATCTGCCGCCCGAAGGCTGTTCCTACCGCATGGCCGTCATCAGCATTCGCAAGCAGTACCCGGGACACGCCAAGCGCATCATGATGGGCGCGTGGTCGTTCCTGCGTCAGTTCATGTATACGAAGTTTGTGATCATCGTGGACGACGACGTGAATGTGCGCGACTGGAACGATGTGATCTGGGCCATGACCACGCGCATGGACCCGGCACGGGACACCGTGCTCATCGAAAACACGCCGATCGACTACCTGGATTTTGCGTCGCCGGTGTCCGGCCTCGGCTCGAAGATGGGGATGGATGCCACCAGCAAATGGCCGGCAGAAACCACCCGCGAATGGGGCACGCCGATCAGCATGAGTGACGATGTGAAGAAGCGCGTGGACGACATCTGGAACGAGCTGGGCATCAAGTAAGCGCCATCACCCCGGTTGGGGAAACTGCGGCAGCCCTGCACTCATGGCACGGGTGGCTGCAGCAAGAGCGCGCGGATCACGGTCCTGTTCTTTCAGATTCTGCAGCAGACGCGCCAGCTCTGCGTAAGCCTCCACATCAGCACTGACACGCAGGCTGCGTTCAAAATAATCTCTGGCCTTTCCCCACAGTGATGCCCGCAGCGCCAGCCTCCCCGCGGCCAGCAACAGCACACCATCTTCGCTGCGCGCACTCAGCCAGCTCTCCGCCTTCTGCAACTGCCTGACGGCCTGCGCATCATCCACCCGCAAACTCAGCAGACTGTACCGGCGCACCAGCGAATCACTCCAGCGGGTCTCCAGTGAGGACTCGAACATCGCTACAGCGTCGTGCAGAGCGCCGATGCGCATGTACGCCTGAACGCAGGCACTGATCAGCTCATCGCCGGGCACCATGCCACGGGTGTGCCGTTTCCAGAAGCGCCGCAGTGCAGACACCCTTGTACCTGGTTCCTCGCTGAGACTCGCGAGCCTGTGCATCAGTTCCAGCTGCTGTTCTTCCACATCGTTCTGTGCGTTGAGGGCCTTGCGTGCGGCGCGGGCAGCGGACCATTGCCGGCCAGCGCGCACGAGATTCAGCGGATTGAGCCAGCTGAGCAGCAGATACACCAGGCGCGCGGCTATCAGTAACAGCACCATGGCCACAAAGAGTGCGAACAGGCTCGTCTCGAAGGTGGCGTTGCCCCAGGAAAGAAGCAGATAGCCCGGGTCGCGCGCGAGCGCCAGCGTCACGAGCAGGCCCGTGGTGATCGCCAGCAGTGAAAAAAGGAAGAGTCGGATCATGCTCAGCGACCGTCGCTGTCAGTCGTGGCTGATTGGGCACGACGGGCATTGGCCTGCTGCAGCAGCGCAAGTGATCCGGAAATATCCGGGCGGGATGTAGCCACTGTCGCCGCTGCAAGCGCCTCCAGTTCCTGCCCCAGTGTGCGTCCGGCGCCTGCGTCGATGGCAAAGTAGCGCGTCATCCAGTCACGGCCTTTCTCCAGACTGCTGCGATAGACTTCCTGCTTTGCCATCAGCAGGGCAAGCTGCGCCTGCTCCAGCATCAGCCGCAGATTCTGCTTCAAAGTCGCTTCCTGCTGAGGCGGCAGCAGTGCCTCGGGCGCCACGTCCCACTCCTGCCACACGAAGATGCTGCCCAGCAGCTCCAGTGCCCGGACACCAAAGCCGGTGTCAGCCGACAATGTCGCGCCCTGCTGTGCAGCAAGCTGCTCGGAGTAATTCTGTACCAGAGTGTTGCGTAGAGAGAGCTGGTCGATCAAAGGCAGCAGATTGTTCATGCGCACGTACAGGCCCGGCACGTCCACATACTCCAGATTGCGCAGTGCCAGCATCTCGCCTGCCAGCGCATCGCGCACGCCAAGCACCGTGGCGTCCCCCGAGTCGCGCAGCATTTCATCGACAGTGGAAAGAATGAGCAGGGCCGAGTCAGCATCGCCCTGCAGCGTGAGTTTTTGATTGGCCAGTCGCAAAAGATATTCCGCTTCCGTCCACAGCCATTCCTGCACATCACGCTGGGTTGGTTCGGCCTCCAGGCGCTGTTCCACGCTGGCGGTGCTGCTGGCCAGTGCTGCGATGCGCGTCTCGAGGCTTGTGCGCAGCGCTTCCAGTGACTGCCGGTCCGCCAGCGTGGC
>Ga0256322_1000189_pt1 | contig 9975 bp, 8 predicted proteins | sample LawtaT_19_FD_183670 | JGI IMG/M metagenome (GOLD analysis project Ga0256322, IMG submission 183670) | Metatranscriptome of freshwater microbial communities from St. Lawrence River, New York, United States - Law_Miss_RepB_8d (Metagenome... | ecosystem: Environmental > Aquatic > Freshwater > River ... | reverse complement strand
TTCACCCTGATCGAGGTGCTGGTGGCCATTGGCGTGATGGCCTTGATGAGCCTGATGGTGTGGCGCGGGCTGGATGGCATGCTGCGCACCCAAAGCAGTTTGCAAACCCGTGCCGACGAGGTGCGAACTTTGCAGGCCGGGCTGGCCCAATGGCAAACCGACCTGGACCAGTTGGCCGAATTGCCGGGCACCCCCAGTTGGGACTGGGATGGTCGGGTGCTGCGACTGACCCGGCGCAGTGCCGAAGGTCCTGCCAACGCCGCCACCGCCGACGGCGACCACTCACCCGGGGCCAGCGTGCGTGTGGTCGCCTGGACTTGGCGCGTCGATCCCGGGCGTCCGGGCGGGGGCGATTGGCAGCGGTGGCAGTCGGGCCCCTTGACCCAGCGCCCGGACTGGCAAACCGCCTGGGCACTGGCCCAGCAGTGGGGCCAAACCCCCACCGAAAGCACGCGGGCGGGACAGGTGCAAATTCACCCTTTGTCGGGTTGGCAACTGTTTGTGCACCGGGGCGGCAGCTGGGCCAACCCGCTGTCCAGCGATGTCGTCGCGCCCGACAATGCCCAGACCGGGAACCCGGGCGGCCGCAGCACAGCGGGCCACACCACCCCCGACGGCGTTCGGCTGGTGCTCAGCCTGCCCCCCGGCCCTGCGGGCGGCGGCAGCCTGAGCCTGGACTGGGTGCGTCCCACATTGTCAGGCGCGCCCTCATGAAACGCCGGGCGCCGCAACGGGGGGCCGCCTTGCTCACCGCCATGCTGGCGGTGGCGCTGGTCACGACCCTGGCCAGCACGGCGCTGTGGCAGCAGTGGCGACAAGTCGAGATCGAAACGGCGGAGCGCGGGCGCAGCCAGACCAGCCTGATGATGACCGGGGCCATGGATTGGACACGCTTGATCCTGCGCGAAGACGCCCTGTCTTCCCGCGGTGCAGAGGCGGACCACTTGGGCGAACCCTGGGCTTTGCCGGTGCAGGAATCCAAACTCTCGACCTTTTTATCGCAGGACCAACAATGGCGCGAGGGCGATGCCGAGGTGTTTTTATCGGGCCGCATCACCGATGCCCAAGCGCGCATGAATGTGATGAACCTGCTGGACAATGGCCAAGTGTCGCCTGCGGCATTGGCCCGATTTGCGGCACTTTTTGAGCGCCTGAACCTGCCCTTGGCCGAACTGCAGACCCTGGCCCGGCAACTGCAACTGGCCCAGCAAGGCATCGCCCCCAGGGCAACGGGCAGCGCCACCCTGGTGCCGACCGCCGCACCGCTGATGCCCCAGCACACCGACCAATTGGTCTGGCTGGGATTGCGTCCTGCCACCCTGGCCGCCTTGCAAAACCACATCACGGTGCTGCCCGAGGCCACGCCCGTCAACCTGAACACCGCCTCGGCCGAGGTGCTGTCGGCGGCCATTGCCGGCCTCGATCTGGCCGCGGCACGACAAGCTGTGCAACAACGACAAGGTGGCCACTGGACCAGCCTGAGCGCAGCGCAAAAGGCTTTGGGTCCGGCAGGACGCCTGCTGGACGACAGGCAACACAGTGTGCGCAGCCGGTATTTCGAAGTGCACGGGCGCATGCGCATCGACAATGTGGTGCAACAGGAACAGGCGCTGGTTCGGCGCGAGGGCAACCAAGTGCGCATGCTGTGGCGCATCAGGAGCCCTCAGCTCCTTCACGGTGCCCCTCTACAATGATTCAGACATGCGCACCCTGATCATCCAACTGCCTTTGGACATGCCCGACACGGCCATGGCATACCCCCATGCCTTGCTGGAGGCAGCGCCCTTGTCCCAAGCCCTGTCATTGCAGTGGGCTGTCGGCAGTTTGTTGCCCCGCCCCGCTCAACCCGCAGAAACCGTGGCCCTGGTGCCTGCTGCGGCCCTGTCCTGGCATCGGGTCGAGTTGCCCGCCGGTCTGCACAAACAACCTGCGCGGTGGCAAGCGGCTTTGCGCGGTTTGCTGGAAGACCGACTGCTCGATGACCCCGGTCAATTGCACATGGCCCTGCAACCCGACTGGCACAACACACCGCGCCCATGGGTGGCCGTTTGCAAGCGCGCATGGCTGTCGGCCCATTTGCAAACCCTGGAACAATCCGGGGTGCAGGTGCACCGCATCGTGCCCGAGCTGTCCCCACCCCAGGCTTTGGAGGCGCCCCGAATCAGGGCATGGGGCGACCCCGGCAACGGTTGGCTCTGGGTGAGCCATGCCGAGCGCGGCGTGTGGGGACAGGCCCTGGACCTGGCCGCCGCCAGTCCCGCGGCCTTGGGCCTGAGCGATGCAGAACGGCAGCTGGCCACCCTTCAGGCCGAGCCGGGCCTGGTAGAACCCATCTCCAGGCAGCTGAACGCCCAGGCTCGCCTGGTCCGACCGGGGCAGCACTGGCTCGATGCCATTGGCTCGGATTGGGACCTGGCCCAATTTGAATTCCGTGCCAACGCACACATGCGGCGCATGAAACAGCTGCAACGCGGCGTGGACAGCTTGCGCCGCAGCCCCACCTGGCGCCCGGCGCGTTGGGGTCTGATGGTGCTGCTGGCCGCACAACTGGTGGGGCTCAATGCCTGGGCCTGGAAAACACGCGCCGACTGGCAGGCCCAACAAAGCCGTTGGGAACAGATGTTGCGAGAGACCTTTCCGAAAACCCGGGTGGTGGTGGACGCGCCCCTGCAAATGACCCAGGAAGTGGCACGCCTGCGCCAAGGCTCGGGCCAACTGGGAGCAGGGGATCTGGAAACCATGCTGGCGGTTCTGGGCCAAGCCTTGCCGCCAGCGTTGACGGCGCCCAGGCAGTGGACTTACCAGGCCGGTCAACTGCGCTTGCAGGATTTCAAGCCCACGGCCATGCAGCAGCAAAGCCTGCAACAAAACCTGCTTGCCCAAGGCTACCAGTGGCGTGCCGATGGCGATGCCTGGCTGATGGCCGTCAACCCCACTGAAAAGGCCAAGCCATGAGCACCCTCAGCCCATGGCAACAAGCCCGAAAGACCGGCCTGCAGGCCTGGGCCGGGCGTACCCCCCGCGAACAAACCTTGTTGCTGGCGGGTGCCCTGCTGTTGTTGCTGGTCGCGTTGTGGCAATGGGCCTTGGCCCCGGCCCTGCACACCTGGCAAGAAGCGCCTGCCCGCCAGGCCGCGCTCGACAGCCAAACCCAAAACATGCGCGCATTGCAGGCACAGGCCAAAGGCCTGCAAACACCATCGACGGTGTCGCGCACCGAAGCCATCCAATGGCTGGAAAAAAGCCTGTCCGGCTTGGGCCCCAATGCCAAAATCAGCCTGCAAGGGGACAACGCCACCCTGCGGGTCCAAGCGGCTCCGGCATTGGCCATGGCCCAATGGATGAGCCAGGCGCGTGACAGCGCCCAAACCCTGCCCCTGCAAGCCCAGATGCAACAAGTCACCTCCCCCTCCGGCAACGAGGTCCTGTGGCAGGGCTCCATGGTGCTGAGACTGCCTTGAAGACCATGCCAACACCGAGTGCCCCCGCCCACGCACGCCATCGCCGAGCGACCACCGCAGGTTGGCGACCCGCGTGGCGCCAAGCTGTGTGGGGGGCCTTGCTGGGCACGGGCCTGGCCATGACCGTGTGGGCGCCTGCCCACTGGCTGGCCTGGGGCCTGCACCAGGCCAGCGAGGGCGGGGTGCAATGGCTCAACCCTCGGGGCACGGTTTGGAAGGGCTCGGCCCAGCTGATGTTGAGTGCGGGCACGGGCGTGCCTGATGCGCAGACCTTGCCCGGGCGCCTGCATTGGACACTGGCCCCCAGTTGGGACGGTGCTCGTGTGACCTGGCAGGCCGACTGCTGCATGGCCCACGCCACCGCCCTGACACTGCAACCGGGTCGAGACAGCCTGAAATTGCAAGTGAGCGACCACACATCGGTCTGGCCTGCGGCCTTGCTCACCGGCCTGGGTGCCCCCTGGAACACCCTGCAAGCCGATGGCCAGTTGCAACTGAAGACGCAATCGGTGCAGCTGCACTGGGCACAAGGCCGACTGCAAATGCAAGGCCAGGCCGAACTCCAGGTCCGGAATTTGTCCTTGAGCCTGAGCCCCGTCAAACCCATCGGCAGTTACCGCATTGACCTGTCGGGCACACCCGAAGGCACACCCACCCCTGCCTTGATGCTCAGCACCCTTCAGGGGCCATTGATCCTGTCCGGACAAGGCCAGTGGGTGGGTGAACGCCTGCGCTTCACTGGCGAAGCCAGCGCACAAGAGGGCCATGAGCCCGCTTTCGATAACCTGCTGAACATTCTGGGCCGCCGACAAGGCTCGCGCAGTCTGCTCTCTTTGGGATGAAACCCCCTCATCCACATGCCATGCCCCAAGCCATGAAAACCACCTCAGCCCACCTGTCCAACGTTCCACACCATCCCTTTGGGCTGCAGACCGGGCGCTGGCGTCACCCGCTGGTGGTGCTGGCTTGCATGACGGCGATGGCCCTGTGCGTCCCCAGCGCCGTGGCCCAGTCCCAGCGCAAGGAGCCGGTCACGCTCAATTTTGTGAATGCTGAAATTGAAGCCGTGGCCCGCACGCTGGCCACCTTGTCGGGTGCCAATGTGGTGGTCGATCCGCGCGTCAAGGGCACGATGTCGCTGGCCAGCACCGTGCCCGTGCCACCGGCTCAGGCCCTGCGGCTTTTTGCCGCACAGCTGCGCACACAGGGCTTTGCCCTGGTGGAGTCGGCAGGGCTCTACACCGTGGTGCCCGAGGCTGAAGCCAAGCTGCAAAGCAGCGCGGTCTCTGCAGGCGCGGTGCCAGCAAACAGCGGTCAGATCGTGACCCAGATTTTTCAGCTCAACCATGAAAATGCCAACAACCTGGTGCCCGTGCTCAGGCCACTCATCAGCCCCAACAACACCATCAACGTGAACGCCGGCACCAACGCCCTGGTGATCACCGACTACGGCGACAACCTGCAGCGGCTGGGTCGCATCATCGCAGCCCTGGACGTGGCCAATGCCACGGGCGTCGAAGTGATCCGGCTGCAACACGGCATCGCAGCCGAGCTGGCCCCGATGGTGCAACGCCTGATCGATTCGGGCGCGGCCTCGGGCACTGGCACACCCGCCCCGCAGGTCCAGACCGACACGGCATTCAGGACCACCGTGTTGTCCGAAGTGCGCACCAACTCGCTGATCATCCGGGCCGCCAACCCGGCCCGCCTGGCATTGGTGCGCAGCCTGGTGGTTCAGCTCGACCAGCCCAACGCCACCGGCGCGCGTGCGGCCAGCGGCAACATCCATGTGGTGTACCTGAAAAACGCCGACGCCACCAAACTGGCCTCCACCTTGCGGGCGGCCATGAACGCGCAGGGCAGCACGGCCACGCCGGGCAACGTCAATGCCAGCAATCCCGGCGCGATGCCGACCCCACCGGGCAATGCACCCGGCCAAACCGGCGCCAACCCACAGCCTTCTACCGGTGGCCAGATCCAGGCCGATCCGGCCACCAACTCACTGATCATCACCGCGCCCGAGCCCCAATACCGCCAGTTGCGTGCGGTCATCGACATGCTGGACCAACGCCGGGCCCAGGTGTTTGTGGAGAGTCTGATCGCCGAGGTCAAGGCCGACAAAGCCGCAGAGTTCGGTGTGCAGTGGATCAGCGGCACCGGCACCGGCAGCAACACCGTGGGCCTGTTGGGCACCAACTTTGGTGTGGGCGGCGCCAACTTGCTCAACCTTGCCGCCAATGCTTCGACGGGCAACATTGGGCTGTCCACCGGCCTGAATCTGGCTGTTGGCCAGCAACGCAATGGCGTGCTGGCCATGGGCGCCCTGGCGCGGTTCCTGCAAAAAGACGGCGATGCCAACGTGCTGTCCACGCCCAATTTGCTGACGCTGGACAATGAAGAGGCCAAGATCGTGATCGGTCAGAACGTGCCCTTTGTCACGGGCTCATTTGCCGGCGCCTCCACAGGCGCCACCAACCCGTTCACGACGGTGGAACGCAAGGATGTGGGCCTGACACTGCGGGTCAAACCCCAGATCAGCGAGAACGGCACGGTGAGGATGCAGATTTACCAGGAAGTCAGCAGCGTCGAGGCTTCTTCCATCGACTCCAGAACCGGCTTGATCACCAACAAGCGGTCCATCGAATCGAATGTGCTGGTCGAGGACGGGGCGATCGTGGTGCTGGGCGGCTTGCTGCAGGACGACACCAGCAACAACCAGGAAAAAGTCCCGGGTCTGGGCAATGTGCCGATTTTTGGCAACCTGTTCAAATCCGAAGCCCGGCGGCGCAACAAAACCAATTTGATGGTGTTCTTGCGGCCTGTGGTGGTGCGCGATGGCGCAGCCGCCGAGGCCTTGTCCAGAGGGCGTTACGAGCAGATGCGGATCAACCAGCAAGGATTCCAGCCTGCGGCCACGAACACCATGCCGATTGAAGGTTCAGCCGTCTTGCCGGCTTTGGGCCCCGATCAACGGCCCTCGGCACAGCCACCCGTTGCACCCCAGGCCAGCCCTGGAGTCAGCCGGCCTTGAGGCTGTGGTCAACGCCATGAATTACCTGCTGCCTTATTCATTTGCACGCGCACACCAGTTGTTGCTCGAGGACGACGGGCAAGGGCTGTTCCTGAGCCTGTGCGACAGCAGTGACCGCTCGGCCTTGTCCGAGGTGACGCGCAAGTTTGCCGGGCAGGGATTTCAGTTGCAGCCTTGTTCACCCGCCGAATTGGCACAGCGCATCCACCAGGCGTACTCGGGTGGCCAGGCCCACGGGGCTTCGATGGCCGCCGCCGTGGTCAGCGAAGTCGAGTCCGAAGCCGATCTGTCGCGCATGATGCAGGAGTTGCCCGCGGTGGAGGATCTGCTGGAGGCCAGCGACGACGCCCCCATCATCCGGATGCTCAATGCCTTGTTGACCCAGGCGGCACGCGATGGTGCCAGCGACATCCACATCGAGCCCTACGAGCGCCATTCGAGTGTGCGCTTTCGCATCGACGGCACACTGCGCGAGGTTGTACAACCGAACCGGGCGCTGCATGCTGCACTGATTTCGCGCCTGAAAATCATGGCCGAACTCGACATCGCAGAAAAACGTTTGCCCCAGGATGGCCGCATCAGCCTGCGTCTCGGATCGCGGGCGGTGGATGTGCGTGTCTCGACCTTGCCCAGCGCACACGGGGAACGCGCGGTGCTGCGCTTGCTGGACAAGACCGAAGCGCGCCTGACGCTGGAAGCCGTGGGCATGCAGGGGCTCGTGCTGGCGCAGCTGGACCAGCTGATCGCCCAGCCGCACGGCATTTTGCTCGTGACGGGGCCCACCGGTTCCGGCAAAACCACCAGCCTGTATGCAGCGCTGCAGCGCCTCGATGCGACGCGCAACAACATCATGACGGTGGAAGACCCGATCGAGTACGAGTTGCCTGGCGTTGGCCAAACGCAGGTCAACAACAAGATCGACCTGAACTTTGCCAAAGCACTGCGAGCCATCCTCAGGCAAGACCCGGACGTGATCATGATCGGCGAGATCCGGGACCATGAAACGGCGCAAATCGCCATCCAGGCCTCGCTGACGGGCCACCTGGTCCTGGCAACCCTGCACACCAACGATGCGGCCAGTGCCGTCAACCGCCTAGTCGACATGGGTGTGGAGCCGTTCTTGCTTAGCTCATCCTTGCTGGGCGTGCTGGCACAACGGTTGGTGCGCAAGCGTTGCACCGCCTGCCACGGCGCCGGCTGCGATGCCTGCGGTCAAACCGGCTATGCCGGGCGCACGGGCGTGTTCGAGTTGCTGGTGGCCAGTGACGACATCCGCGCACTGATCCACCAGCGTTCAGCCGAGGCCGACCTGCGGGCGACCGCCCTGAAGCAAGGCATGGTGCTGATGCGCGACGATGGTCAACGCCTGGTCGAAGCGGGGATCACCACGGCCGAAGAATTGCTGCGCGTGACGCGCGACTGACTGCCCATGAAGCCCGTACCCACCCACTTGAGACACCCCCCCCTGTGGGCGATGGGCTTGTGGGTCGTTCTGGTGTGGGCCGCGTCCCCGAGTGCTGTCATGGGGCAACCGTCCCAGCTGGTGGCGCAGCAGCCGTCCCAGGCTGCGGCGCAGCAGCCCTCCCGGGAAACCCCGGTCAGCGAGACCGCGGCTGTGGACACGGGCGCGCAGCCCTGGTCTTACACCCTGGGCGGCAAATTCCAGATCCGCGATGTGGCCGATGCCAGCACCGAGCTGTCCATGCGCCCTGTATTGGGCTTGCGCTACGGGCGCTGGCGATTCGGCCACCCCACCGGCACCGATTGGTTGCGTTTCAGCGGCTACCGCAAGGAGGCCAACCTGGCTTACCAGCTGCGGGAAGATGAGCGCCTGAAGGTGGGGCTGTCCATGCGCATACTCAACTTCAAGGACAACGGCACTTATGACGGGTTCTCCTCTGGCCAGAACACGCTTGTCGGCCGGGTGAGTGTGAACTACAAGTTGCACCCACGCTGGACGCTGGGCAGCGATCTCACGCAGGACCTGATGGGTCGGGGCAACGGCACCACCTTGTCGGTGGGTACCTCTTATGCGCTGCCATTGGACGAACGCAGCGCCCTCAACCTGAGTGCCGGCCTGAACTGGGCCACAGCCACGCACTGGGCCACCGAGTGGCGGCTGGCGCCCACACCTGGGGACGGCTGGCATTCTGGACTGGGCTCGCTGGGATTGGGCCTGAGTTACCGTTATGCCCTCACGCCCCAATGGGCCTGGTTCGGCACCTTGGGGACCGTCAGGCCTTTGGGTCAGGTGCACACCGTCAGCCCCCACAACCTGAACTGGACGGGCCAGGTGGGTTTGCTTTACTTCAGCCGTTGAGAAGCCATGCCCGCCTACCGATTTGAAGCCCTGCAAGCCGATGGCGTCCTGCGCAAAGGCACGCTGGAAGCGGACAGCCTGAAAACCGCCCGCAGCCAGTTGCGCCTGCAGTCGCTGGTGCCGCTGGTGGTGGAGGCCCTCGCAACGGGTGCGGACACGCAGGACGCCCACACATTGCCATGGTGGCAACGCCCCATCGGTGGTGGACGCGCCTTCAGCACCAGCCAACGCGCCATCTGGACGCGCCAGCTCGCCGGGCTGGTGAGCAGCGGTTTGCCGGTCGAGCGCGCATTGGCCGCGCTGGCCGAGGAGGCCGAAGACGACCGGCAACGCCATTTGGTGGCCGCCATTCGCGCCGAGGTCAATGCCGGCAGCACGCTGGGTCGCGCCTTGGCACAGTATCCCCATGAATTTCCTGCGATTGACCGTGCGGTGATTGGGGCAGGTGAGCAAAGCGGCCACCTGTCCAAGGTGCTCGAGCAGTTGGCCAACGACCTGGAAGACCAGCAGGTGTTGCGGTCGAAACTGCTGTCGGCCTCGCTCTACCCGGCCGTCGTGAGCCTGGTGGCGCTGGCGATTGTGATTTTTCTGGTCACCTCGGTGGTGCCTCAGGTGGCCGGTGTGTTTGCGGGCACCCAACGCCAATTGCCCGGCCTGACGGTGGCCATGCTGGCCCTCAGCGACTGGGTGCGCCACTGGGGCTGGCTGATGCTCTTGATGCTGGTGGTCGGCGTGCTGGTGTTTCGGCTGGCGATGCGCCAGCCGGCTATGCGCCTGCGGTTCGATGCAGCTTGGTTGCGCCTGCCACTGATCGGGCGTCTGGCACGGGGTTACAACAGCGCCCGCTTTGCCTCCACGCTGGCCATGCTCACCGCCGCAGGTGTGCCCATCTTGAAGGCCTTGCAGTCGGCTGCCGACACGCTGTCCAACCAGGCCCTGCGCGCCGATGCACTCGAAGCCCTGGTGCGCGTGCGCGAGGGTGCGCCGCTGGGCACCGCGCTGGCACAAAACGCCCGGTTTCCGGGCTTGCTGTCGATGCGAGAATAATTGTCGGAGTCAGTGCTCAATTTGCCCTCACCCCGGTCATTTCAGATGATGGCGCGTATGTATCGTACTTGGCGGGGTGCTCCGATGCGCAACGGGATGACAGCAAGCTTCTTACC
>Ga0256322_1000172_pt1 | contig 10357 bp, 16 predicted proteins | sample LawtaT_19_FD_183670 | JGI IMG/M metagenome (GOLD analysis project Ga0256322, IMG submission 183670) | Metatranscriptome of freshwater microbial communities from St. Lawrence River, New York, United States - Law_Miss_RepB_8d (Metagenome... | ecosystem: Environmental > Aquatic > Freshwater > River... | reverse complement strand
TGCCGGCCGAGTTCAAGGATGCCTGTGAGCAGGCCCGCCACGAGGCCATCGAAGCGGCCGTCGAGCACGACGAAGCGCTGATGGAGAAGTACCTCGCGGGCGAGGAGCTCTCGATGGACGAGATCCGTCGCGCGATCCGTCAGGCGACGATCGCCATGGAATTCGTGCCCGTGCTCTGCGGCGCCTCGTTCAAGAACAAGGGCGTGCAGGCGCTGCTCGATGCCGTGATCGATTACCTCCCGGCGCCGGTCGACGTGCCCGCCATTCAGGGGCACCTGCCGCACCAGGACGAGACGTTCATCGAGGCCCCGATCAAGGACGACGCGCCGTTTGCCGCGCTGGCGTTCAAGATCGCGACCGACCCGTTCGTCGGAAAGCTGACGTTCTTCCGCGTGTACTCGGGCGTGCTCAACTCGGGCAGCTACGTGTACAACAGCACGAAGGACAAGCGCGAGCGTGTGGGGCGTCTCCTCCAGATGCACGCCAACAAGCGTGAGGAGATCGAGGAAGTGCGCGCCGGCGACATCGCCGCCGCGATCGGGCTCAAGGACACGCGCACGGGCGACACGCTCTGCACGGAAGAGAATCCGATCATCCTCGAAGCGATGAAGTTCCCGAATCCCGTCATCGACGTGGCCATCGAGCCGAAGACGAAGGCGGACCAGGACAAGCTGGCCATCGCGCTGCAGAAGCTCGCCGAAGAAGATCCGACGTTCCGTGTGCGCTCCGACGCCGAGACGGGCCAGACGATCATCGCCGGCATGGGCGAACTGCACCTCGAGATCATCGTCGACCGCATGATGCGTGAGTTCAAGGTCGACGCGAACGTGGGTCGCCCGCAGGTGGCCTATCGCGAGACGATCAAGAAGCGCGTCGAGAAGGTCGAAGGGAAGTTCATCCGCCAGTCGGGCGGTAAGGGTCAGTTCGGCCACGTGGTCATCAACATGGAGCCGTCCGAGCAGGGACAGGGCTTCGTGTTCGAGGACAAGATCGTGGGCGGTGTCATTCCCCGTGAATACATCGGCCCCGTGGAACAGGGCATCAAGGAAGCGCTGGAGAACGGTGTACTGGCCGGCTACCCGGTCGTCGACATCAAGGTCCAGCTGACCTTCGGCTCGTACCACGAAGTCGACTCATCGGAAATGGCGTTCAAGATTGCCGGCTCGATGGCGTTCAAGGAGGCGGCCCGTCAGGCCAGCCCCTGCCTGCTGGAGCCGGTGATGAAGGTCGAGGTCGTGAGCCCGGAAGCGTACATGGGCGACGTCCTCGGCGACCTCTCCTCGCGTCGCGGCAAGATCGGCGGCATGACGCAGCGTGGTGAGGCGCAGGTCATCTCGGCCACGGTGCCGCTGGCCGAGATGTTCGGCTACTCGACGCGTCTGCGCAGCATGTCGCAGGGGCGCGCGGTCTACTCGATGGAGTTTTCGCACTACGAAGAAGTGCCGAAGTCGAAGGCCGAAGAGATCATCAGCAAGGTGAAGGCGTAAGCCTCACCCACTCATTCACTACCCAACACAAGAACCGAACCATGGGCAAGGCAAAGTTCGAGCGGAACAAGCCGCACGTGAACGTGGGAACGATCGGCCACGTCGACCACGGCAAGACGACGACCACGGCTGCTCTCACGAAGATCTCGGCGGACAAGGGCTACGGCACGAAGTACGTCGCGTACGACGAAGTCGCCAAGGCCTCCGAGTCGCAGGGGCGTCGCGACAGCACGAAGATCCTGACGATCGCCACGTCGCACGTGGAGTACGAGACGGAGAACCGTCACTACGCGCACGTTGACTGCCCGGGCCACGCCGACTACGTGAAGAACATGATCACGGGTGCCGCGCAGATGGACGGCGCGATCCTGGTTGTGTCGGCGGTTGACGGCCCGATGCCGCAGACGCGCGAGCACATCCTCCTGGCCCGCCAGGTGAACGTGCCCTCGGTCGTGGTGTTCCTCAACAAGTGCGACCTCGTCGAAGACGAAGAGCTCCTCGACCTCGTCGAGCTCGAAGTGCGCGAGCTGCTCTCGAAGTACAACTACCCGGGCGATGACGCGCCGGTGATCCGTGGCTCGGCCATCAACGCCATCAACGGCGATCCGAAGTGGGTGGCGGAGTTCCAGAAGCTGTACGACGCGCTCGACAACTACATCCCGGAGCCGGTCCGCGAAGTCGACAAGCCGTTCCTCCTCCCGGTCGAAGACGTGTTCTCGATCACGGGTCGTGGCACGGTGGCGACGGGCCGTATCGAGCGCGGCATCGTGAAGGTCGGCGAAGAAGTCCAGGTCGTCGGCTACAACAGCGACAAGAAGACGACCGTCACGGGCGTCGAAATGTTCCGCAAGCTGCTCGACGAAGGGCGCGCGGGTGACAACGTCGGTCTCCTCCTCCGCGGCATCGCGAAGGAAGACATCGAGCGCGGCATGGTGCTCGCCAAGCCGAACTCGATCAAGCCGCACACGAAGTTCACGGCCGAGGTCTACGTCCTCACGAAGGAAGAGGGCGGCCGTCACACGCCGTTCTTCAAGGGCTACCGCCCGCAGTTCTACTTCCGCACGACGGACGTGACGGGCAACATCGAACTCCCCGAGGGGATGGAGATGGTGATGCCGGGCGACAACGTGACGATGACCATCGAGCTCATCATCCCGATCGCCATGGAAGAGCAGCTGCGCTTCGCCATCCGTGAGGGTGGCCGTACGGTCGGCGCCGGCGTCGTTACCAAGATCCTCGCCTAATCACCGACTGTGTGCGGGTGGGGTGCGCTTCGCCGCCCCCACCCGCGCAACAGCTCTCCCAGGACTAGAGATGGCTGGCCGCATTCGCATTCGCCTCAAGGCATTTGACCACGCCGTGATCGACCAGGCTTCGGCGGACATCGTCCGCACGGCCGAGAAGACCGGCGCGTCGGTTTCGGGCCCGATCCCGCTCCCGACGAAGACGCAGCGCTGGACGGTCCTCCGTTCGCCGCACGTCGACAAGAAGTCGCGTGAGCAGTTCGAGCTCAAGACGCACAAGCGCGTGATCGACATTCTCGATTCGCGGGCCGGTACGGTGGACGCGCTGACGAAGCTCGATCTCCCCGCCGGTGTGGACGTCGAAATCAAGGTCGAATAGCAGCACTGTAGGACAGTAGGCCCGCAGGACAGTAGGGCCGCAGGACGGTAGGACAGGGAAGTTCACGCCGCGGCGCAGTGCGGCGAGTACTGATGGTGTTGCACAGGGCGACATCATCCATAGTCCAACGGTGCATCCGCGAGGGTGCCCGCGACTCGTACGGAGTGAGTCATTTCATGATCGGTATCATCGGAAAGAAGCTGGGCATGACCCAGCTGTTCAACGAGCAGGGGCAGCAAGTGCCCTGCACCGTGGTGGAGGCCACGCCGAACCCCGTCACCAAGGTGATGACGGTGGATCAGGCGGGTTTCGCGTCGGTGGAGCTCGGCTATGGCGCGCAGCGCACGGCGCGCCCCAACAAGAAGGGTGAGCGCACGCCGAAGGGCGATCGCGCCACGAAGGCGGAGCTCGGGCACGCGAAGAAGGCCGGCCTCGAGGCTGCGCCCGCGGTGCTGAAGAGCTTCCGCCTCGATGACGCGCCGGGCAACGCCGCGGCGCCGTCCTACACCGTCGGCGACACGATTTCGGTCGACATCTTCACGCCCGGTGAGCGCGTGAAGGTGACCGGCACGTCGAAGGGTCGCGGCTTCCAGGGCGTCGTGAAGCGTCACGGCTTCGGCGGCGGTCCCAACACGCACGGCAACACCAAGCACCGTAAGCCCGGCTCGATCGGCGCGGGTACCGACCCGTCGCGCGTCATCAAGGGCAAGAAGATGCCCGGCCACTACGGCGCGGCGCAGCATACGGCTATCAGCATCCGGGTCGAGAAGGTCGACGCGGAGCGCAACCTCATTTATCTGCGCGGCAGCGTGGCGGGGCCGACCAACGGCATCGTCTTCGTGCGGAAGCAGGGCTGATCATGACGGCGGAAAACCAGACCTTTCAGGCGCCTGTGTTCTCGGCGCAGGGGAAGCAGGGCGGCACGCGCCAGCTCCCCGAGATGTTCGACGGCATCGTCAACGTGCCGGTCATGCACCAGGCGGTGAAGGCGTTCCTCGCCAACCGTCGCCAGGGCACGGCCAAGACCAAGACGCGCGGTGAAGTCACCGGCGGCAACCAGAAGCCGTGGAAGCAGAAGGGCACCGGTCGCGCCCGTCAGGGCTCGACGCGCGCGCCGAACTGGCCGGGCGGTGGTACGGTGTTCGGCCCGCAGCCGCGCAGCTACACGCAGATCGTGCCGAAGCAGGTCCGTGCGCTGGCGCGTAAGAGCGCCCTCAACGCCCGGGCCCGTGAGAACGCCGTGATCCTCGTCGACGCGCTCAACTACAGCGCGCCGAAGACCAAGACCATCACGTCGCTGCTCGCTTCCCTCGGCGTGGCCGACAAGAAGGTGCTGCTCCTCACGGATGGCGTGAAGCCGAACGTGTACCTGAGCGCCCGCAACCTCGGTCGCGCCCACGTGATGCCGTTCAGCGACGCGAGCACGTACCACATCCTCTGGTCGGATGTCGTGGTGATCGAGTCGTCGGCGCTCACCCAGACTTCGTCGGAGGGCTAAGCGATGAGCACCCTGTTCCGCACCATCGTGCGCCCGATCATCACGGAGCGCACGTCCGCCGCCTATCAGGATCGCGGCGAGTACACGTTCGAGGTGGCGCCCGACGCCACCAAGTTCGCCATCAAGGCGGCCGTCGAGCAGTTGTTCGGCGTGAAGGTGACCGGCGTCTGGACCTCGAACGCGCGCGGTAAGGCGCGCCGCGTTGGCCAGTCGATCGGCCGCCGTCCACACACCAAGAAGGCGATCGTGAAGCTGCGTGACGGCGACACCATCGCGATCTTCGAGGGCTGAGACGCATGGGTATCCGTCAGTTCAAGCCGGTCACGAAGGGCACGCGCTTCCGCTCGGTCTCCGATTTCGCCGAGATCACGCGGAGCACGCCCGAGAAGTCGCTCGTCGAGCCCCTCAAGAAGTCGGGCGGGCGCGACAACCATGGCCACATCTCGATGCGTCGCATCGGTGGCGGCCACAAGCGCATGTATCGCATCATCGATTTCAAGCGCAACAAGTTCGGCATCGTGGGAACGGTGGCGCACATCGAGTACGACCCGAACCGTTCGGCGCGCATCGCGCTGATCGAGTACGCGGACGGCGAGAAGCGCTACATCCTGCACCCGAAGGGGCTCAAGCAGGGCGACAAGGTCGTGTCGGGTCCGGGCAGCGATGTCCGTACCGGCAATGCGATGCCGCTCAAGGAAGTGCCGCTCGGTACGGCAGTGCACAACATCGAGCTCAAGATCGCCAAGGGCGGCCAGATGGCCCGCTCGGCTGGCGCCTTCGCCCAGGTGGTCGCGAAGGAAGGCGAGTACGTGACGCTGCGCATGGGCTCCACGGAAATGCGCCTCGTGCACGGCAACTGCATGGCGACGATCGGCGAAGTGGGCAATGCCGAGCACGAACTGCAGTCGCACGGCAAGGCGGGCAAGAGCCGTTGGCTCGGCAAGCGCCCGAAGGTGCGCGGTGAAGTCATGAACCCCGTCGACCACCCGCATGGTGGCCGTACGCGCGGTGGCCGCAACGTGGTGAGCCCGTGGGGCAAGAAGGAAGGCGTCAAGACGCGCAACAAGAAGAAGGCGTCGCAGCGTCTCATCGTGCGCGGCCGCAAGCGCGGCCGGGCCACGCAGTAACCGCCAGGCGAGACGAGAACCGATATGTCGAGAAGCATTAAGAAGGGTCCGTTCGTCGCTGAGCGCCTGGAGGCGAAGGTGGTCGCGATGAACGCCAAGAACGAAAAGAAGGTCGTGAAGACCTGGTCGCGCGCGAGCACGATCCTGCCCGAGTTCGTCGGGCACACGTTCGCGGTGCACAACGGGAACAAGTTCATCCCGGTGTACGTGACGGAAAACATGGTCGGGCACAAGCTCGGCGAATTCTCGCCGACGCGTCTGTTCCGCGGACACGCGGGCCAGAAGACCGACGCCAAGAAGCCCGGTGGCAAGGGAGGCAAGTAACCCATGGCCAAGGCTGCAGTGAAGACGGGGATCGAGGCGCGCGCCATCCAGCGCACCACGCGTCAGTCCCCCTACAAGATGCGGTTGGTCATTGACCAGATCCGCGGTCAGCGCGTCAACGATGCGCTGGCGCTGCTGAAGTTTTCCAAGAAGCACGCCGCCGAGCAGATCGAGAAGACGCTCAACAGCGCGGTGGCGAACGCGGAGCAGGCGGCCCGTGCCGCCAACACGTCGCTGGATGTCGACGCGCTGGTGATCACCAAGGCTATCGTGAACGAGGGTCCGAAGCTCAAGCGTTGGACGCCGGCGGCCATGGGCCGTGCGACGCCGATGCTGAAGCGGACGAGCCATGTGGAGATCGTCGTGACGGAGGCGGTGCGCTAATGGGACAGAAAACCAATCCGATCGGCTTCCGCCTCGGCGTCACGAAGAACTGGCGTTCGACGTGGTATGCCAAGAAGGAGATGCCGGCGCTTCTCAAGGAAGACGCGCTCCTTCGCAAGTATCTCAAGGCGCGTCTCGACAACGCCGCCATCTCCGATGTGACGATCGAGCGCAAGCCCGGGAAGGTCGTGGTGACCATCCACACGGGTCGCCCGGGTGTCGTGATCGGCAAGAAGGGCGCGGAAGTCGACAAGCTGCGTGACGAGCTCGCGCAGCTGACGGGCAAGGAAGTCGGCATCAACGTCGAGGAGATCAAGCGCCCCGAAGTGGAAGCGCAGCTCGTCGCCGACAACATCGCCGCGCAGCTCTCGCAGCGTATTTCGTTCCGTCGCGCGCTCAAGCGGGCGGTGCAGAGCGCCATGCGCATGGGTGCGCTTGGCATCAAGGTGAAGGCCGGCGGCCGCCTCGGCGGCGCTGAAATCGCGCGCGTGGAAGGGTACATGGAAGGCCGGGTGCCCCTTCATACGCTGCGCGCCGACATCGACTACGCGACCAGCACGGCGAAGACCACCTACGGCACCATCGGTGTGAAGGTGTGGATCTTCAAGGGCGAGATCGTGGAAGATCGTCGTGGCAAGACCTACTCGACCGGCAACTGAGGAACTGAGAGATGCTGAGTCCGAAGCGGGTCAAGTTCCGCAAGATGTTCAAGGGCCGGACGACCGGCCTGGCGCACCGCGGCTCCGACGTGTCGTTCGGCACGTACGGCCTGCAGGCGCTCGAGCCGGGCTGGGTGACGAGCCGGCAGATCGAAGCGTGCCGCGTTGCGATGACGCGTCACATCAAGCGTGGCGGCAAGGTCTGGATCCGCATTTTCCCGGACAAGCCGATCACGAAGAAGCCGGCGGAAACCCGAATGGGTAAGGGTAAGGGTTCGCCGGAGTTGTGGGTGGCGGTGGTGAAGCCGGGCCGAGTGATGTTCGAGATCGAGGGTGTGTCCAAGGAGCTCGCCGAGACGGCGATGGGCCTGGCCGCCGCGAAGCTCGGCGTGAAGACCAAGTTCGTGGCGCGCGAGGAGGCGGTGACCAATGAAGGCTGAAGAGATCCGCGGACTCGCTGACGACGAGCTCACGTCCCGCATTGCGGCGTTGGAGGAGGAGCGGTTCCGCCTCCGCTTCCGCAGTGGCACCGAAGCGCTGGACGAGCCGCTGCGGCTGCGCAGCATCCGCAGGGACATTGCGCGCCTCAAGACGGTCCAGCGCGAGCGTCAGCTCGCCGGCCGTGGCCGCTAACCGAGATACGATCGATGGCTGAGACGAAGAACGCGAGCGCCGCGCAGAACGGCGCCTCCGACCGGACCGCGCGCAAGGTGCGTGTGGGGCTCGTCGTGAGCGACAAGATGGATAAGACGGTGGTCGTTCGCATCGACCGCCGCATGCCGCACCCGCAGTACGGCAAGATGGTGACGCGTACCCGCAAGCTGAAGGCGCACGACGAGGAGAACTCGGCGAAGCTCGGCGACACGGTGCGCATCATGGAGACCCGGCCCTTGTCGAAGGACAAGCGGTGGCGCGTGGTCGAGATCGTCGAACGCGCGCGCTAAGGGGATACGGCCATGATTCAGCAGGAATCGGTGGTAAAGGTGGCGGACAACAGCGGCGCCAAGCGCGCGCTGGTGATCCGAGTGCTGGGCGGCACGCGCCGTCGCTACGCGGGCCTGGGTGACCGGGTGATCGTGGCGGTGAAGGACGCGCTGCCGAACGGGACGGTGAAGAAGTCCGACGTGGCCAAGGCCGTCGTCGTCCGCACGGTGAAGGAAACGCGCCGCAAGGACGGATCGTACATCCGCTTCGATGAGAATGCGGTGGTGATCATCAACGACAACGGCGAACCCAAGGCGACGCGTATCTTCGGCCCCGTGGCGCGCGAGCTCCGCGAGAAGCGCTACATGAAGATCGTGTCGTTGGCGCCCGAGGTGCTCTGACCATGCGGAAGAACGTGTACTACAAGACGGATCGCGGCCAGCGCCTCGGCGCCGCGCGTCACGCCCTCAAGGCGTCGCGTGAAGTGATCCATGTCACCAAGGGTGACACCGTCCGCGTGATGCGTGGCGACGACAAGGGGAAGGAGGGCAAGGTCCTCCAGGTGTACCCCAAGACGGGCCGCATCAAGGTGGAAGGCATCAACATCGTCAAGAAGCACCGCAAGGCACGCACGGCAGAGGAGCAGAGCGGCATCATCGAGATGCCGGCGCCTTTCCACGCGTCCAACGTGATGCTGCTCGATTCGAAGACCGGCAAGCCGACGCGGGTACGCAACCGCCTCGACAAGGACGGCACGAAGGAGCGCATCGGCGTGAAGAGCGGTGAAGTCATCCCCCGCGCGCGCTGACCGGAGCATAGCAAATGGCGACCAAGGAAAAGGCTGGCGGAAAGGCTGGCGGGAAGGCAGGTGGGAAGGCAGGTGGCTCTGACGCCGCGAAGGGCGGAGCCAAGGGTGGCGCTGCGGCCGCGAAGGGGAAGGGTGGCAAGGCGGGACAGCCGCGTCAGGCGATCGACTTCACCAAGCGCGAGCATGCGGGTGCGGGGCTGCCGGTGGCGGCGCCGCGTCTGCAGGCGCATTACGTGAACGTCGTGCGCGCGGCCCTGGCCACGCAGTTCGACTTCACGAACGGGCATCAGATTCCGACGCTGTCAAAGATTGTCGTGAATTGCGGTGTCGGTGAAGCGGTGAAGCAGCCGAAGCTGCTCGACGTAGTGGTCGAGGAGTTGGCGCTGATCACGGGGCAGAAGCCGGTGCGTCGCAAGGCCAAGAAGTCGATCTCGAACTTCGGGCTGCGCGAAGGGCAGGAAATCGGCGCGTCGGTGACGCTCCGTGGCGCGAAGATGTGGGAGTTCCTCGACCGGTTCGTGACGGTGTCGGTCCCGCGTATCCGCGACTTCCGCGGCCTCGGTACGAAGTCATTCGACGGTCGTGGCAACTACACGATCGGCATCAAGGAGCAGATGATCTTCCCGGAGATCAACTACGACATGGTGGAGCAGATTCACGGCATGGACATCACGTTCGTGACGACGGCGGAGAAGGATGCGCATGCAATGGCGCTTCTGCATCAGCTGGGCATGCCGTTCCGCGGCGACGACAAGCCGGTCATTCCTAAGGTGGCGCAGCCGGCGGCCCCCGCGGCCGCCGCCTAATCCGGACATAACGACATGGCAAAGACGAGTAAGCTGGCCCGCAACGCGCAGCGCAAGGAACTGGTGGCCCGATACGCCACGAAGCGCGCTGCCCTGAAGGCCATCATCCAGAATCCGAAGAGCACTGGCGAAGAGAAGTTGGCGGCCGTGAACGCGCTGCATAAGCTGCCGCGCGACTCATCGGCGACCCGCGTGCGCAACCGTTGCAACATGAGCGGCCGTCCGCGCGCCTTTCTCCGCCACTTCGGCCTCAGCCGCATCGCCCTCCGAGACATGGCCCTGAACGGCCTGATTCCCGGGGTGCGCAAGGCGAGCTGGTAGTCGGATCCGATCGGTCGCCGGTGCAGAGTTCGGGTGGTGCGTTGTGGCTGAGCCTCAACCCACTAACTTGAAAGGCTGCACCTGTCGCTGATTTTTCTATTCACTTCCTACAGGTCCCCGGCGCGGCCGGCGGATACCCTAGGAGAACTCAGAGAGCATGAGCCTCAACGACCCTATTGCCGACATGCTGACGCGCATTCGCAACGCGTGTGCGTCTAAGCACCGCCGCGTCGACATGCCGTTGTCAAAGATGAAGATCGAGATCGCACGGATCTTGAAGGAGAGCCACTTCATCCAGGATTACCGCACCGTCGAGAACGAAGACGGGAAGCATCTGCTTCGTGTGATCCTCAAGTACGCGCACGGCGGTCAGTCGGTGATCCGACAGACGAAGCG
>Ga0256322_1000154_pt1 | contig 10749 bp, 1 predicted proteins | sample LawtaT_19_FD_183670 | JGI IMG/M metagenome (GOLD analysis project Ga0256322, IMG submission 183670) | Metatranscriptome of freshwater microbial communities from St. Lawrence River, New York, United States - Law_Miss_RepB_8d (Metagenome... | ecosystem: Environmental > Aquatic > Freshwater > River ... | reverse complement strand
GGTCGATATAAATTGGGGAGGGACGGGTGTCTGCTATAAATAAACCTGAATGGTTAGACCCAATGATTAACACATTGTTTGATTTGTTTTTTGTTAAAAAGGAAAAAAATAGACAAAAAAATAGACTAGAAAAATATGATATTAAAAGATGTCTCGGGATTTTGACATCAGTCTCTAACGAAATACACTGTATCCGTTAACCTGTTAAAAATCACGAACCTATCATGTTTCAACATATATTGAGATGCTCCGGAGATAAATCATGTAAATTGGGCAAAATCTTATATTAATCGAATGACTTGGCGCCGGATGGTTTGGAAAACAGCAGGAGGGCTGCAATGAACTCCTCACACTCAATCAAACCGCTATTGCGGAAATCAAAGAACTGGAACATGCGCTGCAACAGCCGGCGACATAAAACCAAGCGAGGGTCTCGCCCGGGAAGGATTCCGAGAATACATCGTGCAAATTGTTCAGAGTTCATGCACCCGTCTTCGGAGTGCGCAGAGAAGTGGCTCGCCAAGGTGGAAGTGGAGATTTCCGAGAGACATTGATGCAGCACTGAAAAAGCTTCTTCGTTTTGGCTCACGAAATCGCGGAAACGACCAACGTTATTCTCGGAAGGAGATTCGTCAAGTGGTGCGCTGCCGTCGTCATCACCAACGTCATCGCTGTCACGGCTCCCGTGTTCCTGCAGCTTGCCATCGTGTTTTTGGACCAAACTATCCAAGAAAGGAGACACCTCTGGATGACTGGTCGCAGCCATACAGAAGTCATCCAGGTTCATTTGAACATCCCTACTTGGTGGCAAGCCAAGGCAAGATAAGAAGCGGGAGCAATACTCCGCAGCACCCTGCTGCACAAGGGCTTTGCACGCCTCCATGGACTGTTCAGAAGAGAGGTCAGAAAGCGCCACCAACATACCCAGGATAGATTGGAAGTAGGAATAAAGCTCACCCATCCAAATAGACCCACTGTTATCGGCATCAATGATGCGAAAGGCAGCGTGCAATGAGGCAACGGAAGAAAATTGGATAACTGAAAAACCCGCGACAAGCTCGGAAACATCCAAGTCGCCACTGTCGTTCACATCCAGAAGCAGAAACAGGGCCTCCAAACGTTGGCGCAGAGACGCCAATTCCTCCCCTGGCAGTAAGCTCTCCAAAGCTTTCAGAAAATCTGGGCGTGTGAGAACTCCGTTCACACCGTGCACATGGAAAAAGCGCGCGAGAGTTTCTGGCGGCACATCCTGCAGGCGGATGCGAATCTGGCTTAGGTTCTTCCTCCAGTGCGGATTAGAAGAAAACGAACAGATGTAGTTCAAAAGAGAATCGCCACGGTGTGCAGGAGTGGAGCTCTCCGAGGACGAGCGAGAGAGATGCTGGATGTCCGCCTCATACAAGGCAGAGTAGGAGTCCGTCTGGACATTCTGTATTGGTTGCCTCAGCATGTCTAGACTATTCTGGATAGGTTGCTTCTTTATGGGTAGTGGTTGGCCCTGAGCAGTTGTTGAGAGGCCTTCAGCGGCTTGAAATATGTCGAACTGTGAGGTGAGGTCAGGAGCATACGCATAAACACCACACCACTCATCGAAGCTCAATCGGTGGTCACCATCGATATCTGCGGAGGCCAGAAACTGATTAGTCTTCCACGCTGCTGCACCAGCAATCAGGGAGCTCAAGATCACTTGGGGTAACTCCTTGGCTATATCAGACTTGGAAAGAACTAGTTTGAAGTAAACTGCAAAAAAGCCTTCAAGCTCGTCCCTGTCGACCCAACCGTCGCCATTAGTGTCAATGGCGGCGAAAGCCAGCTTCAAGCGTTCAAATGCGTTGGCACTGCAGAGAAGCGCGAGGCCGCATTGGAACTCAGAATAATTCACAAGGCCATCGTGGTTGGCATCGAACACTTCAAACAGACCTAGCAGCAGTCGCTGTAGAACTGACATGGACGGGTCTGAGAACCAGCTCTTAAGATAGGCAGCAAACAATGATTTGTTGAGGCCAGAACGGTGCGCGCCGAAGGATTTGAATTCCGCCTCCATTTGTTTCAAGTTGTCAATGTGCAGCATTCCGCGCAAAACAGACAAATTGGCGATGTCATTGGTCTGCACCTCGATTGAGCTGCCCGCCGCGTCCAGTTGCACAAGTATTGTCTGATTTGTTCCGTCGCGAGGGCTGACTGCCGCTTTAGAAGAGGCAGATGAGTCGGAAGAATAATCACGATGCTCGGATACAGGAGCATGAGGTTGGGCCTCGGGTAGCGACCAGTGCGAAGGATATTCTCCTTGCGGCTCTTGACCAACCACTTGGCGCGGAAGGCGCGAAAAGGCGGCCGCATCAAAGAGATACAACCAAGAAATCAAGTGCGAATGGGCAGAATAAGCAGTGCAGTAATCGACAAAACTCACCAACCCGTCTCGATCAGTGTCGGCTATATGAAAGAAGTCTTCAGTTCTCCAAGAAGCGGCCTTCTCGAGAAGGCTTTGCATAACTGCAGGTGGCAAGCCAACGGCAGCGTTGGATAAGGTAACTAGCAAGGCGAACAAGGAGTAGAAGAAGTTGAACAGCTCGCCCATGGAGATAAAGCCGTCTCCATTCGCATCCACCACGGAAAATGACAACTTAATCTTGTCTTCAACGGACACAGCACTGAGCAAGCACATGCCCGACATGAATTCAGCTCGATCGATGGCACCATCTCCGTCGCGATCAAAAATGCCGAACAATGTGTTGATAATGTACCGCAGCGCAGGCATGGTGCGTTCGTCATGGTCTTTCAGCAATGTTTGCATGGCAGGGAAGAAAGAATCGAAAGATATTTTGTCGTTCTCTGAGGCATACGCCGAAAAAACTTGAGAAAGTTCCTCGACCGACGAAGGGACCGAACGAAACAAACTGAAGTTTGCAATATCCCGTACTGGGATCTGCAAAGAGCTTGAGTTATCTGAAGACAAAGGAATCACAACGATGTCGTCAGGAGAGCTAACATGAGACTGCACGTCGGAATTGCTGCCTTGAGACACGTCCGGATTCCCGCGGCTTCCTTGAGATTGAACTGAGGAAGTTTCAGGGTTATTGCGATACTCAAACACTCGCTGGCGAAACTCGCTGCCGCTTTCTGAGCGACCCGAGGAGTTGAGGGCACTTTCCAGGTTAACTCGAGAAGGTACAGAAGAGACTTGCGACAGTTCGTCACCCGCCAAAGCGGCTTCTGCGGCCTGCGATGCGACGTTGGCTGCATGACCGTGAACTTGCTGCAAAATAAACTCCTCGAGGTCAGTCTGGCTCAGAACGTAGAGCCAGTCAATGGGGCCGGGGTGATCGCGGTAAGCGGAGACAAATTCCTCTAAGTTGATTTTAGATTCAAAAGGCATGTGCCGTTTAGAATTCAGCTCGTTCCAGAATAAAGTCGCTTTTTCCACAGCGGCACCGACGACAACAGCCCTCATTTCAGAGAACGGCACCAGTTCGTCAGCGGCAAACGCCACCAGGATTGAAAAGATCGAGTAGAAAAACACCGATAATTCAGGGTAGGAAATAAAACCGTCGTTGTCTCGATCCAGAATTATAAATGCGAGAAGGAGCTTCTCGGAAGGGTCCGCGGTACACAGCAAGTACAAAGCGGCGCAGAACTCCTCACCACTAAGCTCAGCGCTAGCACTGCGGCTGAACAAGGCAGCCAAGTTATCAATTTGTACCTGCAACACGTTGCAAGCGTCGGCAGGAAGGAGAATCTTCATCACTTGTGTATAAGTATCACTATCCCAGGCGCCGGTAGGTGCCACTTGATGAAACACTCCGACGATGTCCACAGGGGTCAGTCCGTGGAGGTACGTCTTCAAAATGCCAAAGCCAGCGTAGAACCAAGCTGTCATTTCCAGCGAGTCACCCTTACTAGTGATAGGAATGGTGACAGAAACATCCGGTTGGGCCTCATCAATCTTCGACTTCTCGTCACGTTCTGACAAAGGTTGGGAGGTATTCACGCCCACATCCACATGCGATGCAGTTGATTGTGTATCCGCGTCTGAAAACGACTTCTGAACACGGGATAGGTCACGTATCGACTCAGACACTTGTCCGCCTTGTTGAGGCAACGGCGAGTCAGAGTCAAACAAATGCAACCAACTGACAATATCTGGGTGGTCTTGATACACTTTGACGAATTCCTTGTAATCAATTAAACCATCAAGATTCAAATCGGCAATTTCGAAGAATCCATCAGTGCTTTCTTGTGCCGCGCGGTGAACCTTAGAGCGCAGATAGTCCGTATCGAGACCTTGTGTGTTATCCGAAAACACCATCAACACAGCAAATATCGACGCGAAAAACTTGTGCATTTCCTCTTTGGAAATTTTTCCGTCCTGATCTGAGTCCACAATCTCGAAAGACAGACGCAGTTTGTCAGAGTCGTCAGCCGTGCATAGCAGATAGAGACCCGCGATAAATTCATTCATGTCGATAATGCCATCTTTATTTTCATCAAATACTTGAAAGAGGCATCTAAGCTCCACGCGCAGCATCACACAGGAGTCCTCTGGCAAAAATTCCTTCATCAACCTGTTAAAGTCCTCGTAGACCAGACCCCCGGAAGGAGCGTACTCCTGAAAAAGTTTTACTAGGTGTTCAGGGCTTAACAAATTCAAACGTTGCTTTAGGATTCCGAAATTCGAGTAGAATTTTTTGGTGATTTCTAATACATCTCCAGCAGAAGTGATGGTAATGCGTAGAGCTGGTTTATCGTCCTGAATAGAGCTATTCGCGTCGGTAGGTAGAGTTGAATTAAGATCTCTTTGGCTTGAATGACTGCCAGTCAAGTTACGTTCAGATAAAGAGCCTTCGCTTCGCTGATAGCCCGCTGCGGAAAGTCCGGCAGAACTGGAATCCCGCTCAGATACAGCGGCGTCCGACCCACCATCATGCTCGGACTTGTCGCTCTCGTTTGCGGAGACGCGAGAGCTATTCAGGGACGCGGAATGAGAGGCCACAAAGCTCGGTGGAGAATCAGCGTTGAAAAGGTGCAACCAGGTGACCACCTCCGGGTGTTCTCTGTAAACTTTCACGAATTCTTCATAATCAACCAGGTCGTCCTCGTTAGTGTCGGCCACGGAGAAGAAATCAGCTGTTTTCTCAGAGGCAGCAAGACCCACAACATCTCGGAGATCATTCGTCGAAACACTCTTCGTGTTTGCAGAAAATACGACCAGCACGGCGAAAACAGATGCAAAAAACTTAAACATTTCATCTTTAGAAATAAACCCATCGCTGTCGGTGTCCACCACCATAAACGATAGTGTCAGTTTCTCCTCAGTGTCAGCATTGCACAGAAGGTACAACCCGCCACAGAACTCGTCAATATCAATAACTTCATCTCCATTGCGATCGAACACGCCATACAAATTTCGCATTTGCATGCGAAGCATAACGCATTCGTCACCAGGCAAGAGTGTGCGCACAACAACGTCGAACGCAGTGCGGTCTAAGATACCCGCTGGTCCACACTCATGAAATAATGCAATCAATTCCGAAGGAGAGAACTGTCTGCATTTGGAGCGCAAAATGCTGAAGTCAGAATAGAATTGAGGAGAAAGATGTAGCTCATCTCCGCGACTGGTGATAGCAATGCGAATCAAGCCGTTGCCAAGGGAAGACTGGGAATCTCGACCGAAGGACACAGAACTTTGAGACACCTGATCACTGTGCTTGCGGTCATACAGGCGATCCGAAAGCGAAACACTCGAACGCGCGGAAACACTGGCCACTGAAGCAAACTCTGAAGGTGGATTGCTGGCAGCAGAGGGAGCTTTCTTCAAGATGTCTGTCGCAACAAAAGACGATCTTTCCGAAGTTTGGGACAACTGGCCATCCTCGTAGTCAGTCAGATCAAAGAGACCCAACCATGAAAACAGCTCGGCCTTTTCGACGTCGGGAACGGATATAAATTCTTGAAAGCTGATGCGACCATCTTGATCAGTATCCGCAACGACAAAAAATTGTTTTGCTTTTTCTTTCGCTGCTTTGTTCAGCAAATTACCGAGGGGGGCCAAAGGGATATCTTGAGATAGTCCGGACACAGTCACAAGCATGGTGAAGAGCGAGCGAAAAAATTTTATCAACTCCCACAGCGCAATATGACCATCCCCGTCCGAGTCAATCATGGTGAATGCGAACATAATCTTGTCTTCATTCGAACCAGTGCAAAAAAGACGCAAACCTGACAAGAACTCGTCCAAATTAATGGCTTTGCCGAGCTTGTGGTGACTAAATACATTGAACAAAAGGGACAGGTGGGACGCCACAGTTTCGCCAGTAGCTTGATCCTTGACAGGAAAAAGTTGGGAAATGCACTTGTTGAACGAGTCCCGCGACAATTCCCCGTTGTCCGAGTGCTCATAGAAGACTTTGACAAGCTGGTCCTGAGTCAAATCTCGCAAATAGCCACACAAAGCAGAAAACTTGGCCAAGTCATAAGTTTTCAATTCCAACGTATCACCAGAGTCATCGATGGGAATGGAAACAATTTGACTGCTCCGGCGGACAGAGCCTACACGCCCTTTTGCCACTTCCAGACGTTTTGCGTCTTCCTTGAGGCCATGCGACAACAGCACATCTAGTGCACTCAGCCAGGGCACGGGATGTACCTTGACGACTTCTTGGAACTGTTCGAATGAAATAGAATCCCCGCAGATGCCAGCAGCCTCGAAGAACGTGTTGGTCAGTCGCTCAGAGCCTTGTTGAATTTGATGGCGATTCTGGGTCGATGTTGCTTCAGCAGTTGTTTGAGAGTTAATCGCTACAAGAACTTGCATAAAATTCGTCAAAAAAGACATCATCTCACGTCGAGTCAAAACATTGTTGCCATCAGCGTCTGCCATCATAAACGCCAGCGCAACAAGTTTGTTTTGATCGATGTTTAGCAGAACCTGCAAACCGCGCACGAATTCCCCGCGATCAACGAAGCCGTCTTGATCACGGTCGAAAATACGGAAGCATTGATCAAGAAGAAAAGTGAGCAATTTGCGGTCATCAGAGGAAATTTCGTCGACAGGAACTAGAAGCTGCATGACCTCGTGAAATGCTTGGTAGTCCAATAGCCCCGCATCAGTCGATAAACCACGAACACGAGCTTGGGCACCATTCAATGCGGCGGAAAATGTTTTGTCTAACGTGTCAGGGTCGATAGAATCGAAGCATTTGCGCAGGAAACGGAAGTTGCGAAAGTCCACTTCGTGAAAATCAACTTTCGAAGAGCCATGGATCGGAATAGAATATATCGGTTCTTGGGAGTTTGAAGGTGCAGAAGAGGCGCCAGTGGCAGTAGAAACCGCATCGTTTTCAACACTATTTCTGTAATTGAGGTTATTCACAAATCGCAACCAATCAAAGATCGGAATGCTTTGGGCAGGCAGTTCACTTAAATGAAGAAAGAGCTCGAAACTAGTCTGACCTTCGGGGACATTCATCCCTCGAAATTCATTTCGAGTCAATAGATTGAAAAATTGCGTGGTGTTGAAAGATCCAACTTCGTGTGCAAATGCCTGCACTTCTTCAGGTGGCGACTCGATGTTGGAGCTGGCACAGAATAAACAAAGAACGCATTCAACGAATCGACAAAATTCATTTCGATTAAGAAGTTGATCTTCAGTTTTATCAATCAAATGAAAGGCCAAATTGATAGCATCGTTACTCTTGTCATTGCAAAGAAAATACATCGCCGAAGTAAATTCGTTCGCATCAATAAGTTGGTCATTTTGAAGATACTGGAAACAAGCTTTCATAAGACGGTTCAAAAGATCGGGTTGTTGCAGCGAGCTCGGAGGAATTAATTCATCTATGACAGTAGCAAAGGAAATGGAATCTAACAAGCCTTCACCAACGGCATGTTCGGCAAATTTTTTCAAGACCTCATCCATGGGTACCGATGAAAACACTGACCTAAGAAACCGTAATGATAAAATTGTATCTTCTCCGAGCTCCAACGAGCGCTGCGCATCAACGGGCAGAATGATGGCCTGAGTTTGCGAGGAACTACCCTGAGTAGAGACACCAGATGATGCAGAAGATGCGTCATCTCCAAGAACTGACGATTTCAAGCTCCTGTCAGATGACTCATTCAGCTGCATCTCAGAGGGCGTAGAATTATCAGCGCAAAGTGCATCCATGACAGTGAACCAAGGAGCAATATCAGGGAACTTCGTCAAACACTCCCAAAATTCTTCGAACTCGATTTTGTTATCGGCATTTGTTTTCGCGACGGCGAAAAAATTCTCGGCGTATTGCTGAGCAGCGGCTTCGGCCATCGTATGGATAAAAGCCCGATGTTCCTCACGAGAAAAGGCACTGAGACCAATAATAACGCGCAAAAAACTTCCAATGAAGCTTTGAACCTCACTTTCACTTAACTTCGAATCACAGTCAAGGTCGGCAGACATAAAGGCCAAAACAACTTTTTTGCGAACATCAAGAGACAGTACTATCAGCATGCCTGTAACAAATTCAGTGTAGTCAACCAGGTTATTCGAGTCTGAGTCAAAAATGTCAAAAAGTTCAAACAAAAGAATTTGCAATGCCTTCCGCAACTTCTCGGGAAGATCTTGGGGAAAGAGCTTGGAAAAACATTCCTCGAATGACTTTCTATCCAAACAACCAGAATTATCGCACTTTGTTGAAAATAACCGTAACAAGTCCGCTGAATCCACCTTGGAAAGGGCCTGCCGAAGTTGTCGAAAGTTTTCCACGTCAGACTTTCGCAGGTCGATAATGCCGACATGATTGGGTAATAGAAGAACATGAACAATGGGGTTTCTGTCGAGCAGGGTATCTCCTTTTGCTGAATGCTTTTCAGATGAAATATTGCTCTGGAAACTCGAGTCAAAACCCTGGGAAGAGTTACTTGTATTGAGCTCTGCGCTGGCTTCCTGTGCGCGCGCACCCTTAAATTGCACAAATTGATTTACAGAGTCATCCTCTGCAGAGACAGACTCTTGCGTAGATGCTTGAGACCCGTCCTCCTCGATGTTCAAATATTCCAACCACGGGATTATATCAGGTGTTTCGTCATACAAGTGAATGAATTCTGTAAAGCGGATGTATCCTTCTTCTTGGAGAACGAGCGCGTCGAAAACTTTTCCAGTCGACTCCAATGCCAGTTTACTGAGATTACTGATCATTTCATCACGTGAGCGCGACTTTTGCTCGGAGGTCTTATTAAAAATAGTGATCAAATAAGTCGAAAAACAGCGGAGCATTTCCTGACGAGAGATTTTGCCATCGCCATCACGATCAAAACAACGAAAGACCATTCCCAATTTCTGAATACGATCGCCTTGAACAATTGTCGTGAAACCCGTCTGAAACTCGAAAAAATCAACATAATTATTGCCATCTTCGTCCAGCATATCAAATAGATTAGAGAGTGGAAAGCAGTATAAGCTCTTAGATTCCTCATCAACCAATTCCTGCACGGGTAAAAGTTGAAGCATGCATTCGACAAAGTCAGTTCTTCGCAAACCCATTTTAGAATGCGCACAGGCGGTAAACACTTCAAATAAACGGTGGCGTGAAACTACCGCGAGATGTTTCTTCAAAAAATTGAAACTACTGAGATCCCAAGGCGATATGGCTATTTCATTGGCTCTCTCACTGCCGTTCGAGACGTCATCATGCTGGCTGTTGACATCACCGGACTGGAATTCTCTAGGAAAATCGAGCTTCGATTGCGTATCTGGAATTGAGCCAGTTTCATAGAGGCTCTCGTTATTTTGACTGGCGTTGGAGACGCTCGAAAAAGAGGCACGTGAAGAACGCTCCGAAGCTAAAGACGACGTGGAAGCGTTCAAAGACACAGGAGCGTTTCCTTCAAAAAAGAAAATCCATAGGCCCAGCTGAGGAAAGTTCGGTAGTCCTTGAGAAAATTCTTGAAAAGTCAACGCGTCGGGACGAGCATGGCGAAAGCGAGTAAAAACTGTGTTGGCAAACCACTCTGCCGTCGCGCCGGCCCAGCTGATGATAGACTTCGAGTCCACCGCCAGCCCCAGAAGCTTGAAGACAATGACTCCCCGAATGAAAGAAAACAACTGGGGTTTTGAAACAAAACCATCTTGGTTGGCGTCGTATGGTGTAAAAGCTACAAAAAGACGTTCATCTTGAGGGGCTTTGCACAACAGTGATATGATGCCCAATAAATGTTTTGTTTGAGGAGGATCTTGACATTCAGCAAAAAGGGAATTGGCTTTAAGTATAATCCTAGATATTTCCTCATGGCGGTCAGCAAGCGGCTCGCAAGCGCAAACGGATGTAATAATAGCCTCCGTGGGATTTCCAGGGTTAACCTGAATATTTTGCATTACTCGAGTAATAAATGGTTCAAGCTCCAATTTACTTAGGGTTCGCGATAGGGCAAATATATGACTAAGTTCACTCATGTTCAATCTGCCGAGAGAGCCATTCCTGTCTTTCGCAAATGTCAAAGGAGTGATTTCCGATTCATGATTGTGCTGTGAGTAGGGTGTCGGGCTGCTAGGACGGGAACCAGCAATGATAGAAATTTCTTTATTTTGGAAGGAAGGCAAATGCATGGCAATCACTGAGAGAGGAAGAACGGTAGAATCGTTCTCTGCAGCCACTGGGGTAACACTAAAGCATGATTGGATATCAGCTGTAAGCGCCTCGGTAGATATGGGATGTTGCAGCTTCAGTTCTTTCCGAATGCCTTGACAGGTCACAAACAGGATGACCGACATTTTCG
>Ga0256322_1000150_pt1 | contig 10810 bp, 10 predicted proteins | sample LawtaT_19_FD_183670 | JGI IMG/M metagenome (GOLD analysis project Ga0256322, IMG submission 183670) | Metatranscriptome of freshwater microbial communities from St. Lawrence River, New York, United States - Law_Miss_RepB_8d (Metagenome... | ecosystem: Environmental > Aquatic > Freshwater > River... | reverse complement strand
CGTCCATTGGTTTCATCATCTTTGGCGTCGCGGCCAATGTGTCCATCACCAAGCTGTTTTTGGCGGGCATCGTGCCGGGGCTGCTGATGGGCTTGGCGATTGGGCTGACCTGGTGGTGGGTGGCCAAGCGCGAAAACGTGCAGCCGGGACCGCGCATGAAGCTGTCCGAGAAGTTGCAGGCCACCCGCGAGGGCATTCTGGCGCTCGGTCTGCCGGTGTTCATCATCGGCGGTATGAAGTTTGGCGTATTCACCCCCACCGAGGCAGCGGTGGTGGCCGCGGTCTACAGTTTTGTGGTGGGCGCGTTCATTTACCGTGAATTGCCATGGAACAAACTCTACAGCCTGGTACTGACTGCAGGCAAGACCACCGCGGTCATCATGTTTTTGGTGGCGGCAGCCATGGTCAGTGCCTGGCTCATCACCGTGGCCAACATCCCCGCAGAGGTGGCCAAGATGATGGAGCCCCTGATGGACAACAAGATGCTGTTGATGGTGGTGCTGATGCTGCTGGTGGTGGTGGTGGGAACGGCGCTGGACTTCACGCCCACGGTGCTGATCCTCACGCCGGTGCTGATGCCTTTGGTCAAGCAGGCGGGCATCGATCCGGTTTACTTTGGGGTGCTGTTCATCATGAACAATGCCATTGGCCTGATCACCCCGCCCGTCGGCACGGTGCTCAATGTGGTGTGCGGTGTGGCCAAAATCAACATGGACACGGCGTTCAAGGGCGTCATGCCTTTCCTGCTGGCGCAGCTGGGTGTGTTGGCGCTGTTGATCGCGTTTCCGCCCATCGTCCTCGTGCCGTTGAAATGGATGCTGAGTTGATTTCTTAACCCTGTGTTTTTTTAAAGGAGACATTCATGTTGAAACGCAGAAATCTGGTGACCCTGATCGCGGGCACCTTCTTGGTGGCATCGAGCGCCATGGCGCAGTTTGCCGATCGCAACATCAAGTTCACCAACGGGGTGAACGAAGACCACCCGGTGGGCGTGGGCGTCAAGAAAATGCAAGAGGTGCTGGCGGCGAAAACCGGCGGCAAGATGAAGATCACCGCTTTCTGGGGCGGCTCAGCGGGTGGCGACTTGCCAGCCACCCAGGCCTTGCGTGCGGGCACCCAAGAGATGGTGTGCACCTCCAGCTCACCGCTGGTGGGCATCATCAAGGAGTTGGGCGTGTTTGACCTGCCCTTCCTGTTTGCCAACGAGAAAGAAGCCGATGCGGTGCTCGATGGCGCAGCCGGCAGGTACTTCAATGCCAAGCTCGAAGCGGCTGGCCTGGTGAACCTGGCTTATTGGGAAAACGGTTTCCGCAACCTGACCAACAGCAAGCGTCCCGTGACCAAGCTGGAAGACTTTGACGGCGTGAAAGTGCGCGTCATGCAAAACAACATCTTCCTGGACACCTTCAGAACCTTGGGCACCAACGCGGTGCCCATGGCTTTTGGTGAGGTCTTCACCGCCTTGGAAACCAAGACCATCGATGGTCAGGAAAACCCCTTTGTGACGATTGAAACTTCCAAGTTCAACGAAGTGCAAAAGTTCCTGAGCGTGACGCGCCACGCCTACACACCTTTCCTGGTGCTCTACAGCAAGAAGCTGTGGGATCAGCTCAACCCTCAGGAGCAGGCTGTGTTGCGTGAAGCCGCCATCGAAGGCCAGAAAGTGCAACGTGCCGCCAACCGTGCGCTGAACGAAAGGTCCCTGGCCTCGCTCAAGACCAAGGGCATGCAGGTCAACGAGGTCAGCGCTGCCGAGCAAAACCGCATCCGTGCCCGGGTGGCTTCGGTGTACGACAAGCACAAGGACTCGATCGGTCCTGACGCCATCAAGGTGGTGCAGGACGAGTTGAAAAAAGCACGCGGCGGTTGATCCATCGCGCCAAGCCCCACAGTGACCTGCTGTGGGGCTTTTTTTCGTCTGCCTAGGATCCGGTCATGAAAATCACGCAACTTGAAACCATTCGTTTGGGCGAATTCCCCAACATCATCTGGGTGCGCGTGCACACCGACGAGGGCCTGGTGGGCCTGGGCGAAACCTTCATGGGCGCGCAGGCGGTCGAGGCCTACCTGCACGAGTGGGTGGCCCCCAAGCTGATCGGGCAAGACCCCCTGGCGATCGAAGCGCGCCAAAGGGACATCACCGGTTACCTGGGCTGGCGGGGCTCGGGTGTGGAGACGCGTGGCAACTCGGCGGTGGACATCGCGCTGTGGGACATTTTTGGCAAGGCCGCGGGCATGCCGGTCTGCACCGCATTGGGCGGCAAAAGCCGGGACGAGATCCGCGTCTACAACACCTGCGCGGGCTACCAGTACATCCGCAGCAACGTCAACCAGAGCAGCAGCAACTGGGGGCTGGGCCACAACGCCGGGCCCTACGAGGACCTGCAGGGCTTTTTGCACCGCGCCGACGAGGTGGCCGAGTCGCTGCTCAGCGAAGGCATCACCGGCATGAAGATCTGGCCCTTCGATGTGGCCGCTGAAAAATCAGGCGGGCAGTACATCAGCCCGCAGGACCTGAACACCGCGCTGGAGCCCTTCCGCAAGATCCGACAAGCGGTGGGCGACAAGATGGACATCATGGTCGAGTTCCACAGCCTGTGGCGCCTGCCCATGGCGCAAAAGATCTCACGCGCCCTGCAGGAGTTCGACACCTTCTGGCACGAAGACGCCATCCGCATGGACAGCCTGGACCTGCTCAAGCAGTACGCGGTGGACTGCAAGGCCTTGATTTGCGCCAGCGAGACGCTCAGCTACAAATGGGGTTTCAAGGATTATTTGCAAACCGGTGTGGCCGGCGTGGCCATGCTCGACCTGAGCTGGTGCGGGGGCCTGACCGAGGCACGCAAGATCGCCGCCATGGCCGACGCCTGGCAGCTGCCCGTGGCCCCGCACGACTGCACCGGGCCGGTGGTGTGGGCCGCGTCCACGCATTTGTCGCTGCACGCGCCCAATGCGCTGATTCAAGAAAGCGTGCGCGCTTTCTACTCCGGCTGGTACAAGGAACTGGTGACCGAGTTGCCGCAGGTGAAAAACGGCATGATCAGCCTGAACGACCAACCGGGCCTGGGTCTGGAGTTGCTGCCCGACTTGCACCAACGCTCGGATGCGGTGGTGCGCACCAGCCGCTGAGGGCTTGCAGCCGCCCCGCAGCGAGGCCAGACGCTCAGCCGTTCCAGCGCGTGTGGAAGTGGCCGGGCTTGTCCAAGCGCTGGTAGGTGTGTGCGCCAAAGTAGTCGCGCTGGGCCTGCAGCAAATTGGCCGGCAGGCGTGCCGAGCGGTAGGCGTCGTAGTAGCCGAGCGCACTCATGAACGAGGGCACGGCCACGCCGTGCAGGGCGCCCAGCGCCACCACCTCGCGCAGGTCTTGCTGGCAGCGGGCCATGACGCCGGCAAAGTGCGGGTCCATCAGCAGGTTGTCCAGATCGGGCGCGCCCTCAAAAGCGCGGCGAATGTCTTGCAGCAAACGTGCACGGATGATGCAACCGGCCCGCCAGACCGAGGCCACGGTGCCCATGGGCAGCTGCCACTGGTGTTCCCGGTCGGCCGCGCGCAGCAGGCTGAAGCCCTGCGCGTAGGCGCATATCTTGGCGGCCAGCAAGGCGCGCTCCAGGCGCGGCAAGACCGTGTGGCGATCGGGCAGGGGCTGGGCGTCGGCGCCAGACAAGACCTGCGCCGCTTTCACCCGTTCGGCCTGCAGCGCGCTGACGGTTCGGGCAAACACGGCGTTGGCGATGGTGGGCGCGGTCACGCCCAGGTCAAGCGCGACCTGGCTGGCCCACTTGCCTGTGCCTTTTTGCTCGGCCGTGTCGAGGATCAGGTCGACCATCGGCTCGCCCGTCTCGGGATCGGTGTGCGCCAAGATGTCGGCGGTGATACCGATGAGGTAACTGGCCAGCTCGCCTTCGTTCCAATGGCGGAACACGGCGCTCATCTCGGCGGGTCGCATGTCCAGCAACTGGTGCATGAGTGCATACGCTTCGCAGATGGTTTGCATATCGGCGTATTCGATGCCGTTGTGCACCATCTTCACGAAGTGGCCCGAGCCGCCCGGGCCCATCCAGTCGCAGCAGGGCTGGCCGTCGTCGGTTTTGGCGGCGATGGCCTGCAGCATGGGCTGCAGCCGTGGCCAGGCAGCCGCGTGGCCACCGGGCATCAGGGCCGGCCCGCGCAACGCGCCTTCTTCGCCCCCGCTCACGCCCGCGCCCACATACAAGATGCCGGTGCCTTCGAGCGCGCGCATGCGCCGCTGGGTGTCGGTGTAGAGGGTGTTGCCGCCGTCCATGACCACATCACCCGCGCGCAAGAGCGGCCGCAAGTCGGTCAGCACCGCATCCACCGCAGCGCCCGCCGGCACCATCAGCCAGAGGCAGCGCGGGCTGTGCAGCGCGTCCACCATCGCCGCCAGCGACGCTGCGGCCTGGGCGCGCAGGCCGTGTGTGCGCGCCCCAAAGCTTTGGCGTTTGCCGGCGTCGAGGTCAAAACCACACACCGAAAAACCATTGCGCTCCAGATTGAGGGCGAGGTTTTCGCCCATCACCCCCAGGCCAATGAGGCCAATGTCCATCGGCTGCATGGGCCCGGTTCAGCCCCGTCCGACAAAGGGCATGTGGGTGGCCATCACCGTGGTGAACAGGATGTTGGCCGACAGCGGCAGACGCGCCATGGTCATGAAGGTGTCGACCACCGCCGACATGTCCATGCGGGGCTCGGCCTTGATGCTCAGGTCGGCCTGGTGCACGCCTTGTGCCATTTTGATCGTCATGTCCGAGGCCACGTTGCCGATGTCGATTTGGCCCACGGCGATGTTGTAGGGGCGGCCATCGAGTGAGGCGGCACGGGTCAGCCCCGAGATGGCGTGCTTGGTGGCGGTGTAGGCAATGGAGCCGGGGCGTGGCACGTGCGCCGAGATGGAGCCATTGTTGATGATGCGGCCGCCTTGCGGGCTTTGTTCCTGCATCAGCTTGAATGCGTGGGACAAGGTGTAAAAAGCCCCATTGAGGTTGATGTCGACCGCACGGCGCCATTCGTCGCCCGACAGGTCGCCAGGCAATGTGTAGGGCAGGGAGATGCCGGCGTTGTTGAACACCAGATCCAGGCGGCCAAAGCGTGAGCGGACCTGCTCAAACAGGGCTTGGACTTCGGACTCCCTGGACAGGTCGGTCGGAATGGCGTGGGCCTGGCCTGCGTTGGGGCCGGCTTCGGTCACGGTTGCGGCCAAGGCATCGGCGCGGCGACCCACCAGAACGACGTGCCAGCCTTCCTGGAGCAGCGCCAGGGCGCAGGCTTTGCCGATGCCGGAGCTGGCACCGGTGACGAGGGCGATTTTCGACATGTTGTGAACTTTCTAAAGAGGCCTGGAAACCCCTGATTTTCAGGCGTTTTGGAAAGAAATCTGTACCTTGAGTGACTGGCTTTTGTCGGCCGCCAGGTCAAAGGCCTCGATGGCGCGGGTCACCGGCAAGATGCCGGTGATGACCGGTTGACCGTTGACCAGGCCTTCGTTGAGGAAACGCACGGCGGTGGCGAATTCGGCATGGAAGCGGAAGGTGCCGCGCAAATCCACTTCTTTGGCCACCACTTGCGTCATGGGCAGGCTGATGTCGCCGCCCATGCCCACGGTGATGAGCACGCCGCGCGGCACGATGACGTCCAGCCCGGTGCGCAGGGCCGCCTCGCTGCCCGAGGCCTCAAACACCGCGTCAAACTGGCCTTTGTCGGCTTTGTATTTCTCCAGCGCTTCGGCTTGGGTTTTGAGGTTGATGGTTTCGTCTGCGCCCATCTCACGGGCGCACTTCAGGGGCAGGTCAGCGATGTCGGCGGCCACAATGCGGGCCGCGCCCGCCCGGCGCAAGGCACCGATCAGGAGCGAGCCGATCGGGCCGCAACCGGTCACCAGCACCTGCTTGCCCAGCACGCTGCCTGCGCGCTGGATGGCGTGCAGGCCCACCGACAAAGGCTCGGCCAGTGCGGCTTCGGACAGGCTCAGGTGGTCGGCAATCGGGTGGGCTTGGTAGCCCTCGATGATGAGTTGCTCGCTGAACGCGCCCTGGATGTGCGGGAAGGGCATGGCGCTGCCATAAAAGCGCATGTTCAGGCAGTGGTTGTGCTGGCCTGCCTGGCAAAAGCGGCAGTGCCCGCAGGGGCGTGAGGGCGAAATCGCGATGCGCTGGCCTTGGGCAATGCCGCTGACCTGGCTGCCCAGGCCGTCCACCACACCCGAAATCTCATGGCCCAGGGCGATGGGTTGCTTGATGCGCACCGTGCCAAAGCCACCATGTTGGTAGTAGTGCAGGTCCGAGCCGCAAATGCCGCCGTAAGCCACGTTCACACGCAGCTGGTGCTCGCCCAGTGGGGGCAGGTCGGTGTTTTCAATGCGCAGGTCTTTGGCCGAGTGGCAGACGATGGATTTCATGGCAGTTTTTTGGAAAGAGGGGTGGGCGTTCAGAGTGTGGCGGTCACGCCACCATCGACATACAGGATATGGCCGTTCACAAAGCGTGAAGCGTCGGAGGCCAAAAAGACCGCGGCGCCGCCCAAGTCTTCCACATCGCCCCAACGGCGGCTGGGCGTGCGGCCCACCAGCCAGCTGCTGAAGGTGGGGTCGTCCACCAGCTTCTGGTTGAGTTCGGTCTTGAAGTAGCCCGGGCCGATGCCGTTGACATTGATGCCGAACTGGCCCCAATCGATCGCCATGCCTTTGGTCAGCATTTTCACCGCGCCCTTGGTGGCGGTGTAGGGCGCAATGCCGGGGCGGCCCAACTCGCTTTGCACGGAGCAAATGTTGATGATCTTGCCGCGCCCGCGCGGGATCATCTTTTGGGCCACCGCCTGGCCCACAAAATAGACGCTGTCCAGGTTGGTCCTCATCAGGGTGTGCCAGTCTTCGTCCCGGTACTCGTGCAGCGGCCCCCGAATTTGCATGCCGGCGTTGTTGACCAGGATGTCGATCGGGCCCTCGGACTCGATTTGCGCCACCGCCGCACGCACATCGTCAGCCCGGGTCACATCGAACACCGCATGGCTGACCGACAGGCCTTGTGCCTGCAGACCTTGTTGCGCAGCCAGGACCTTGCTGGCCGTGCGCCCGTTCAGGATGACATGGGCGCCGGCCTGAGCCAGGGCTTCGGCCAGCGCCAGACCGATGCCTGCCGACGAACCGGTGATCAGGGCGCGTCGCCCGTGGAGTTGAAAGGAATCCAGGACATTCATCGCATCAGCAACCATTTGAGGGGAACCATCACCAGACTGGGGAAGGCGATCAGCGCGCCCATCACCACCACCTGGGACACCAGGAAAGGCATCACGCCACGGATGACATCGTGCATCGGGATTCGGCCCACCCCACACACCACATTGAGCACCGTGCCCACAGGCGGGGTGAGCAAACCGATGGCGTTGTTGATGATGAACAGCACACCAAAATAGACCGGGTCAATGCCCGCTTCCCGCACCAGGGGCATGAGCACGGGTGTGAGGATCAGCACCGTGGGCGCGAAGTCCAGCGCCGTGCCGACGATCATCACCAGCAGCATGAGCATGACCATCAGCAAGGTTTTGTTGTCGATGTAGGGGCGCAGGATCTCGACGATCTGGGTCGGGATGTTGGCCACGGTGATCAGCCAGGCGGAGACCAGCGCTGCAGCCACCAGGAACATCACCACCGAAGAGGTTTTGGCCGCAGACAGGATGATGCGGTACAGGTCCTTGAGCTTGATTTCGCGGTAGATGAACAAGCCCACAAACAAGGAATACACCACGGCCACCACCGCCGCCTCGGTGGGCGTGAAGACGCCCATCTTCATGCCGCCGATGATGGTGATGGCCAGCAGGTAAGACCAAAAGGCGTTGAGGGTCACCGCAATGCGCTGTTTGAAGGGCACTTTTTCAGCCACCACCACCTGGTCCTTGCGCGCCACGATCCACCAGGTCACGATCAGGGCGAAACCCATCAGCAGGCCCGGAAAGATGCCGGCCATGAACAGCTTGGAGATCGAGACACCGCCGATCACACCAAACAGGATGAAGCCGATGGAAGGGGGAATGACGGGGGCGATGATGCCGCCCGCCGCAATCAATCCGGCCGAGCGGTCCATGCGGTAACCGGCGTCGCGCATCATGGGCAGCAAAACGGCCGCCAAGGCGGCGGTGTCGGCCACGGCCGAGCCCGACAGGCTGGCCATGACGATGGCGGCAAACACCGCCACATAGCCCAGGCCGCCCCTGAAGTGGCCGACCCAGACCATGGCCGAATTGACGATGCGTCGGCTCATGCCGCCGGCATTCATCAGCTCACCGGCCAGCATGAAAAAGGGCACGGCCATGAGCGGGAAATTGTCGGCCCCGTTGATCAGATTTTGCGAGACGATCTGGGTGTCGAAGTTGTCCAGGTGCAGCATCAGGGCCACGCCCGAGACGATGAGCGAAAACGCCAGCGGCATGCCCAGCGCCATGGCCGCGAGCAGCGAAACGATGAAGACAAGCACGGTCATTTGGTGACCTCTTGGGCATGGGCAGTTGCCGACTCCTCCGAATCCTGCACCTGGATCAGGTCGGACTCCTTGAAGTTGCCTTTGGCCAGTTCGATCAGCTTGCCCAAAATCATCAGCCCCATCGCCACACTGGTGATGTAGCCGACGCCGTAGACCCAGCTCATCGGGATTTCGGTCACAGCCGAACGTGTGCTGGCGTTGATGCCGTGTTGCTTCAAGGTGCCGTAAAACATCAGCACGCAACACCCCAGCATCAGCACATTGGACACAGCGAAGGCGATTTTCTTGCCGCGCAGGCTCAGTTTTCGCACCACCGAGTCCAGGCCCAGGTGACCGTTTTCACGCATGGTCACGATGGCGCCCAGAAAGGTGATCCAGATGAATAAAAACCGCGACAACTCTTCAGAACTGATGATCCCGTCGTTGAATCCGTAGCGCAACACCACGTTGCCAAACACCATGATCACCATGGCCGACAGCATGATGACCAGTGTCAACTCGGCCAGCTTGAAAAAAAAGGTCGTTGATTTTTTTCATACATCCATCAAAAAAGCCCCCTGCGAGGAGGGGGCGGGTTCATGCACACTTTTACTTGGTGTCTTCGATGGCTTTGAGCAGGGCAGGGCCGTTCTTTTCCGCAAAGGTTTTGGCGATTTCGGCAGACACGATCTTCTGGAATGGCGCCATGTCCACGTTCTCGATGACCTGCATGCCCGATTTCTTCAGGTCGGCCACCACCTTGCTCGCGTTCTGGGCATTGAGGTTGCGCTGGAACGTGGCGGCCTCACGGGCGGAGTCGACCAAGATCTTCTGGTAGTTGACAGGCAAGCTGTCGAACTTGGCTTTGTTCATCGCGACCACCAGCGGCGAGTAGACGTGGTTGCTCACGGTCAGGTGCTTTTGCACTTCGTAGAACTTGGACGACCAGGTCACGTTGATGGGGTGCTCCTGCGCATCGAAGGTGCCGGTTTCCAGCGCGGTGTACAGCTCGGCGATCGGCATGGGCGAGGGGTTCATGCCCAGCAGCCTGAAGGCCTGGATGTGGTACGGGTTGGGTGTGGAGCGGATTTTCAGACCCCTGAGGTCTTCGGGTTTGGTGACCGGACGCTTGTTGTTGGTGAAGGCGCGCCAGCCGTTTTCCCAGTAGGCCAGGCCTTTCAGGCCATGCGGATTGAGTTCATTCAACACGCGTGTCCCCACCGCACCATCGAGCACCGCATAGGCATGCTGGGCACTGCGGAACACAAAAGGCAGCTCCATGGCCGCGGTGTTGGGCACGATGCCATTGAAGTTGGAGGCGCCACTGGAGACGATGTCGATGGTGCCGCCACGTGTGCCGTTGATCATGGCCGCGTCATTGCCCAGCTGGTTGGCCGGGAAGATGGTGATTTCCACCTCGCCGTTGGTGCGTTGCTTGACCAGTTCGGCCAGCTTCATCGCGGCAGCATGCTGGCCATCGGTCGTGTTCACGGCGTGGCCCATTTTCAGGTTGAACTTGTTGGCGTATGCGCTGGAGCCGATGGCGGCGACGAGGCAGGCGAGAAGGATGCGGGAAAGTTTCATGGCGTTGTCTCCTGGTTAAAAAGAAAGGTCTGTCGAAAAAACTCAGTCGGTGGGCAGGGCGTATTCGTCCGCGCTGAAGACGGTGTGAAACACAGTGCCATCGAACATGGCGATCAGGTCCTTGGACACTTCGCGGCTTTCCAGGCGCACCGCCGAGGCCAAGGCGATCTCAATCGACTCGCGGCTGGGGTAACGCACCGACAGCACCATGCCGAAATGCGGATCGGCCACATCGCTCTCGACCTGGCGCAGCACCCGGACTTCTTGGGCACCCGGAAAGCGGGTCCAAAGCGGCACCAGTTTTTCGCGGATGTAGCGGTTGAACGCGTCTTCCATGCCGGGTTTGACCTGGCCCTGGAAGAATGCACAGCGGATGAACATGGCGTGTCCTTGCTTGAAAATCAAAGGGCTGGATGCAGGCGTGCCTGCAAAGCCAGAAGTGCTTGCTGGACCATGTCCTGCACCGGCTCGGTGATGGACAGGCGGATCACATCGGGCTCATCGGCCTGGGGTTTTTCCAGGGTGCTGAACTGGCTGTCGAGCAAGCCCGGTTGCATGTAGTGGCCCACACGCTGGCGCATGCGCTGCTCGATCAGCTCAAACGCGCCATCCAGAAAAATAAAACACACCTCACCCGCCTGCGCGCGGATGCGATCGCGGTACACCCGCTTGAGCGCCGAGCAGGCCACCACTCGGCCCTGGGGGTGGGGCTGGGACAAATAGTCGCCGATGCGGTCCAGCCAGGGCCAGCGGTCGCT
>Ga0256322_1000137_pt1 | contig 11046 bp, 11 predicted proteins | sample LawtaT_19_FD_183670 | JGI IMG/M metagenome (GOLD analysis project Ga0256322, IMG submission 183670) | Metatranscriptome of freshwater microbial communities from St. Lawrence River, New York, United States - Law_Miss_RepB_8d (Metagenome... | ecosystem: Environmental > Aquatic > Freshwater > River... | reverse complement strand
TGGGGACTCGTCTGTTCGTTGTATCCGTATCACTTTGAAAGGATTGGAAATGAAATCTCTGACAGAAATGGGGACTCGTCTGTTCGTCCTGGCGGCAACTCGCCGCCAAAAGGGCGCCACGATCATCGAGTACGTGCTGCTGGCCGCCCTGATCGGTGTGTTGCTGCTGGCTACCTTCGGCGGCGTCAAGGATGCGATCAAAGGCGCGTTTGATACCGTCTGTACCGCTATCAACGGCGCCGCTTGCACCGGCGGCTAAGCCCAGGTGAAACAGCAGTCCTTGATTGCCCTGGCGCTGGTCCTGGCCGCGCTGGTCACCTACATGGTGGCCCGCGCGCTGGGGCTGGTGGGTGTGGGCTCGTCTGCGCCGCCGCGTTCGATGGTGGTGGCTGCCACCACCATCGGCGCCGGCCAGCCGATCGATGCAGCCCAAATCAAACTGGTGCCTTGGCCCGTCGGCCATGCGCCCGCTGGTGTCTTTGAACAGACTTCGGCGGTGGTGGGGCGGGTGGCCAGGCAAACCGTTTACCCCGGGGAGCTGTTGCTGGAGCCCAAGCTGGCGCCCACCGATGCCCGCGGCGGTTTGGCATCGACCATTGAAAATGGCAAGCGTGCCATTTCGGTCAGGGTCAATGAAGTAATTGGCGTGGCGGGTTTTGCGCTGCCCGGCAGCCACGTGGATGTGCTGGTCAGTGCCAAGGACCTGAAAGACCAACCATTTTCGACCACGGTCCTGACCCGCATCAAGGTGTTGGCGGTGGCGCAAGAAACGCAGTCGACCCACACCGATCCGACCAAGCCCAAGACGGTGAATGCGGTGACGCTGGAGTTGACGCCCGCTGAGGCTGAGAAGCTGGATCTGGCACGCAGCGTGGGCAGCCTGTCGCTGGTGCTGCGAAACGACAGTGACACCTCAGGCGTGGAAACCATGGGCACGCGGCTCAGCCACATCTTGCCTGGCGAATCCACCCATCCCCCAGTCGCACCCCGCGCCAGCGCCCCCGCTACCGCATCGGCACCCGCGCACGCTCGGCCCAGACCGCGCGACGCGGGCCAGCCCGCGTCGCCAGGATCGATCACGGCGATTCGGGGCATTGCCCGAAGCGAGGAGTTGCCTTGACACACGACCCGCCAGGAATGCACACGATGCACTGTCTGACCCGCTGGACTCGGCTGCTGACGCTGGGCGCGGCGGCTTTCGCAGTGGCCCTGTCTGCCACGGCGACGGAGCCGCGCAAGACCATCTCCAAGGCAGACAAATCGGCCAAGCCCTCGGCCAAGAAGGCCAAGCCTGCCGCCGCGGGCCAGAAGGCCGCAGCCATGCCCGTCGCAGCCAAAAGGCCAATGCCGCCTGCCCGGTTGCCAGCCTCTCTGGACATTGCGGCCGGAAAGGCGCATGTCCTGACCCTGCCGTTTGCCGCGCGGCGTGTGGCCGTGGGCAACCCCCTGGTTGCCGACTTCACATTGGTGAGCGCCAGTGAGTTGTACATCTTAGGCAAGAGCGTGGGCACCACCAGCCTCATTTTGTGGGACCAGTCGGGTGCTTCGCGAGTGATCGACCTCACCGTCGGGGCGAACCTGGGGGCATTTGCCGAGGTGTTGGCGCGCGTTCTGCCCCAGGAGAAGGGGATCAAGCTCAGTAGCGCCTCTGGCTCGATCGTGCTGAGCGGACTGGTGTCTGACGCCCTTGCCGCCGACTCGGCGGTGAACCTCGCCTACGCTTTCCTGCGTGAGATCCAGCCCCCTGCCAACATGGCCACTGGAAGCGGCGTCACCTCAGCTGGCCCTACCCGTTCGCCGGTAACGGCCCAGCCGAGCGCAACAGCCACCAGCGCCAACCAGGGTGTGGCGACGGCGCCGAGGGCCCAGGTCATCAACCTCATGCGGATTCGCGACGCTCAGCAGGTGATGCTGGAGGTGAAGATTGCTGAGATTTCCAAGACCTTGCTGGACAAGCTGGGGGTGCGAGGCGTCGATCGCGACGGCCTGATGCGCTGGAACATCATCCCCAACGTGGTAGGTGGGGCCTCGGACAGCAGCCTGGGCTTGTTGCTAGGAGGCGGCACCACGGGCAAGGGCGCCTTGCTCGAAGCGGCCAAGAACGATGGCCTGGTGAAGATATTGGCTGAGCCAACCATCGTGGCCATGAGCGGACACGAGGGCAAGTTCCTGGTGGGCGGCAAGGTTTTCCTTCCGGTGAATCAGGTCACGGGAGGCGGGACCTCTGTCACCCTGGAAGAGCGCGAGTTTGGCGTGGGCCTGAAGTTTATACCCACCGTGCTGGACGCAGGACGGGTGAGCTTGCGCGTGGCGTCGGAGGTATCCGAGATCAGTAAGGAGCCACTGGTATTTTCGTCCGGCACGACCAACACCGTGCTGCCAGCCATGACCACGCGCAACGTGGCTACGACGGTGCAGCTGCGCGACAGCCAGAGCCTGGTGATCGGCGGCCTGCTGCGCAACAACATCACTGAGTCAGTCAGGGCCTTCCCGCTGCTGGGTGAGCTGCCGGTGCTGGGAGCATTGTTTCGCAGCAGCGAGTTCAACTCGGAACTCACCGAACTGGTGGTGGTGGTGAGCCCCCGTCTCGTCAAGGCCACCGATCAGGCACCACCCTTGCCAACCGACGCCTTTGTGCCGCCGTCGCGCGCGCAGCTCTTGCTGGAAGGCAAGCTGGAGGGCGCTCCGGTCTCCCCCTCGTCTGGAGCGAAATGATGAAGCGATTGCATTGGGGCCTGGGCTGGGTATTGGCCAGCGCGTTGGCGTTGACGGGCTGCGCCGACTGGCCCAGATCCACCACTCCCTTGCTGGACGCCCGCTTCGGGGAAGCCTTGGGCCAAGCCAAACGCCAGCAAAGCTTACCTGCCCCAGCGCCCTTGTCCGATGAGGCAAGTGCCACGGGATCCGGCCAGCCCACGGCGACTGAAATCGGTAATGGCCTGCAAGCCCAGCAACAAGGAAGGCCGGTTGCACCTGCATTCAGCTCTGCGCGATGAAGCACAGCCTGGTCGTTCGGCAACGCGGTGTCTTCACCATCATTTCGACACTGGCTGCCGTCACAGTATTGTTGTTCGTGGGCTTGGTGGTAGATGCCGGCCGGATGATGCTGGTGCATGCCGAACTGCAGAACGCGGCCGATGCATGTGCACTGGCCGCGGCCGGGGAGCTCAACAACAGCCCCAACGGCACCGCCAGCACGCGAGCCGCCCTGGCCGGCAAACAAATTGTGGCCAATTGGTCGCTACAAAACTTCCAATCTGAACCCATCAGCAGCGCCGACGTCGCCCTGCGATTCAGCACATCGCTCAATGGCACCTTCAGCGAAACCGGCAGCGCCAGCGCGCGTGTGGCGGAATGCCGCATCACCCACCCCGGCCTCAGCAGCGTGCTGATGAAACTGGCGGACCTGACAAACTTGACCCCGCAAGCCGTGGCACGCGCCGGCTTGGTGCCGGGGGGCCGGGTCTGCACACTCCCGTTGGCACTCAGGAACCAAACCTACGCCGTGGGCACCAGCTACACGCTCGCCCCCTACTTGCTGCTGACCGAGCACAGTGGCGGCGCGCTGAAAGACGACGCAAGCTACAACAACCTGATTGCGAACTGGGGCAGTTGTCTGGTCAGCACCCTACCCCACATCGTCACCTTGGGAGACTTGTCAGCGTCTGTGATCGCTGCGATTGATGCGCGCCATGCCAACGACCCCGAGGTGGGTGCTGGCACTGGTACCACACCGCGGCGTGTACTCGCAGTGCCCTTGGTCGACAGTACCACCAAGCTCACCGACAGGCGATGGGCGTGCATCGAACTGGTTGGCAACGGGTATTTCAAGTTCCTGGGCTACGCCAATGACGGCACTTTCGTGCCGCCGGCCACCACCAAACCGTGGTGCATTGCTAGCGGGCAGCCGCTGGGCATTCACAAGCTGGGCACCATCACCTACACCACCGGCCCTTTCGTGCCGGCCTTGCTGCAATGACAAGTTCGGCTCGCCACCTGCCCCCCTCGCGCGGGGACCGCGCCCGTGGGCACGCCCAACAGGGCGCCGCCATCGTCGAACTGACGGTGGTGCTGGTGTTCCTTCTCATCCCGCTGCTGATGCTGATGGTCGAGTTCGGTCGGCTGGTGCAAACGTACAAAACGCTAGTGCACCAAGCCAACCATACCGCACGCTACCTATCGGTCAGGCAACCCGGGCAGGCGCACGACACCGCACGATGCCTGTTTCTCACCGGTCAGGCGGTGGACAGCTGCGATAGCTCGGCCTATGTGCTTCCGGGACTGGTGACGTCCGATTTCGTGCTGCGGATCGCGGACGCCAGCCAGGGCGGAGTGCAGAAGGACTGGCCGGTAGACGCAGCCAATGGGGCTCGGCGTTTGAACCTGGTCACGGTGTCAGCCAGTGGCTACCCCTACGCCCTCACCTTCTTTCCTCTCTTTGATCTGCCCTCGCTGACATTGCCGACAGTGACGGTCACTTACAGGCAGGTGAACTGACATGCTGCGCCGCCGATCACGCCAAGCAGGCGCTGTGCTACTGGAGTTCACCCTGACCTTCGTGGTCTTCTGGGTCGTCTTCATCGGTCTGGTCGAGTTTGCTCGCACGGTGCTGACCTGGAATGCAGCGCAGGAGGTGACGCGAATGGCCGCTCGCTACGCAAGCCTCTGCGACAAAAACCTGTCTCAGCAAAGTCTGATCATGGGCCGCCTGCGCTACCTGGTGATGGCCACCGGCCAGGTCGATGTGGGTGATCGTCTGGACTGGTTGCAGTTCGAGTACCTCCCTGCCGGATGCACAGAGGCCACCTGCGAGCAGGTTCAGGTGCGGCTGAACGACGTCAGGCTGCACCTGATGTTGTCGGGCTTCCCGGGGTTTCCCTCCGACGTGGCGCTGCCCGACAACCAAGTCACGGTCGCGCGGGAAACCATGCGCAACTACGTGGCAACGAACACCGTTTCATCGAACCTGAACGGTGTTTGCCAACCGTTCTGAACCCACCGAGCACCCTCATGCGAATCGTTGTCTACACCCCCACCCACTGGACTCTGCCCCCTGGCTTTGCGCCTGTGGGCGCAGATGAGGTGCAAGTGCTGGAAGGCCGCCTGGATGCCCTCGTTGAAAACGTGGTTCCACTGCACCCGGACGTGCTGCTGGTGGCGGGTTTTGCAGATGCTCCTTCCCTTCTGATGGCACTGGAGCGCACCGGCCAGGTACTCGTCCACACCACGGTGTTGGCCGTCTGCCCGGACCCCAACCCCGACTTGCTCTTGCGCATGATGCAAATTGGCGTGCGCGAAGTGCTCAGCGCCGAGCCCACTCAATGGCAGGCAGCCTTTGAGAGGGCACGCTCGCGCTCGCTCACACTGCCCTCCGACAAGGTGGCTGCACCCTTGGCGATGCAAATCGGCTTTATTTCGGCCAAGGGCGGTGACGGCAGCACCAGCCTGGCGGTGAACATGGCCGCGGCACTGGCTGGCGATGGCCTCAACCGGGTGCTGTTGATGGATCTGGCACTGCCCTTTGGCGATGCCGACATCAGCGCCTGGAGCAGAACTGCCGAGCACGATCTTGCCGATTTCTGCCGTGAGGTGCACAGGCTCGACGACGCGCTGCTGGCTTCCATGGTGGCTCAGATCAAACCCAATCTGCATTTCGTGCCCTCGCCAGCCGAGTTCGACAAGGTCATTGGCATCGAGCCTGCAGCGGTGCAGCAACTGCTGGCCTTCTTGGCCACGCGCTACCACTTCATCCTGATCGATGTGGGCAGCCACGTAGACCCGATCACGCTTCGGGTCTGGGAACGGCTGAACGAGGTCGTGATGGTGAGCACAGCCACCGTGCCATCGCTGCGCCGGCTCAAGCGCTTGAGGCAACTGTGGGAAAGCCTGGGCCAGGACACCGGGCACCTGAAGGTGGTGGTCAACCGACTGACCGGCAAACCCGACATGGAGTTGGCCGCTTTTGAACGCGTCTGTCCCGGCGCGACCTTGCGCCGCCTGCCAGTGGAAGCAGAAGGCATGAAGGCATCGGTCATGCAAGGCACGCCACTGGTGGAACTGCAGCCGCGGTCTGCCTACGCCCGACACGTGCAGGCCTGGGCCGCGGAATGGTCGGGCCGTCCACGAAAAGAGAAATCGATATGGCAACGCTTAAAGAAAAAATAAGCGCCTGGAGCTATGGCAGCTCCCCCCCGCGCGAGGCAGAGGGACAGACACCCACGCGCTCGGTAGCGCCCACCAAGAGTGATTCCTTGCCAGCGCCGCAGCCCTCTGCTGCACTGCCAGTGGTGCCCGCGGTCTCGAGCAACTATTACGCGCTCAAAACGCGCCTGCACCAGTCGCTGATCGCACGCATCGACCTGGCCGCGGCCGAGGCCATGCCGCCGGAGCAGCTGCGATTGCAACTGCGGGAGGTGTTACGGGGCTTGATCGCGGAAGAAACCGTACCCATGAACGAGCACGAGCGGCGCGCCCTCGTGTCAGACCTGCAGAATGAGGTGATGGGCCTGGGGCCACTGGAGCCGCTTCTGGCCGACCCGGATATCTCCGAGATCATGGTCAATGGCTACGACACCCTCTTCGTAGAAAAGCGCGGCCGCATCGAACGGGTAGCTGCACGCTTCAACGACGACGCACACCTGCTCAAGATCATCGACAAGATCGTCTCGCGCGTGGGCCGTCGCATCGACGAGTCCAGCCCCATGGTGGATGCCCGTCTGCCCGATGGCTCACGGGTGAACGCCATCATTGCGCCCGTAGCAGTCGACGGACCTGCCCTTTCCATTCGGCGGTTTGCGGTCAAGCCACTGAAGATGGCCGATCTCATTGATCGGCGCACGCTCACCCCAGGCATGGCCCAGTTGCTGGCGGGCATGGTCAAGGCCAAGACCAATGTGCTGATCTCTGGCGGCACCGGATCGGGCAAGACCACCTTGCTCAACATCCTGTCGGGCTACATACCCGAAGAGGAACGCATCATCACGATCGAAGACACGGCCGAGCTGCAACTGCAGCAAAGCCACGTGGTTCGCCTGGAGACACGACCGGCCAACTCCGAAGGGCGAGGTGAAATTTCCATGCGTTCGCTGGTGAAAAACAGCCTTCGCATGCGACCTGACCGGATCGTGCTCGGCGAGGTGCGGGGCGGCGAGGTAATTGACATGCTGCAGGCCATGAACACAGGCCACGATGGCTCACTGACCACGGTGCACGCCAACACGGCCCGTGATGCGCTCGCACGCCTGGAAAACCTGGTGGGCCTGGGTGGCGTGACCTTGCCCGTGAGGGCGTTGCGCCAGCAGATTGCATCGGCCATCAACGTGGTCGTTCAGGTCAGCCGCCTAAGTGACGGCAGCCGCAAAGTCACCAGCCTGCACGAGATCACGGGCATGGAAGGCGATGTGATCACCACACAGGAAATCTTCCGCTTCGAGCGCACGGGTGTGAGCGCCGATGGCTCGGTGCAAGGGCAGTTCAGGCCCACGGGCGTGCGGCCGGTGCTGGCAGAACGCCTGAAGGTGTTTGGCATCGATTTGCACGAAGACCTGTTCAACCCGAGGGCTGCGGCATGAGCGCGCGTGGCCTGGACAACCCCCTGGCCTGGCTGCTGCTGGCCTTCGTCTTCGCGGTCAGTGTGCTGTGCGTGTTATGGCTGGTGTCGATCTGGCGGCACCGACTGGGCCCTCAGGGGCGGGCGCTGCGTGGGCGCATGGACCGCTTGCTGGGCCCCACTGATGCCAGCACGGGCGAAGATCGCCTGCTCAAGGCCAGTGCGGACCGGGAGATGGACTTTGTCCAGAAGCTGCCGGGCATGGAGAGGCTGAGCCATTGGCTGGAACGCACCCAGTCCAGCCAGACCGCCACCGCCTTCCTCGGTATGGTCGCCGTGCTGTTCGCGGCCACCTTTCTCGCTGTGGGGGTGCTACTGCAAACATCCTGGCAAGCCGCGCTGGGCGCGGCACTGGTGGTGGCGGCCTTGCCCTGGCTGGTGCACCTGCAAAGAGACCATCGCCAAAGGCGGCGGTTCGATGAGCTGTTCCCCGACGCGCTGGACTACCTGGCGCGGGCCTTGCGGTCCGGGCAGGGGCTCTCGGCGGGATTGGCGTTGGTCGGTCAGGAGTTTGCTGACCCCATCGGCCGCGAGTTCAAGAAGACGGTGGATGAGATCAACTACGGCCTGAGCTTTTCCGACGCCATGGGCAACATGGCGCGGCGCGTGCGCAGCGCAGACATGGACTTCTTTGTGGTTGGCATCGTGCTTCAACGCGAGACCGGGGGCAACTTGGCGGAGCTGCTGGAGGGGTTGTCAGCCACAGTGCGTGAGCGCATCAAGCTGGCAGGCAAAGTGCGGGTGATCTCGTCGGAGGGACGGCTCTCCGGCATCGTGCTGGGCGTGCTGCCATTCATCCTCGCTGGCCTGCTGACAGTGCTCAATCCCGAGTACATGAACACGCTATGGAAGACAGAGGCCGGCATGAAGATGGTGGGCGCCAGCCTGGTGATGATGGCCCTGGGTGGCCTGTGGATCTGGAAGATCGTTCGGGTGAGGGTCTGAACATGGGCACGCCAATGGATGGGCTTCTTCTATGGCAGCTGCTCTTCAGTTTTCTGGTGTTCGCCTCGGTGGTGGTGGCTGTGCTGGCCATTCACCGCGGACTGGAGCGACGTCGCGAGCATCGGCGTCTGCGACAGCTGGTCGGTGGCGAGCCAGCCCGCACAGCGCCGGTGCCGACGCCAGTGCGCACACCGCCCAAGACCTCGCGCTGGGTCGACTCGCTCTACAAGCTCTCATTGCCGAGCGAAGGCTGGTCGGAATCCGCCGGTCGGCTGAAGTTCCTGCGCGCCGGCTTTCGCAGTGCTCAAGCGCCAAAGGTCTACCTGGCCCTCAAGAGCGCGCTGGTTCTGCTGCTGCCGCTGCTGGTCCTGACCGGATTGGCTTTGGCCGGCGTTGACTGGGACACCACCCGCAAGGTGTTGTGGGCGTTGCTGGCCGCTGCACTGGGGTATTACGGCCCGGATGTGTACCTCCACTGGCGCACGCGCACGCGGCAGCAACTGATGCAGCGGGGATTGCCCGATCTGGTGGACCTGATGGTGGTGGCCCTGGAAGCCGGCATGGGACTGGACCAGGCCATGACCCGAGTGGCGCGGGAACTGGTGCGCAGCCACCCCACCTTGTCCGAGGAGTTTTACCTGGCCGGGCTTGAAGTGCGGGCCGGTGTGGCGCGCGCCGTGGCGATGAAGAACCTGGCCCAACGCATCGCTCTCGAGGACCTCAATTCACTGGTGACCATGCTCAACCAGTCTGAACGCTTTGGCACCGGCCTGGGAGAGTCCCTGCGCGTGCAGTCCGACGTCATGAGGGTTCGGCGCGGGCAGCGGGCCGAGGAGATCGCGGCCAAGATTCCGGTGAAGCTGCTGTTCCCCCTGATCTTCTTCATCTTTCCTTCCATCATGGTGGTGCTGATCGGACCAGGCTGGATGCAGATCATGGCAGCGCTGCGTTTCTCATGATCACGACAACTTGGGCACTGGGCCTTGCCGCGATGCTGGGTGCGCTGGCCGGGCTAGCCACGGCGGTGCTGGCAATCTGGCTGCCTCAGCGCATCCTCAACGAAGAAAACCACTGGATCGCCCACCTCAAGGGCGAGACGCCCCAAGCTCTCACCCCGCACCGACTGAGCGAATGCGTGGCGTATGCGTGGCAAGGCCGGCGCAGGCTGCTGGCCCTGGTTGGCATGGGCATGGCCATCGGCACGATCCTGGTGGCTCTGCGCGGGGCCTCATGGCCCACTCTGCTGTGGGCGGCCTGGGTATGGACCTTGCTCACCGCTGCGCTGATCGACGCCAGAACCCAACTCCTGCCGGACGCGCTCACACTACCCCTGCTCTGGGCGGGCCTGCTCGTGCAATCGGTAGATGGGCTCGCCTACCTGGGCCTGCAGCAGGCCGTCTGGGGCGCAGCCGCAGGCTACCTGGTGCTCTGGGCCCTGGAGTGGCTCTATGTCTGGCGACGCGGCCAATCGGGCGTGGGGCAAGGTGACATGAAGTTGATGGCGGCCATCGGCGCGTGGTTGGGGCCACAAGCAATACCCCAGGTGCTGCTGCTGGCCGCGCTGGGGTCGCTGCTCTGGCAATACGGGCGCCGCGGACGCCAGGGCCTCTCGGGCCAGTCCGAATTTGCCTTTGGGCCCTGGATTGCGCTGGGCGCCGTGGCCTGGCTGGCGTGGAGCATGGGGTAATCCATCACCTGCCGCCCCTAGACCACGCAAACTCAAGCCAAGTAGGGTCAGTGGTCCATGCGGCTGTAGGCCAGGCGGCCCGCCATCCAGTGCAGCATCACGTGCGCGGGCATGCGCCCTGGCGGCTGCACCACCAGCACATCGGCGCGTTGGCCTGCGGCGATTCGCCCGCGGTCGGTGAGGCCGGCGGCATCGGCTGCGTGGGTGGACACCAGGGCCCAGGCTTGCTCAAGGGGGCAAGCGTCGTCTTGCGCCAGGCGGAAGGGGGCCTGCAGCATGGCGGGGTAGTAGTAGTCGGAGGTGAGCACGGTGCACAGGCCCTTGGCCACCATGTCGGCCGCGGCGACCGCGTGGCGCTGGTGGCTACCGCCACGCACCACGTTGGGTGAGCCAAAGACGATCGGGTTGCCCAGGGCCTGGGCGGCGCGAGCGGTTTCTTCGTTCTTGGGGAACTCGGAGATCGTGCAGGCGATGGCTTGGTATTCGTGTCGGGTCTGTGGCGTGAGGTCGTCGTGAGAGGCCATGGGAATGCCCGCCTGTTGCGCGGCGGCCGCGAGCTTGGCGGTGGAGGCGGGCACCTCGCCTGCCCGGTCGGCCACACGGGCGACCAGCGCCTGCAGCTCAGGCGCTGACAGGCCGGTGCGCTGCAGCACCGTTATGGCGTCAGCCGGCTTGTGAAGCTTGCCCTGGATGTCGGCCAGGTGGTCGTTGAAGGCCAGCAGGTCCACGCGGCCACTGGCCAGCCATTCCAGGGCCAGGGCCTCGCCGTCGAGGTTGAAGGTTTCGTGGCGCAGGTGCAGGCGGG
>Ga0256322_1000115_pt1 | contig 11899 bp, 1 predicted proteins | sample LawtaT_19_FD_183670 | JGI IMG/M metagenome (GOLD analysis project Ga0256322, IMG submission 183670) | Metatranscriptome of freshwater microbial communities from St. Lawrence River, New York, United States - Law_Miss_RepB_8d (Metagenome... | ecosystem: Environmental > Aquatic > Freshwater > River ... | reverse complement strand
TTTCAATCTTGGTTTATTTCTTCTTCTCAGCGTTGGGATGCAGCATGCGCTGGCCATCCCCGGGGCCTCTATCATTTACTCCATCTTTCCTCGCCAAGGATCGTTGGCAGGAGGAACCGAGCTCACCATTCTGGGTGCTAATTTTATGCGTTCAAACATCTCTGGCATTACTCTGGTATTTGTTGGAAATATGAATTGCCTTGTCAACTACTACAAATCTTCTGATAGCAAATTGCTCTGCGTCACCCCTCCTTACAATTTCGACTTTGCCCTCTTGCAAGTGCGAGTGGCTCTGCTCAGTGTAGACCGCGCAGAGTATGCTGCATGTCCCTCAAATAACTGCGCGTTTCAATATCGCAATGACAACACTCCATTCGTTCAACGCATGCGTAGACATGTTGGTTCTTTCGAATTGCTAGGCTTTGAAGGCTTTCTTCGTGGCATCAATTCTAGTCAATACACCGTCAAAATTGGCGACTATCACTGCATAGTTGATGACAACGCTAGCTTGCCAACCTTCTGGTATATTTATGCTCGCACAAACTGCTCGATGCCCTTGTTGACTGCCGGTCTCTACAATGTGACAATTTCAATTCAAGATAGCACTACTGGTGCTGGAGCCGCTCAACTCCCAGCCCCTTTAACTATTGGCACAGATTTCCCATATGCATTCCAATTATACCCTGTTGTTGATCGACTTTCCTATCAACTGTCTGGCACAAATGGTGGTCATACACTCACAATCTATGGCACCGGTTTTGAGAACTCTAATTGCTCCCGCAACAAAGTCTCCATTCAAGGGTCACCGTGCAACGTGCAATCCTGCACACAAACGAGGTTGACATGTATTGTTGGTCCGGCACCTATCACCTTTTCGGAAAGACCACCATATGCTGCCACGCGTGGTTTATTGCACAAAGTCTATTGGAATATGGATCAAGCTTACGCTTACGCCATCTCAAGCTTGATTTCTCACCCCCGATTTCCAAATGACCCTAACATCACTCGAGTACACACTGACGAGCTCACTGGATTTGGTGTCAATGTAGCAGATAACTATGGACAGCAGCTTGAAGGCTTCTTTGTACCGAAGGTCTCTGCTTTTCATTGCTTCTACATTAGTTCCGATGATGGCAGTGAGCTTCATATGAGTTTAAACAATACTCCAGCGGCCATGACCCGTATTGCGTACGCAGGTGGCTATTCCAGCACTTATTGGCAAAACAAGGCCACTCAAATATCAATCCCGCTATATCTTGAAGCTGGTAGTCCATATTTCATCCGTGTGCGACATACTCAAGGACCGGGTGGTGATTTCCTCAATGTTGCTGTGCGAGTCATGAACCCCCCTCAACGTCCTGCAGCGGAAATCCAGAAACACTCAGTCCATGAACGCCAAAGCATTTCGTTTACAAGTGCCGCAAATCGCGAGGTGCAACGCTTGAATTTTACTGGTCCTACTGGAAAGTTTATGCTCTACACAAACTATTTGGGTGCTCGTAGCATCGTGTTAGATCTTGCAACTGCAACTGCTGGCACATTTGCAACCGCTGTGCAGGGCATCATGCCTGGATGTGGATCCTCAAGTGTATCACGGCGTACATTTCTCAATTCAGTGAACAAAACAGTGATTTCTTTCGAAGCCAGCATTAATTGCCCTACCTTGACTAATTATCCTCAACTTCGTGTCGATACCCTTGACTGGACTGGAACATCGACATGGGAGAGAATCAAAAACGCTTCAATTCCTATTCGTGGAACTTACCAGCTTGGTATGAGCGGAAACTGGTCTAATCCCATCAATTGGAACGATGGTAGCGGTACCATTCTGACCCAACTGTTGGGAATGGGAGGCATATCTGCAGCTGTAATCACAACAAATGGAAACGCAAATGACGGCATGACGATCACAGTGGATATTTCCAGCCCAGTTGGAAACTTGTCACAACTTGAAGTGAACATCTCTCGGCTGACTGGTGATAACGTGCAAGTCAGCGTGCAGACGGTGGAAGACGGATCTCTGGATGCGTTTTACGATCCTATTCCGGGCGACTATCTGTATTTCCCTACGTATGACACCCCCAGTGTGGCTGTTACTGTCAATGGCATTGCTGCCTCGTGCAGCGATGTGCGCACAAACAACAGCAGCTGTGGATTCCGCTACGCTGCTGGGGTCACTCCGCAGGTCAGCAACATCAGTACTGCGACGCCCGACAATGTGCTGGTGGGAGATTTGTTTTACATAAGTGGGTCTGGCTTTGGCACTGTAAACGCCTCGGTGGCTGTGAGCATTGGTCAGGGCACCTGCACAGTGGTGTCGCTGACAGACACCGACGTTGTGTGCAAAGCAGGGCATGGACCTCAAGGCGCATTTACAGTGGCAGTGCTGCGTACGGATGTGGGTCTAGCCACAGTGGCAGCCAATGCCAGCAACAACTTCACGTATGGCTATCGAGTGGATGGATTCTGGCCTGTCTCTGGTGCCCCTGAAGGCGGCAACACTCTGACCATCAGCGGCACTGGCTTTGGCCCGGCGAATAGCCTGGGCTTAAGCGTGGGTGGCTATAACTGCGACGTAGTGTCGGCATCGTTCAGCCAGGTGGTCTGTGTAGTGCCTGGTGTGGGCAATTTATCAGATGTGTGGGCGGTCAATGGCACCAACAGCAACGCCAGCGTGGTGGTGGGCCAGTTTGGATACACCGACAGTGCATCGTACTTGTATGACTGGGCCCTGCAGCCAGTGGTAGCCGATGTGCAGCCGCGCTCGTTCAGTGCAGGTGTGACCACATTGGTCAACCTCAGTGGTGATTTTAGCCTGCATGTGGATTCCAGCAATAGCACACTCAACAACAATACTGGTGCGGGTGCATGCCAGGCAGCCGTGTACTTTGGCAACCATGCATGCAGTCTGGTGACCGTGACGCCAACCCTGGTGAGCTGCACACTGACACGCGGTGGAGTGCAACCGCTGGATGGGCAGACCATCCGACCAAAGCTGGTGCTGTGCGGGGCTGATGGGCGATCCGTTGTTGCCCATGCGGAGCCTGGTGTGCAGGCAGATGTGGCATTGCGCATCTTGCATTTGAGTGGATCATTTGGCAGCATTGCTGGTGGAACAGAGATCCACATCACGGGGGCTGGGTTTGTCTCCAATCGACGCAACCGGCTTTCCATTGCAGTGATGTCCTCCGTCAATGCAAGTGAAGAGACGGAGACGGTGGTGCCATGTGGCGTGTCCTACTCGTCGTTCACGGAGATTGTGTGCAACACGAGTGCGTTGGGACACTGGCTGAACCTGAGCCTGGTGGGTGTGCTGCGTGTCAAGCTAAACGACATAGTGGTGCCATGTGTGGATTGCCACTTCAACATCACCAGCGAGAGCACTCCTGTGATGCAAAGCCACTTGCCGCTGTCGGGGTACGCAGGCCAGCTGCTGACGGTGAATGGGTCTGGGCTCGTCAACACGACGCACATCATGGTTGGCCCATACTACTGCGCAGCCACTGCCGAATCGCGGAGTGGGTTGTTTGGAGATGGCGGGGTGTTCCAGTGCATAGTGCCGGAGATGCCTGCTGGGGTGTATCCTCTGCGGGTGCATGTGGATGGATACGGCGATGCCATCCATCTGGACTGCGTGGGAACATTCACCAATCTGCTGCGCATTGACAGCGTGTCACCGCAAGAGGGATCGCTGGGAGGCGGCACAACCGTGACCATCCAAGGTGCCGGCTTCAGCACTGTGAACAGCGACAACTGGGTGCAGTTTGGATCGCTGTCGGTGTATGCATACATGATCAGCAGCAACTACACGACGATTGTGGGCATGTCATCCTTGCAGCCATCAACAGTGACTGCCAATCTGACTGTGGGACTGAGCATCACAGTGCAGAATCCCGCCTATGGCAACTGGACGCAAGTGAGCTCCAGCAGCTGCACGAGCGGCGCAAACTGGTGCAGCTTCACCTACACGCCAGTGCTGACTGCCACTGTGACGTCGGTGACACCCAACTCGGGCACTGCAGGAGCACTGCTGCGCATCCAAGGCAGCAACTTTGGCAGCTATGTTGCAGGCACCATTGTGGAAATTAACAATGTGGAGTGTGTGATCAATGCGAGCTTGTACACAAACACACAGCTGTACTGCCGGCTGGGCAACAGTCCTGCCGGAGCCTCGCTGGTGTACTTGACCATTCCCGGCAAGGGCACGGCGCGCACATCGGTGACGTTTACCCCACAGATGGCAGTGAGCAGCTTTACACCAAGGACGGGTGGGTTTGGCGGAGGACAGACGGTGGATGTGTATGGCAGTGGGTTTGGATACGAGGCGGCTGGGTCGCAGGTGTTTCTGTGCGACCAGCCATGCAATGTGCAGTCGTCGTCATACAATAGCATCCGCTGCATCACCAGTGGGCTGACCACCAACGAGTCGATTTATGCATTCAATGTGAATGAGGTGTCACAGCTGTCTGGCACTGCGTCTGCCACCACTGCGTTTGATGGGGACTACAGCACGGCCGCGTCCTCGTGTCCCATTACGTTTGATCTGGGTCCGCGAAGTCTGGCGATGATCACACGCATCAACTTTTTCCCATACACGGCCAACTTTGTGGTGATGAATCGCGGATACTTTGAGACCTCGGCCAACAATGTCAACTGGACACGCGTGGGCACCATCTCCAGCCCTCGCGCAGGCTGGAACAGCATTGATGTGTCGCGTGGTGCACCAGTGCGGTATGTGCGGTACCGCAACAGTGTGAGCTGCCTGGTGACGGAGCTGGAGATTCTGGGCATTCCCGTGGCAGTGACTGAGACTGGAGCAGGTGCAGGTGCAGGTGCAGTTGCAGTTGGGCCATCGAGCTGCCGTGTGAATGTGAGTGTGAATGTGGTGAGCGGGCATCCATGCCACGGAGTTGTGCCCAATGCGCCACTTCGCACGGTCACGGTGATGGATGATCACGGCATGGGCGGCATGGGTGTGATGTCGATGATGCCTGGCATGGCGGACATGTTCCAGTCCAGCAGCAGCACCATTGTGCTGCCCACCATTGCATTGTCGGCGCTTTCATCGGTCAACCAGACATTTGCATTCACGCAGGCAGAGACGCTTGTTGTGTCTCGAGTGAGTCCACGCTGGGGTACGGCACTGGGTGGAACGGAGGTAACGGTGCACGGACTGAATCTGCCCACAAATGTGTCACAGACAGGAGTTGTGCTGAATGGAGTCAACTGCACGGTGACGGCAGTGTCGGGTGATGGGTCGTGGGTGCGGTGCATCACAGGCGCAAAAACACAGCTGAAGGCATCCAGCCTGACTGTGACCAAGCTGCGTGAGGATGGCATCACCACAAGCAGTGTCAGTCTCAGCAACAACACGGTGCGGTTCGACTACCTGGATCGCTGGTCGGATCTGTTGACATGGAACGACGAGGAGCTGCCGCTGGAAGGCGACACGGTGATCATCCCTGAAGACCAGCGAGTGCTGCTGGACATTTCGCCGCCTCGGCTGTTTGTGCTGCTGGTGCAAGGGTCGCTGATATTCGACCGGAAAGATCTGGCGCTCAATGCCAGCTATATTTTTGTTGCAGGTGGCGAGATGCAGATTGGCACGGAGGAAGAGCCGTTCTTGCAAAAGGCCACCGTCACCTTGCACGGCGACCGCATGAAGTCGATTGAGCTGCCGCATATTGGAGCCAAGGTGCTTGCAGTGTCAAACAAGAATCCGGTGGTGCATTCGGGAAGCGCATCGCACTCTGACGATGTGGGTGTGCTGGACGTGCATGGCGCGCCTCGTGTGCGCACATGGACCAAAGTGGCTGTTGATGCAGCTGCGGGAGGGACCACGATTGTGACGGCCGAGGATGTGGACTTTAAGGCGGGCGACAACATTGTGCTGACATCGGGGGCCTCGTTCACGCAAATCGAAGAGCTGGTGGTGGAGTCTCTGGGCAGCGACAGTCGCACGATCAATGTGACGACGCCATTGAGGTACACGCACGTGTCGCGGGTGGAGTTTGTTGCTGGGCGACGGGTGGACATGCGGTGTGAGGTGGGACTGCTGAGCCGCAATGTGGTGATTCAGGGTGACGATGACAGTGCGGCAAATCTGTTTGGAGTGCACACCATAGCGGTACATGGAGGCATCTATCGCATTGAGAACACCGAGGTGCGGCGCTGTGGCCAGGCGTTCAACCTGGGCCGGTATTGCGTGCACTACCACATGGCGGGTGAGGAGCGGCACTGCTATGTCAAGTCCAACTCGATCCACCACTCGTTCCAACGGGCAGTGACCATGCATGGGACGAACAATCTGCGGGTGCAGCACAACTTTGCATACCATGTGATGGGCCACACCTTCTTTGTGGAGGATGGCGGCGAGCGCTACAACTACATTGAGGAGAACCTGGGTGCAAGAACGCTGCAGTCGTTTTCGCTGCTGAAGTCGGACACCAAGCCCGCCACATTCTGGACCTCGTCGCCGCTGAACTTCTGGCGGCACAATGTGGCAGCAGGCAGCACGCACGACGGGTTCTGGTTTGAGCCGCCCGGCAATCCTGGTGGACCCTCGTTCACCACGACCATCTGTCCTGTGCACGAGCATCTCGGAGAGTTTTTCAACAACACGGCGCACTCGAATGGCGTGCATGGTCTGCGAGTGTACCCGGTGTATCTGCCCTTGGACGAGCCTTGCAATCCATTCTCTCCATCGTCGCCGCAGTATTTCTACAACTTTACTTCGTTTCACAATGGCCAGCACGGCATCTTTGGCAAGCTAAACGGCGACTTGCACCATGTGAATGCGAATCTGGTGGAGAACGGTGGAGACGAGTTTTTCCTGATCAAGTATGAGCGCGTCAACTACACGAATGATGCATTTCTGCAGAACGTGCTTGCGGTGGGGTCGCTGACTGGATCTGCGCACTGGAAGCATGCAATGACATGTCCACAGAACGAGTTCTTCTATGTGTCTGGCGCCACGATTGTGAACTATGGCAATGCTGGGGCGATTGCAGGGTGTGCCGAGTGTGAATCAGACACTGAATACAAGCAAGGTGGCTACACGGTTCGCTTTGATGGGCTGACGTTCATCAACTCGCCTGTGCGCACACATTGGAACGAGCCGAAGAAGGACATTTTTATCGACCGTGACGGCAGCTTGACCGGATATGTGAATGGCACGGTGACGCCATTCTATGGATTCAATGCTTGGCCCGAGTGTCCAAGAGGAGATGCGACCTACGAGTATGGTCTTGTGTGCAACAGCTCGGTGCAGGTGCGGCGATTGCAGATTGACAAGGTTAATCCTCGTGAGTTGGACTTTCAGGTGCTGCAGCTGGCGAGTGAAGCTGGCAACGGCACAATCCGCTTCCGACCAAAGGAGACGTACGGATGGGTGGTGCCTGTGGTGAACAGCTACAACTACGACTCGTCGTTTATCAGTCTGGTGGATTTTGAGCGCATGCGCATCCGGTATTCAGAGCCGGAATACATTCTTCCGGGCGAGTGGCTTACACTGTCATGGAACTACACCGACTATCGCTACCGGTTTGATGTGACGTACTCTGACACGACCACTGCCATTGCTGCGTTTCCGGATCAGTCGTACTCACTGCTGCCATCTCATCGCTTTGGCACCAGCTTGATCAACCCCATCAATCAGACGTTTGATGTGATCTTGTCGACTGGGTCTGGAGTGGATCTGTCTCGGCCCCGGTTCCCTGGTCCGTTGTCGTTTGTTGTGCGACCCATTCAGTGCGCACCAAACAGTGTGACGTGTGGCTTCACGGGCGATGTGGCACTGGAGTATCCGCCGCTGCTGTGGTCGTCGACTGCCAGCTGGGCCAATAATCGGCTGCCCGCGTGCAACGAGGATGTGGTGATTCCGGCAGGCAAGATCATTCAGCTGAACATCAATCCATGCAAGCTGAAGAGCCTGACGATCTATGGCAAGCTGCAGTTTGTGGACGATGCGGACCGAGTGCTGCAGGTGGACAGCATTCTTGTGTTTGGATATCTGGAGATTGGTCTGCAGGCGCAGCCGTTTTCGCACAAGGCCACCATCCGGGTGTCGGGCATTCGCACTTCACCGACAGTGATTGTGTCGGACTCGCTGTTTCTGGGCAACAAGGTCATTGCCAACTTTGGCCGCATCGACATGTGGGGGCCCGTGCGAGTGGTTCCGTGGACCAAGCTTGCGGTGACGGCACTTGCTGGGGATCGCAGCCTGACGCTGACGACTCCGTGCGACTGGGTTGCTGGTGACAGTGTTGTGGTGACTGCCACGGAGTATGGTGCGGCACAGACGGAGAATTTTACCGTGGCGAATGTGAGTGCGGATGGATTGACAGTGGGGCTGACGACGGCTGTGCAGTATCGGCACTTTGTGGGGCAGGTGGATGATGGGGCTGGCAATCTGGTGACGCTTGCTGCAGCAGTGGGCGTGACGAGTCGGCGCATTGTGGTGGAGGGTGTGCTGAGTGGCCCAACGGATGTGTACGGGGCACACATTATTGTTGCGGATGCGACGTTTACGAGCGGGGTGCGCAAGCAAGGATCGGTGTATCTGAACGGCGTGGAGTTTCGCAACACGGGCAAGCAGGCCATGCAGTATGCGTCGGTGGCGTTTGATTACAAGTCGCTTGGATCGGATGCGGCGACATGGCCAGAGAATGTGATCAACGGCTCGGCGTTTTCGCAGTCGCTGAACTATGGCGTGGTGTCGACTGGATCGCGGGGGGTAAACATCACGAACAACGTTCCATCGCACATTCCGCTGTGCAGTGGATGTGGACGAGAACAGCCAGGCCATCACGCTGCAGGGCAATCTTGTGGCGGGAAATTTCCGGTCGCCAGATGATCCCAACGACTGGGTGCGTCCGTTTGGAGGGTTCTTTGTGAACACCCGCAATGTGAAGGTGGTGCAGGACAATGTGGTTGGTGGCACGGACGACAGCGGGTTTGTGCTGTATGGCGAGACATGCGGCATGCAGACACCCGCCATCCGCAACAACGAGGTGCACGGTGCGCTGGTGGGAGCATTTGTGATGTCGACCCCCATTGCCTGTGCACAGCTGGTGAACTTTGTGGCGTGGAAGTGTGGACACATTGGCGTGCTGACGGTGGATCAAACGGCAAATATTCGACTGGACAACATCACGGTGGCGGACAACCACATTGGCATCTCGCTGAACTATATTCGCAGTGGCATGTGGGGTCGGTCGGACATTAGCAACTCGCGCATCTTTGGATCGACCGCGGCCAGCACATGCAGCGGGTCGGTGAGCTGCCGCGCCGTGGGACCCAAGGATGTGTATGGATTGAGCTGCCAGTCGGTGTTTGGCAACGGGTATCGGCGGGTGGGTCTGATTTCGGCGCAGTATCTGAACCGGCCAAAGACATGCAAGATGGATGGGGGCCTGGATGTGTGTCGTCCTCCCACCACGCCAGAGCGGTTGTGCTCGCTGCCATGGGAGAAGCGGTATGGTCTGCCGACAACGTCGGTGCATGGGGAGATGTATGTGGTGAACACGGTGTTTGGGTACTTTGATCAGGTGGACTGTGGGCGTCGGTCGGTGGCTGTGGCACTGAATCCCTCGCAGATTGACTACACGCCGCACATGTTTACCAGCGGTATCAGCTGGACGGCGGTGAATGTGAGTGCGCGCATGGACTTTGGGCTGTCCAGTGTGCATCCCAGCGAGTGCCAGACATCATGCGACTCTGTGAACTTTGCGATGACGCAGGATCTGGACGGATCATTTCTGTCTGCTGGGGCGGGAGCGCTGATGTCGCAGGCCAACCCGTTGCTTGCGAAGAACTTTCCGCAATGCACTTCGTATGATCTGGCTGGGTCCATCCACTGTCCTGGCATGAGGTTGTTCCAGGCCATGCTGGAGAACAACGACTTGGATCGGGGTGGTCGTATATTTGGCCCGGTGCGAGCCACAAAACTGGATGCGGTTGAGAATCGCACTGTGTGGTCCAAAGGGCCCTTTGACGACCTGTGTGCCAAGCGATTCTTCTTTGGGCAATATCCCTTTGCGCTAGAGCCAGGCAATACATACTTTCTGCACACCACCGGCACCATGCCGTCCAACTCGCGCATTCAGTTCTTTTCGACGTCGTCTTCGGATGTGGTTTTGCTGAAGATTTTCTTCACGAAGCCTTATACCATCTCTGTGTTCAACAACGGAGTGAAGGTTCCTGCATCCACTATTCGGCCCACGCTGAACTCTGCGCGTGGTGCCAATGTGCTTGATCCCCAGGAGCGAGTGTTGTATCTTGTGCTGCGTGGAAGCGCGACGGGTGGTGAGCAGGTGTATGATTTGCGAACCGAGAACAATGTGCAGCTGTCGTTGTCATTGAAGATTTCCGAGGCAGAGTTTTTTGGACCAACGCTGGTGAACAATCTGGCAATGCTGTTGCAGATTCCCGCCAGCCGCATCCGCATTGTGGCTGTGCATGCCCAAGGCACACGGCGTCGCTTGCTGCAGAGCAACAGCACTGGCAATCTGTCCACGACAGGTGGAGTGAGCGTGAATGTGGAGATTGCACCACCTCAGTCTGTTGAAACAGTGGCCTCGAACACTACTGCATTGACTGAAAACATTGTAGCTCAGCAGACTTTGATGGCCAGAGTTTCTGAAATTGCAACTTCTGGTTTGTTAAAGACGACTTTAGCAGCCAGCGGTATCCCTCTAGCTGCGATGTCCATCACACCTCCTCCTGGTGTGGGCGATACGTCTTCTAATTCTTTTGCTGTAGCCGTGGATCCTGTAAGCAATAATAACAACAATGCTCATAGTGAAAGCTCCAGTAACAGCATTGCTGTGTATATTGGTGCCGGCGCTGGCGCTGGTGTTCTGGTTATTCTTGTTTTGTTTGTTGTCTGGGCCCATCAGCAGAAAGTTTTGTTCTTTAAATCAAAGAATCAAAAGACCTTTGTGGCAGCTGAGGCACCTACACCTTCCATTGTTGTGACAATTCCTGATTCTACTTATCAAGACTCGGTCCAAAATGACTCTGCATCTTCGACTAATGGTTCGCAAGACAGTATGCAATTTATTGAACATGCCAGTGATGGTCGTGCATCCTCAAGCTTTTCTGAACTCTCCCACGGTCAAATTGCGCCATCAACCGTGGCTACTTCTCCTCCTCATAGCTCGTGGTCTCGTCCCGATTGCAATCGTGCGGCGGCAAATAAACTTTTGGAATCACAATTTCCTGGTACTTTTGTAGTTTATGGCAAAGGATTAGCATGCTTGGCTGTCAAATATCCGGATGGTGTGCATCATATTCCCATTGTCAAGCTAGAAAGAGCTCTTCCTCGCTTTCGGTTAGCTATTGATGATCAACAACCTTGGCATTCAGACATAGCTAGCTTGATCAAGTTCTATCAATCTCCTCGTGATGGCATGGGTGGTGTTGTGTTGACCGTCATGGCAGCTCGCCCTTGGCCAAGTCCAAGACCGACTCGTAGTCTCTCGCCGTCTCGCACCATTCACGATGTTGACACTGTGTCCCCATCCAATACTAGCTCGTTTGCTAGACCTAGCTCGCGGGGAAGTCAACGACTCAACCTGAATTCAAATTCAGAGCTCGTGGAAGCCACAGAACTGTGAACTTTCTCAAATGTGAGAATCCAAATCATTGAGTCCTAGATGATATAAATGCACCAATACCATAGTCATTGTATAAATCAAAGATCATTGTTTTCCCCTATTTTTTTCATTTTTTTTTTTTCCTTCACGACCAACTGGTTTCTTTCGTTAGAGAAGTTGTACGGTTGTTTAGTGTTGTAAATACATACATTCTTGATCTCTCTGTTGTACAGTCACTGACTTCCTTAATCTTTCATCTTGTGTTTGTGTGTGTGTGTTTGTTTCTGATACTCTAATTCAAG
>Ga0256322_1000104_pt1 | contig 12276 bp, 2 predicted proteins | sample LawtaT_19_FD_183670 | JGI IMG/M metagenome (GOLD analysis project Ga0256322, IMG submission 183670) | Metatranscriptome of freshwater microbial communities from St. Lawrence River, New York, United States - Law_Miss_RepB_8d (Metagenome... | ecosystem: Environmental > Aquatic > Freshwater > River ... | reverse complement strand
AAATTTATCACTTAACTTTCGCAAATAAAAATGTAGAATCAATTAACAAAATTTAAATGAAGGATATTATTAATATTGAAGCTATGTATCAGATCATTCAGGTTGTTGAGTCCAGAGTGAGCAAAAGTGCACAACCACGGCGCACCCAATGATCAGCAGAATGGTTCTTGGTGGGCAGCTGAATATATTGCACGAAATTGGTCGAGTGCCCCGTGGTCGACAAAGTACCCGCACGTAAGGATGTTTTGTAAGATGGACAATTATAAGATTTCTGTGGTAGTGGTTGATCGATAGTTTCTGGTTCCATCCAGACAATGGGCAGAAGCTGAAAGAGCTCTCCTGGTGTAGATTCACACATGGTTTTCCCCTCCATATCCCAACCACCGCCTTGCAAATACATGCCACGGATATACGCTCCTTTTTCAAGGTGCTTAAGTTCCTCTGGGACTCGGGTCGGCATGACATGTGAACGAAACCGCAAAGTATCGATAGAAATAGAAGTAGCCCTCGCGTACTTCTGCAGCACTGAAGTGCAAAAGCCTTGCGGGAAGAAGAACCCGGAAATCCAAAAGCAGTTAGGGGCACCACCCACCAGCCATTCACGCATCATCTGCACGCGCAGACACACATCATCAAACCAGTCCTGCATGTTCTTCAGTGAGGGCCAGGCGTTTTCTTCAAACTTTTCAGGCACTTGGTTTATCAATAACTTGTTGTAGACGTTGTCCAAGTCTTGAGACATGACAACCGTGCCAGCAATGGCATCCTGCAAGTCGATGAGCACCTTGCGAATCACAGACAACAACTTGTTGAAGCGATCTAACTCTTGACCGAAAAACACACCCAATGTGTTCGTTCCGTCGAAAATGCCCGCGAAGGTGGACGGGTGAGCAGTTTTGGTATCAAGTTTGGGGGGAAGTTTAGCTATGAAAGACTGCGCGAGTTCTTTGATAGTGTCATCGCTTGACTTGCCGCCCGCAGCCACAGCCGTTCGAGGCTGAATGGAAATTAACTTGTTTAGAATAAGATTTGTTTCATTTAATTGAAAGGTGATATCAGCATTTGAATGTAAACCGAATGTACCAGGCGTGTCAATAGGTAGTGATTCTATTAATTTCAGAACGTCTGTTATTTTTGCGTCCGACGAGGGAGCTTGGTAGTCATTAGAAGTGGTGAAGCAATAGCCGTCAGTCAACACATTTTCATTAATGCACTGCTTTAGCATACTCGTGATGCAATTTTGGTCTTTATCATCCGTCACGCGCCCTGCATAATTCACCTCACCAATGAGTTCTCTAAGCGTCTGGTAGGGCACGTGGTCTGTCTCGTCCAGGTAGAGTTTCAGCTGCATTTTGCTCACAATGAGATCGCTGTTCATCCACTCGTACGGAATGTTCCAGCCTATGGGGCCGAATCTGCGGCGTTCCTGAATCGCGGCATGGAAAAACGCCAGCCCGAAAAACAATTTCTTGAAGGCATGAGATTTGGAACATGAGTCATAATAATCTTGGGAAATATCCAGGAAAGTTCCCCGTAAATTGTTGGCTAAACCACGCGGAGGTTCATTGACAATTTTAATCCCGCTCTGTAGAATGGCAACAGGGAAGGCCGCGGAAGGCATAGAAGTCAAGAACAGGCGATAACCGTCGTGCACCTCTTGCTGCGACGTTTGGTCTAGGATTTGTTCCAGCTGAGGCATCCACGACGTAGACAAGTGACAGTTCTCCAACACTACCCAATCACCATCTCGGCGACCGTTAGTCATTAGCTCCTCAGCTAGCGGTCCCTGCCCCTGCCCGAGCGAGATCTGATGCAGTTTTTCTTCCTGACCCTTGGTGCGCGCCAGCTTGAGGATATATTCCATAGGGTTAGCACCTGGGGACAGCACGAAGATGATGGGAGTGTTCGGGCTCGAAGCTTGGTACACCGCTTCCAAATCGAACGGTGGGGACTTCACGAACTCAGCACCCATGGCTTGAGCGATGTAGTCTTGGATGGCGAAGATAGTACACTGCCGCAGAAACACGTTGCGTAACAATAGCTGCTGAAAGATGGTACCGGTGAAAATGGATGGGACGGGGGCACCAGTGGGGGCGTCCCCAAATGCTGCGTACCAGCGCTGCCAAACAGTGGCTTTCTTGGCGTCAGCAAGATCTTTGGTCACCTCCGCCACAGCAGGCAAGGAAGCGTGGAGGTTCATCCAGGTGCTATCTGGCAGCCACGACGACACGGGGTTGGAGGACAGGTTTGCCAGCCGAGAACCGTCGGCGCCTTTGAGAAACGCCGCCCATTCGTCGTTGGGTACGGTGCCCGCGTTGCGGGCGATCTGGATGGTCATAAGGAAGGAGAAGAGCAACTTGTCTTTTTCAAACAACCCACGACATATGGTGAGATACATACTGAGATTTAAGTCGTCCAAGAGAATTTGCAGACGCTCACGCAGCTCAGCTTTGGGAGTCTCTCGAATGCGTCCCCGGAACAAATTGGTGTAATAGAGCAATGAGTACTGATACATGGGGTCAATTCTCGCCAGATCGGCCACAACAAAGTACAAGATGGACGCCCGCACAGCCACCACTCGATACTCCTCGCGAACAACCTGAATAGTCTTAACAACCTTTTCGGCATCGGCCATACGCTCAGACACCTTGATGGAGGTCTTTTTGCTGGCTGCCAGGGCCTCGATGAGCTTCTCGTCGTCCAATATCTCATCAGGGTTAGACGAGGCCAGCAAGGCCAAAATCTTTATTTCCATGTCGTTCAACTCCTGCTGATCCTTCGCAATAGAGACCACCAAGCGATCGTTCTTTTCTTCCAAGTCGGCGCGCTCCATCCCGCACACCACCACCAGCAGCTGGTCGGTCAGGCCTTCTTGAGTCACAGTGAAATTGATGATAGTTACTTTGACGAACACTTCAGGCAAGTAGTGAGGGTTAGCCAACTTCGTGGTGATGAAAAAGCGAAAGTCATCTGAGTACGGTACATCTTTTTCATCAAAGCGGATGTTGAGTTGGCCGCCCGCGATGAAAAGCTGTTTCAGTAGTACAGGTTCGATTGGGGGTTCCAGCACCTCACCTACACTCTCCAGCAACAAAGGCTGCCCAAATCGCAGCGCACCGTCGATGGTTTTAAGGTAGGTCGCATCCGAGAACTTGCACACTGCCACGTTCCTCTTTTTGTGCAGCTGCTTAATCCAACGATTGCCCTGTTCTTGGGGATCAATCATCAATGGCCAGCGCGTGCCTCGGTGGGTAATAATCCCGTTTTCCAAAGAGTAATTATCCGCAGGAAGTCCAAAAATGTTCCACTGTCGAATCACAACCGGGTCACCCAGAATACGCACCAAATCGAACTTCATATCCACGGGCACTTTCAAGTCCAAGCAGTACTTGTTCCACTGCAGTACCATGTCTTTGCGAAAATGTGATGTAAAAGGTGCCGAGTAAGCAACCTGGCCTGCAGACAGCATCATGTTGCCCACCAAATTCTCCAGGTCGATAGCTAGTTGTGCCGCGGATACTTTCCACCGAGCTTCTTCACTGCCCAAGCCACCCAGCAGCTTCTCAGCCCTTTCTAATTGCAATGTAGACTTTAATACATTCGCCTTGGTCTCGGCAAGCTTATCATTCTTCTCATTGAATTCCCGTTCGAGCCTGGCAACTTTATCTTCGACTTCTTTGAGCGCTTTCTGTTTGATGTTAAGAGATTTTTGCGTTTCATTCAGTTTTTCGGTAGCAGTCACCAGACTTTTCTCCTTCGGCTCAATCTCCTTCTTTGCTTTGTAGTATGTATTCATAGCATGTACCCACAAGCACAAACCTCCAGCAGGCACAGATGATCTTGTTATAATCTCAGGATCAAATTCTTTATCCTCAATGTATGGTTGTATTTTCTTGATAGTCTTCGCATCCAAAACTCTTTCGTTAATATAATTGATACATTTGTCTCTGAATTTCAGATCCTTAAGCAGACCCAGAGAGGTTTTCCAGTCCGTGTTCTTTTCCCCAAATAAAATACAGACAGCTGCCATAACCTGCTTGACAGCGTCGGGTGGTTGGGCATAGTTCTTCATCATTGTGATGTCATTAGCGCTGATTTCTGCAACTTTCTTCATGGCTTTTTCAAGGGCCGGTTTGGAGATCGCCAAAGAGGCATCACAGTCATCTTTGATCGCTTGAACTTCTGCCATAATCGCAGCTGTTTCTTTGGCTTCTCGCCCACAGACCTCAGCCTTTGCGTTGGCGTCTTTTTTGTCGCGTTCTAGATCCACAAGCGTGATAGCCAACTCCTCTCCTTGTTTCTTGAGCTCCGGCTGCCACTTAATGAGCTTTTCTTTGAGTTTGTCAACTTTGTCGTTGGTCGTGCGTAACATCTCAAGGCCGTTGCGATATCGGGAAAGCTTGGTGGACACGATATCTTGCTGTTCAGTTAAAAGCACCTTAAACAGCTTGATCAACTCCAGATACGAGGTAGGTGTAGCATAGTTGTAACGACGCAATTGGGCAAAAAACAACTTTGTGGACTCCATTACCGACATGTGGATGTTCACACAAATTCGACCCAAAGCTTCTTGGTATTTTTTAATGCCAAGCGACTCATCTGACAAAAAGCGGTCAGCAACCACGAGCAAGGCATCTTCTGGCCACAGGCTATACCAATCGATAGTGCAGCAGTTGACAAGTGAGGGATACTGACGGCAGCGCGAGCGGAAGCCGTCCCCAACAGGACTCATGCACAAAACAACGTGCAAGTTCTCGCGCACCTGTTGCACAAAGTATTCCATGATATTTTCTTTAGTCAAATTGATTTTATTCTCACGAAAATACGCCAGGTCCCTCAAATCTGAACAAATTTTATCGACTTCATCATGCTCAAACAAGTTAGGAACTTCACCAGCGTTCAGTAAATTGTTTATATCTTCCAGCATGATGGGCATCACAAGTTGTGTGTCACTAATTAGGAATACAATTGTATTCCGTTTAACACCAGCAACAAGACATATTGACTTCAAGTCCTCGTGCCATTCCTTGAACTTGTAAGCGCGAGTAATTTCAATTGTTTTCATCTTGAATCCATTGATGAAGATAGCCAATTTAGCCAAACTCTTCCGACCGCTACCACCCACGCCCACAAGCAATGCATTGCCCCGCGGGTTGCGCAAAATACGAGAGATACGAGAAAAATGGAAAATAGCATCTCGGAAAAAGACCAGATCTCCAATGCGGCCGTTGGTAGCGTTGATATCTCGCAAGGACGTATTCAAGCGAGAAGGAATTTCATGAGAGCGTTCGCTGATATCTTGATAAGATTTGGATTCATCCAAGAAATCACCAAACAAAATACTGTTGACATACTTTGAGTCCCAGTTGCATTGAAAAGACTCGCGCAGCATTTCCGACCAGCGCAAGTCATACCAAGATCCGTCCTTGTCGTCGACCAAGCGGTCGCGGAACACACGCGAAGCTTCGTGGGTCCACAGCTTAAGCAACGTTTCGGATGTCTTCAAGTGGTTTTGATCATCTACCTGAGTGATACCTTGGATAACCTTACCTAAATCTCTGAGATTGAAAGTATAATGCGACTTGCTTGGAATGGGCAACATTTTCGCTTTAATAGTGAAATATCTTGTTACAGTGGATTGCACTACTTTATCGGCGAAGCTGCGCACATCTTCTTTCCAGTCGCGACAGAGATTCGACAAGTAACCACCCAAGATCAAAGAAAATATGCGATTCATTGAGGTCTCAGATAGTTGTGGTTGCCAGAGCATGTGGAAATGGCGTGTAACACGTGGGGTCATGACGTTACGACCACCTCCAGGCTCGGCACAAGCTGCCACAAATATAACGTCTTGAATTCGACGAAAAAACAATTCCTTTCGATCGTAAAAGCCTTTCTGATCAAGACATTGGCGGAACAGCTCGAGAGGAGGTTGGGCCCCATATTTTTCTTTCAAAGGCATGTTCATATCGTCCACAAAAATGACCACACGTTTACCCACCGGTGCGCCAAGCAATGTTTTAAACTTTTTCTCCATTTTGATTTCCAAACAATCTTGCATGTTGTTTGCAGAGGTTTGCGCCGAGAATGTAATTGCCGCAGGCACGAATGGACCGCCGCCATCGGACACTTTTCGTAAATAGTCCTGCACTACAACAGTTTTTCCTACACCCGTGCTGCCCATCAAGAGCACATTGCGGTTCTGACGAAACAAAACATCCAGAAGAAAGGTGTATTTCGTAGTGTCTGTGGTGGGCACAAGAATATTAAAAAAGGGAGTGGCAGGATTGTATGTAAAGTCAACAAGATTCTTATTCCAAGTTACAAATTCACCGACAGTTTCGTCAATGCAATAATCGAATACATCGCCGCGATGCGGAAGGCCTTTCAGAACAGTTCCGAAATTATCACGGATGAATCCGTTGAATTTAGTGACATTGTCATCGGCGATGTTTCCACCAAAGGACCAAATGATAGAGAAGAGAAGACACATATCGACGAGATGTGTAAAATCATCTCCATTAGTATGCTTACGTTCCTGATTTCGGTCTTCGTCATCCCCTGCGCCTGCAGCCAACCGCTCTTTCAAAGGAAGAATCAAGGCTTCAAACAGTTTCAGACAACTCACCATCAAGTTGCCAGGTACAGCCGGGATAAGCATTTGACAGTTGCCATAGATAAAATCGACGAGCGGCTGGATGTATTTCTTGAGAATATCCACCACATAGTCCATCAGCTCAAGACCAAGAACAGGTTGAAAATCTTTTTGCCAGGATTCCAATATAGGAAGCCAACCCAGCCCTTTAGGCTCCATAAAGACCATTCCGCAACGACTAACTGTAGCGGGTGAAGCAACTGAAAGATCTTGGGTTTCGAACATCATCGTGGTACCGACAGGAAGTTTGATGCGTTCGGCGTTGGCCAGACAGAGCATTTTATTGTCGTCGAGTACAGTGTTCATGTTCTCGATCCACAATGCGTCTACGGGGCCATCAAAACATACCCACTTAGCTGAACCAGTGGTATCCTTGGCGGCCTGGCGAATGATAAATGCAACGAGCCCGTCTTGCCACTCGTTCGACAACTTCGTATAACCAAACAACTCATCCATCGAAATAGACTTAGGGTTCAAGCAAGTAAATTGCACGTTTTTGTATTCGGAGACACCTTGTTGGTGAAGTTGAGTCAAGGCTTTCTCTAGAATTTTAATGACAGTCGACTTTCCAGCCATAGTTTCTCCAACAACCATCACACCATGACGAACTTCCATCGTTTCGCGCAATTGAATAATCTTAGTAATCATAGCCGGAACTTTCTGAAGATTCATTGAGATCATTTGATGATTGATGGCCTCAATCAGCACCTGCCGATTTTGGGTGGGAACTTCAACTCCAGGAAACAGGTCAGAAATAATTCCCAAAAATAAAGGCACGTCATGGGCAAGAAACTTGGGTATGTTGCTATCTCGAAGCGCCCGAATCAGCAGGATGTTTTCCGGCAAGTCTGGATCCCTACGTTTCATGGCTCCTGCCATGACTAGCACGGACTTGACTGCGCGCATACCGAAATCGTAGTGGTCTTGCTTGGAAAGCTGTTCGGATGCCAACTTGTACATTTGCGCCATTTTCTTCGACAGAGACGTCGCGTCTTGAAATCCTTCCGAAAATAGGATGATTTGCGCGATGAGGCCATAATCTGGAACCATCATGGCTACTGGTCGGAACAAAGCCTTGAGATTATCGGGAAGCTCCGTGCGGCCGGCGTACCCAGGGTTCATTGTGATAAACACACCAAAATGTGAATCCAAAGGCAACATGCGTCCGCAGAAATTAAAGGGGGATTTTTGCTGTATAATCGCTTGCTGAATGGTCATAATTTGTTGGGCAATGACCGACAATACTTCAATGTCGATACGATTGAATTCGTCAAAACAGGCCCAGGCCCCTGCACTAGCTAACCCACAAAAAAATTGAGTGATAATTTTAACTTTCAGACCATCAGAACAGTTGAAGACGACAACTTGGTTTGCAAGGGATTTACCCAAGTCCTTGACAGTTTCAGTTTTGCCGGTACCAGCGGGCCCTGCCGGGGCTCCTCCAAAATGAAGTGACATGGCAGTTGTCAGCGTTAAATAACATTTATCTGTTAAGGGGGTGATCACAAGACGTGTTGGATTCCCTAAGTATTCGTAGCGATAGTCAAAACGCGCGTTTGTTTGCCTGGCTATACAATCTTCGTGTTCTGGAAGTCCAGGAACCTTCATGCTCTCATCCTCTTGAACCATAGATGGGTCAGGATGTTCGTTCTCCTCCCAATAATAGCGCAGTTGCTTAATCCAGGAATAGTCCGAGCGTTTCGAACACTTGATTTCTACCATGTCGGAAATAACGTCTCGTGCATGGATATCCATGATCATCAACGAACCACACAAAAGACGCTCCTGTTTGGCCAGGGAACCACGCACCATGTCGACCAGTTTTGCAATTTGTTCGCGAGAGAAAACCAGAAATTTAGTAAGCGCTTGAGGATCTGAATTGTTTTCAATTTTGAGTAAGGCCTCGGTAGCGCCAAAAGTCCAGTAAACAGCCGAAATAGTCAGTACAGTCTGAGCAGGCCAAGCTTTGATCCAGTCTGCGCGGTCCGCTTTGCCTTGAGGATAGGCGCCCAGGGAGCTCTTGAGATAAGATTTCACGGACATGCGCATGATGTACTCAATGTCCTTAAGCCAAGTCTCCGTATTTCCGACTGTCATGACAGAACGAGCAAAATTTGCAACTTCACCTTCGCAACTTATCATGGCAGTCACCTCAGTGCTGTTGGGAACATTAGTAAAGACCAAACTTGCAATGTTGTCAAAACATTTAATTAAGTGCGGTTGAACGGCTTGAGGAGAGCGCGCTTGGGACAAAATAGCCAACAATTCTTCGTCAGAAAGAAAGTAAAATCGAGGAAAGGCAGCACGCTTCGTTTCCAAATATTTTTCCAGCAACTTCTGAATCCGATCCAACTCCTTGTTCGATTTCTGCAAATTAGCCTTGATGCTCTGATTAGCCATGGAATTTTTTACATTTTTTGTCAGCGCAGTTTTTCGCATCAAGTCGCGCCAAAAACGGTCCACATCAAGAAATGATGCAGTTTCTGCAGGAAGTTGACGCTGCATATCAGGCGATGTAAAAATTGGCTCCAAATACAACCAATTCTTTTGACAATTGATCCACTCTTCAAGAGTTTCGGACATAAATCGCAGAGTATTAGCCCAGAGTTCAACATTTTTAAGCTCAGGAGCAACGTAAGGAGAAGCAAGCATATTGTTCAAAGCTACTTGATTTTCCTCTAGCTTCTGCATAGTATCTTCGATTTCTCCAATTACGGATACATCCGGCGAGCGCGGATACTGTGAAAATTTGAATTCTTCGACAGACCAAGTGTTTTGGATCTTTTCAAGTGCCTCAGCCAACAAAAATTCGCCTTGCGCTTGACCAGCGATTTCTCGAATTTTTTGTTTGAACTTAAAGGCCGACATCGTAATAAGTTTGCTAAGTTTGATTTTTTCGTTTGCCACAAAAGGCTGAGGAGGAGTAATAGATGCGAACAGAAGTCTCCAATGAGCTGGTTTGATAGCTTTGGACCCCAATAATAAAATTAATGGCATAATTTGCTGGAACTCAAAAATATCGCTTTTCAATTTTGCAGTCACAGCTATTCCTTTATAAAACTTGTTCAGTTCAAAAGCAGTCGAAAAGAACTCATTGACTTCATCGTCCATTTTCTTGTGATCTAAAGCTGAGAAATCGGATTGGTTCCATTCTCGTTGCTTTTCTTTCCAGTTGTTATACAACTCCCAAAACTGACGTTTTTTTTCATAAGCAGCCATAGCAGACTTCAAACTGACATTTTCTGACGGCTCACGCTCAAATCGCTCCAACCATTCGGAATAGAGGTTAGATTGAACAACCTTTGCATCGAGAGATGCTTTGACCGCGTCCAAAGCCTTGAGAACTTCCTTGGTTTTGTCTTTGCCTTGAACATTCTCAATAAATATTCCTTGATGTAAGCTTGCTTCTTCAGCTTCTGTATCTTTTTTCAGCGCGTTTACTAAAAGGGTTACTTCTTGAGCCTTGTCTTCGACGTTTTTTTTAATTAAAAGTTCCGCATTTTCCATCACGCTATTGAATTTTTTGTGTTCATGGTCGAGGTCCTCAAAAGCAACATCATCCGCAGGGTCGATTTGAACTTTGCTATTAGTAAAGGGATCCTTTTGCTCCTTCATGATGTTATGCATTTTGGTAACTTGGAGATATCGATCCTCCTGCTGGCTCTGGCAAGCCTTTACTTCAGTGGTATACTTGATAAAACCAGCAAATCCAGATAAAGATTGGTAACTCTCCTCGAGTTTAGAATTCGTGGTTTCATATTCGGTTTTGACTTCTATCACAAAACGATGAAATACATTCTGAAGATTGCGTTGCATTCCCTCTAACGCTCTTTGTGTGACTCCCAACAACAGATCGTTTATTTCTTGGAGAGGAGCCACGAAAGATTGACCACCAAAAGCCTCAATCTTAAGCTTCTTAAGCTCTATTCTCCATTGCTCTTGCTGCACCATGTCAACTTGAATGACATTTATATCAGAGTTGCGACTACAGTAATCCTCAAAATTCCATCGCTCGCCGAAATCGAACACCTGACGATGTTTTTCAAGATCCTCCGAAACACGATGCTGCAAGAGAACATAATCATCTTTTATCTTCTTTCTAATGCGGTGATACAACAAGCCAAACCCTCGATCGGTATGGATAATCTTGCTCACTTGGGCTTGGTGCTCTTTTGGAATTTGCTCCTTCATATGAGTCTTGAATTTCGACATGAAAACAATTCGTTCAACAGTGTCCATAACACTGATGATACCTTCAATCATGTCATGAACAATCTTCAAAATATGCTCATCATCAGGAGTGCATCTCAATCTTTGAGGAACGAATTGGACCTTGGTGAGAAACATGTATCGCTTAAGATTAAGTAAATCATGGTGCCATGCGCTAACACTATTAGTAGCGATGGAGACAAGATGGTTAGTTTCCATGTAGTCAATCAATCGAACAAAGCTTCCGAGCATTTCTTTTTCATCTTTAGCGTGTTGAAGCTTACGCTTGCGCTCAGCTTTTTCCAACTTGACAGCGTGCATGGACTTTACACGGCCATTTCCACCAAGGAGGTGTTGAGCAAATCGGGAGTTGGTAGTATCGTCATTGTCTTTGCCCTTGTAAGACCGCAATCGTTCTTTCACGCTTCGACAGACCGTCTCAACTTTCCCTTCAAGTTTGTCAATAACGCTTTCGAATTTTTTTGGCGGCCTCTGTGCGCTTTTCGCGTTGGATTGCATCAAAGTCCTCTGCCTTTTTATCATCGAGTTTCAAGACACAAACATCTACCTCATGCATTTCGTGAAATAATTTGTTAATTTCGATCAAAGGGCCACAGAATGAAGTTCGAGCTAAATAAAGTTTGTGAAAAAGCTTGTCGCGCTGCTTGCAATATTTGCGATATCTTACGTTTCGCTGCCATAGCTGAAACGCCTTGCAAATAAGGTAATTCTTGAAGAAACGTATACTGCGAATCGCATTAAAGGCGTTCGAGTGATGCATCCACTCTGCCAAAGAAACAAATTCCGAGGGTCGGTTCGGCTTCACATGAACAACACCAGAAGCAGATATCGTAAAATATTCAGAATCCACTTCTTTACGAGAAACGATGATCAGATCATATGGACGAAAATTTGGCCGATAACTGTCGCTTTCTTTCACTGCCGCGTTACAATAAAAAAACTTAACAGGCGCTTGACTTCCGTTGCGAGCAAAAAAAGTGATTGCGTGCTCCCCAGTCACCAACCCGAGGTTTTTCTCGTATTTCACCATACTGATATTTGTTCTGGATACTGCTGTGTTCGAGGAAGGAATTTGATCTTCATTCGTGTCGTTTCTGGGGTGTGCAGATCCTTTCTCGTCACCTCCATTATGGCGCGAGTGAGGAATCAAAATGTCCCTCAGTAATCCGGTGATTGGAGACTGGTGAATGTTTCTGAGCCCACCACTTTTGGCGCTATTCGGGCCACCGTTCAACTTGCTCAAAGGTTTGAGTTGCAAATCGATCCCTGCTTTATTCTGCTCCTCAAACTTGATCGTCGCATCATGATGTTGCCCGGGACCGCCCTGCGGCATCGCACGAGAAACTGATCTTTAGAGAAGAATAACACGAACTATGTCGAGCGGGTTTTTT
>Ga0256322_1000098_pt1 | contig 12502 bp, 1 predicted proteins | sample LawtaT_19_FD_183670 | JGI IMG/M metagenome (GOLD analysis project Ga0256322, IMG submission 183670) | Metatranscriptome of freshwater microbial communities from St. Lawrence River, New York, United States - Law_Miss_RepB_8d (Metagenome... | ecosystem: Environmental > Aquatic > Freshwater > River ... | reverse complement strand
GGCAATTCCGCAGTTTCCTTCTGCTGACTTAAAACAAGAAGAAGTTAAGCGGCTCGAGGACTTCCTTGATTCGAAATCTCCAATTTGGAGATCTAAGACGTACATTGGATCGTTTGGTGATTGCTATATTGCGGATACGGACCTCGAAGGGGGGCCTGCTTTCCCATCAATTGTCCAGATTCGCGAGCATTTGAAATCCACACTAAAATCTAAGAGAAGTTGGCTGTCCCTGTTTACAACTCAACCCCACTTCGATGCTCTTCAAAAGGTTATATCTAAGCTAACAGAAACAGAAAATTTCGTGAATAAACTGGGAGAACTAAAATTTATTGACTTCCTGTCCTGGTGGAAACAATACTTGGTGAATATGCCGGTTGGTGGCTCTCTATTGACACCTGGTGGCTGGAGCAAGCCGCATCCTGAAGGTCATGCAGTATGCTACACTATCATTCGCGAATCAGCAAATACGTATGCGTTTGTCACGCATAACACGGGCGATGGTGTTGGGAGTCATCCAGCTACGAAACGTGCGTACCCGAAAAACAAATTTAAAACTTCAGCACGCATATCTGGAATTGACAAAGCCCGGTTCTTGAATATGGCGTTTTGGTTTGGCTTATGGCGAATGGTGAGATATCAAGAGGGAAGTAATGGCGCAAACATACTCTACCAAGCCCTGTTGCCAATGCTCACAGACAAATCCTGTCAATCTTCATGGGACCATAACGACCCGTATTGTGAGTGGAGAACTTTACAGAGGTCGGGTCTCTGTTACTACAAGAGTGCACTGGAGGGCATTCGGTATTTGCATCGATTCTGCGGTTTGAGCAATGATCAAGCAAAGCAATTGGCGGTCGCTGTCCGACATCAGTATCTCATTCAAGTTAATGAAGATCTCACAACGGTTCGCTCAGTGGAATCCAGTGACATTCAGTTAATTAACATTGGCGTGAAAAATACTATTGCGGCTTGGATGAAGCTTGACGCCAAATCAATGGCCCCTTTAGCCGCTTTGGCTGAAGTCCGTGATTTGGCAAACTCTATTAAATCTCGAATGGCCCCTATACCATTAGCTCTTGATGATGGCGCCGAATCACCTCCATTACTAAAGCTGCAGCGCGTTACCCGTTGGTTCCCTCACTATATGGCAGACTGCTTACCAAGAAATTTTCTAGATAAGAGTTTTTTTGGAATGATAGAAGCAAAATCTGAACGTACTTCGATTCCTTTCATGGATCTAAGCATTCCATTGCCAAATCCTACTCCCGGCCTTCTGGTCGAAGTTTTAGCGAAAGCTGAGAGGGCTTTGGGGCAAATTGAGACCAATTCCAACTCCGGTGGTTTGGTTCCGTACTTGATCAAGCATGCGATGCTTTGTCACTTAGTTTTAGTTACACTTCCTTTACCTGAATCTGCATCCCAGGCCAGCGCGCCTCCAACGGTCAAAACAATCGAACTCGATGTTTTTAAAATGAACTGGACCAAAGATCAGCAAGAGAATTTTCTATCAAAACTCCTCCGTCTTGCGATGCATCTGGAAATTTGCATGCGGACCATTGATAAGGGTCGAGAGTTTCTAGATAAATCTCGGCTTGCCTGGCTGGCTTTTATGGCGTTGTGGGACGCTGGCCAGCGCATTTTAGCAACAACTGGTGGTGTTGGGGCCTTTTCTAAAGTATACTCAGGCGACAAAGGCAGACTGCCGTCTGTACGCCTCGATATGAGCTGTTTTGGTCAACTAACTTTACGCCAGGCATGTGAACGCATGCAGTTATTCGAACCTCAAACTTTGATGGCCCGAGATAAGCTTTTGAGTTACTTCGAATCTCAAAAGGGTGATCTTATTTATGGAATCTCGACCGAAACTGAATACACAATGAATCACCCTTGGATGCAATTTATTCAAAGACTTGCGAATGAAGCAAAGCAACCATGGGATGCTAGCACAAAAACACCTGTTGATATCGCTTGTCAATTTCTTATTACCGGAATGAATAACGTTAGCGAATTACAACAAACTCATACTATGGTTATTCATTTTAAAATGTCATTGCTTCCCAGCAATCATCGTTCGATTCCGCATGCAAAAACTTTTTCGGAGCACGATTGGCACTGCTGGATTGATATCGGGCGAAAGCAAGATGGACCACCGCCAAAACGAAATTTGAATGTTGCTACCTACGGCACGTGGATGAGTTTAGACTGTCCCAAGGATGAAAATTGGAAGACTTTGCCTCACGAGATTGCGGCTTACCTTTCTACTGACAATAAAGAAACGAAATTTACGGAGGACGACGTTTTGTACACTGAAAAGCTACCGCTGTTTGGCGACGCGCTCAGCTCTGAAGATAGCGAGAGTTTGATGTCTTGCCTTGTAGAGCCGTATACGCGGGTGCCGCTTATTTTAGCTTATTTTACTGAAAAAGATCGTAGCTCGTCCCTGTTAAGCAAACAATTATGCAAGTTATTGATGTGTTCGTTGTTTGCTACCGGCTATTACGCATCAGTGGAGAATCTCGCTCAAGACACGAAGAGCCTGCAGGCTTCTAGCTTATCGCTTCCTATTCCTACCGAGGCCCTCGGAACACGCTTTGGAGCGCTTGCCAACGAGTTGGTGTTCTCTCCTGATGCCACTCTGAGGCCTGCTATAAAGCTGCTCCGTCATTTGATTACTGAGCTGGAACATCAATCTTACACTACTCCATGTGTCGGCCTTATTTTTTGGGGAATCAAGCTAGCGTTTCGATTGCAATCGTTTGCCTTGTGGGCTCTAAGCTCGTCTAGCCTTTGGCCAGCATCGTTGGCTGAAAATTCTCGATCATTAGCCGAATGCCAGCGAACGCTGGAAGACCTTATGACTCGCGAGTTCCTCGTAGTTCTGCGATTGTGGCTTGAACAGGCAAAACAAGCAAGCGATCGCCGGGGCTTAATCTTGATCTACAGTCACATGGCCCTTATTTTGGGCAACACACAACCTGGGCGTCTTTCGGCGTGTGCTTGTGGAGAATTGGTGGCCTCCTTAATTTACGTTTTCACTAACCATTCGATTGGATTCAAAGTTCAACTATCCGCAGACGAAAAAAAAAAAATTGAGGAAGAAAAGAAAAAAGCACAGGAACTCATATTGACGGATGAAAATGGGAACAACCCATTAGCCCGTGTGTCTGTACCCGAATTGGATTTGTTTTCATTGTTGCATACTTCACGGGTTTCCATCTCAACTTTTTTATCTACTATATCTCCCGATGCTTTAAACATGGTTCTCCAGACGGTCTATACTTCCCTCACAGGAAGTTCTACTGATCAGGGTCCATGGCGGGCAGTACCAAATTTGAAGGGGGTGTATGCTTCGCAAAACGGAGATTACGAAGTGGATGTTCTATTGGCACGGTTCTGGTTCCGCAATAGTTCTATAGTTCCCGTACCTGACGAGGTTTTTCGAATGCCAATTTATTCGTCGCTGTTTGGCTCGTCCTTGGTCCAGTGCTCCACCATGTTCTCTTCTTCAAGATGTCAGAAGTTTAGTTTGAATAATACTGCGTTTGAAGTTATTGTGTGGACACCAAATGAGCGCGAGGACATAAAGGAAGACAGGAAGTCTTTGGGAGACCAAAAGTCTAAACAAAAAAATCATTTCATGCTTCCTGTGGGAGCAGCAAGAAATATTTCGAAAGTGAAAGAGTCTCCAGTTTACTTATTCAAGGGTGTGAAGTTCGATACAAAGTATTCAGTCGAAAAAGACCCACCATCAACTCCGCTGCTGCAGTGGCTCAATCCCATTCTTCACCCATTTTTGTCTGATCTTTACTGGAAAGAAGGCAAATGTGATATGCCCTTCTCCTTGTTCTATCCACATTCTGTCGATTATACAAATGCTCGAACGATAACACTCCTGGGACTGGAGACGTTTCCTTGTCCTTTTTTTGTTGAGTTTGTTGTCGATCGGGACGCAGCACTTGTCCAGGTATTTCACCACATTGAACAAGGTCGACGTCTCTATCGAAAGCTAGCCGTCTCTTCTAATTCTCGGATGGCTTTGTGCAATCTTAAGAATAAAAAGTGTATTAAAATCTCCATTCGTCATGATGTGGCCTCGACCCCGGCGACTCGTTATCTTTCTGGCAAACCTTCATCCTACGAGCCTGATTTGCATACTCTCGATTTGACATACCGGGTCCCCGACATGAATGAAGAATGGGTGTATTTAGCGCCTTCAATTCTAACTGGAATTATTCCTGGTAGTTTGCTGGAAGACTACTCGTTTTGGCAGCGAAATTCTGGTGATAACTGTCTGCGCGGATTTCCGTTGAAATCCGAGAGCAATCCCTTTTTGATAGAAGCTCGACTACTTGTATCAAACGGTTCGTACTTGGATACCGAACAAATGTCCGATTTTCGGACCAAAGATATTGTTCCTGCTGTTGTAGATCGACAAATGGTTCGCTTCGTGAAAATCACTCAGCCGCGAGCAGTACACCTGCAGGTGGGCCATGTAGTCGTGGAGAATCGTGCCGGTGAGAACGTGGCGCTTGGGAAACTGGCCTCAGCGAACTCTTGCCATAACGGGACCTCCGCACAAAATGCGCTTGTGGGTTCTGCGGCGCCTAAAAACTTCCCCTGTTTATTTGTGTCCCAAGACGGTGTGCCCGACAATTGGTGGATGGTGGATCTGCAAGGCGATCACGATGTTTCAAAAGTGGTATTCTTTAACCGAAATGACTGCGGCCGGGAATGCGCAGAAGGCGCTTTGCTGCAGCTCTTAGACGCCGATCAAAACGTTCTCGACACGCGCACACTGAGTCAAGACTTAGTGCAGCCCTTTACATTTATGCTTCCTCCAAGAGCTCCGAACGCTGAGCCCCAGGCTATTTGTCTTAAACTCGTTCGCTATCTGGTTGATCAAAAAGAACTTGACGCCAAACAAGCTGCACGAGAGGCTCGTTTTGTTGCCGAGCGCGGTCGGCCAGCTACGAAGAACGATAAAGCATTCCTGTCGGCCTTGGACTGGTGTCCGCAGCCAGGCGCGGTGAGCTTGCTCCTTAATCTTGCAGCTGCTCCGCGAGGCTCTCTCTGTCATCGACTCGCTGCCTTGTTTACGAGGCTTGACAACCTTTCACATGTATTGGCTTGGAGCACTCTGGAGGTCAAGGACGCATTTGCTATTCAATCTGGAGATCCAGCATTTTTGTCAATGATCGAGTTACCTCGGCTTAAGCTGCACTTTCAGCCTAAACTTGATGTGGCTACTGGTCAAGTGAGATTATACTGTGTAGAATTCTCGACTTTATTTGTTTCAGAAGAGCGAAATTCAAATTTCAATGGCATCTTCCCTGGAATTACAAACTCAATCATTCTGCAAGATCAAACCAACTCACTCCATCTGTTGGTTCCAAATCACTGTATTTATCGCTTCAGATATAATCCCCAGCCCTTAGCTGCAGAGACATTTGCGGACCGTTTTGACCCAGACTGGCTTGAAGTGATGCCTCAACGATTCTTTATTTATCCGGTCCATGTTAGCAATCTGTTTCTCGAGCAGCCAAGCCTGGAGGCTGGATTGTATTTATTTTTGCTTTATCTATTGGCCTATCGCTACACAGAAGCAGCGAAAGTCGCGGATACTTGTCAAGCCGATACTGCTCTTTCAAAATCCGAGCGATTTATTCTGGAATTGATTATTACTACCACAAAACATGATCCTAATCCCAATCGCAGCGCTTGCTTGCTCAAGCTCCGATTAGGACTGCGCTACAGTGGTGATCCACTGATTGACCTTTTGGGTGATTACAATGGTTATGCCGGAACTCTGGCTCATATTACATCTTCGGTTCGTCTATCACTGGTGGATGAAATCGCCTGCAATCCGGATTGCAGACGACTCGAGCAGCTCAACATGATACAAGGAGTCAACAGCGAAAAGCGCGGAGTCCAATGTCAATTTTTCGAGCTGAATCAAAGTGTCCAGACATTACCTGATTTTAACTCTTTGATTCCAGTCTCCACTTCCATGCTAGATTTTTTTGACTTGAAGAGTCGCACTCGTGACACCCACATTGGATTTCGTTTTACGGCGCGCTTAAAAATCGAATCGAACCTAAGAAACGTCGTATTTAAAATGACTCACGAAGATTGTGCTGGTCTTACTATTGATGGCAAGATTATTGCTCAAAGAAATCGAGGCAGACAAGGTTTGGGTACCACTTTGGGCGCTACTGCTTTAACTCCCGGCTATCATGATCTGGAATTAGTATTTATTCTGACGACTGGAAAGGTGTGCTGCGACGTGACTTGGTCTGCGCCTGTAGAACTTCAGGAGGTATTGTATGCCCCCAAAGTGCTTAACTTCGATGGAAAGACTATAGAATTCAAAGATACTATATATCAAGGAATTGTAGAATTGACAGACTGGCAGCAAGTTGAACAGAAATTGGATATTTTGATGACGACAACACAATTTATCACACATATGGAAAGTGAGATTAATCGTCATAATGGTGGATTCGAGCGTTGGCAAGCTACTCTTTTCTATATTCCTAACTCGGCCCGATTGTCAGGTGAACAAGCACTTCAAGTCATTGATAATGGATGGAAAGACACCATTCTTGGTAAGGACAAAGGTCAGGGTTTTTTTTTTGCTTTATGCGTTGTTAACTGGATACACATCGCTATCAATTCTGGGCGACGATGATACAAACAATTTGTTTATGCTTGTGGCCACTCATTATCTTAATACGAAATTCGCCACTGACAGGAAAATGGAAATTTATGATAATAGCCAGAGTTCCATTTTGCCCTTTTATCTTCTTGCGGTTCTATTCAGATTAAAAACAACTAGGCAAAACCTGAGTCGCTTTCCACAGATTAGTTCCATAGATGCTTCCATGTTGCAAGACCTAGCCGACCTAAACAAAGGTTGCCCGACAAGAACTTTGTCTTTGTTGCCTGCTCTCGTAAAAACGGCAGTCACCGAAGTTAAACGCGTTTTAAATGGCCGCGTAGAGAAGAAGGTTTCGCAAAGCCAAGATGTGGCGCGTGTTCCATTGCCAATTTTTCCCGCTTATCGCTACCATCAAAACTTGTCGAACCAGCAGTGCTCGTCTCGCTTGCTTCGTCCACTTTTAGTGGGCCAATTGCGCACATCCGCCGAGCAAACTGGCCCATTTGCTCAACAGTTAATGACTCCTATTGGTTTTGCGAAATTGATGGAAGAAACCAAGGCCAGTGCGGGTATATCAGAAACAGCGGCTTTCGACTTAACATCGCATCCCAAAGCACAGTCATATGTCGCGACCCGAATGCTGAAATTGATTGCTGATGATATTAAAGTATATGCTGGTCGAGTCAACTCCGCTCCTGTAGTAACCTTTAAGCAGCTTACGCGTGAAAAACTGCAGGATCTTGTTAAGGCACCAGATCAATTGCCGAACGGACAGTCGCCAATTTTTTCGGTGTTGAATCAACTGTCCCAGAGCCTTGCGGATTTGATTGAAGCCGATGGTGTCTTCGCCACGGATATTTTACATAGCTTGAGAGAAATATCTAATATTTGTCCAGAAACTAATTCAAATGGTGATGCTGTCCGCTTTGATATTCTTAGGTTGGCAGGTTTTCGTGAACGAGTAGATGCCAATTATATTCTAGGTGCATATCTTTCTACCGAGTTTGGATCTGATATGTCCAAGTTGAATCCGTTTCTCAGTCCTGAAGATATTTTGAAGATAGAATGTCTTGCCTTGTATTTTATGCTTTTTATCAATCGAGTGGGTGCGGCGGAACGAGCACGCGTTGCCGTCTTGGACTTGAGGCAAGCCTTAATTGATTTAGGAGCAGCACCAAACGACCCTGGCTTAATCAGGCAGCTGGAACAAAACCAGAATGCTGTAATTGATAGTATCAGTGTTGCACGGTCGTTCATCAAGCCAGACCAGTCTTTTGACCCTCGTCTGCTGGTCTTTGAGTACCTCACGAACATGGTCTTGCGCAAGGCCCAGGTCGTATTGATAAATCAGTTCCTGTCCACTGTGCGTGAAGGGAAATCCTGTATCAACCAAATGCTCATGGGAGGTGGTAAAACCACTGTAATAGCGCCTTTACTCGCGCTCATGCTTAGCGATGGTAATCGTGCAATGTATCAAGTTGTCCCAACTCCTCTATTGGAAATGTCTCGCAATGTGATGAGGTCCAGATTTAGCTCGTTAATTCCAAAACAAATTCGAACATTTTCTTTCGAACGAAGTGCCAAATTGACTCAGGCAAGTCTGGAAGCGCTGTTTGAAAAATTAGATGCAGTGCGTACTAATGCTGGAGTTGTAGTCACTACCCCAGATGCCGTCAAGTCGTTTCAATTGAAAGCCATTGAACTACTACAACTTGCAGCCAAGCTTTCTACCTCGGACGACACAAACGAAGCGCAGATTCAATTCAAAATCCAGCAAAAACTTGTTCCGATTTTGAAAATTTGGAAATCTGGTTTTTTGCTGTTGGATGAAGTCGATATGCTCTTGCACCCCCTGCGTTCCGAGCTAAACTTTCCGATTGGGCAGAAAGTTCCCCTCGACTTGAGCCCAACCCGATGGGAGTTGCCGATTCACTTACTTTCTATATTCTTTCAAGGAGAGACCAAGGTCCCCGTAGACGATATTCTTCGGAGCAGTGATGGAGCGCGGGATTTAGTGGCCAGATTAACAGTGGAAATGCGATCCGGCTTCGTTTCGAGAGCTTATCAGGCTGTTCCCCATTTTATTGTTTTGGATCAAAAAGAATACCACAGCAAAATTAAACCCATTTTGGCTGAGTGGATGCTTTTGTGGTTGCAGCAACAACACATTGCACTCCCATCAGCGAATTCTCCTCAAGAATCTGATGATATTTTAAAACGATTCATGATGAAGGGGCGCAAAGACGAGCAAGCTAACGCACGTGTGGGGTCCCTCTCAAGCAACCATCGAAAAATCTTGATCCTTGCCTTTCAATATTTGGATACAATTTGTCCTCATATATTAACTAAGATCAATCGTGTGTCTTTCGGACTGCTATCAGAGCAAGATGTTGCTCGTCAGCCGCCAAATGCACCCGCATCTCGGGCTCTTGTTGCGGTCCCTTTTGTCGGTAAAGATGTTCCAACCTCTGGCTCGGAATTTGCGCACCCGGACATTCAAATCGGATTGACAGTTCTAGCCTACAGTTACAGCAAGCTCCGTAGTCGCGACATTTGCCACATTGTGCGTCAGATGCGGCGAGATCTCATGATCGAGACCGGTCCCATGCGGAAACGGCCGTCTTCGGTTTTATTTGAAAAATGGATGCTTGCAGCGGGGTTGAGCAGCTCCCAGATCCCTCCCCTCGAGCTCCTCCAGGTTTCTGACGAAGACCGGATGCTGTGGGTGACTAAATATCTGCGAACACAACCTGCCGTCATTGAGAAATTCCTTTGCCATAACGTCTTCCCTGTTGTTACGGCTTTCCAGCCCAATAAAATAAGCGCAAGTGGTCAAGAGTTAGGAGGAGATATTCTTTTTGGAACGCGGCTGGGCTTCTCAGGGACGCCCTCCGACCTGCTGCCGATCGAGGTGGGTGCCTGCAAATACGAAATCGGATCTAATGGTCAAATTGTCAGTGTGCTAACTAACCCGTCCATTGTCAGTACTAGCCTTGTTGCCGACGATTGGAATGTTACCAGATTATTGCGCGACATTGCAACGCGACAGCCACCGTTCAGTGCCCTCATTGATACGGGTGCACTGATCACAGGGTTGGACAGTGAAGCTGTGGCCCGAGTTTTATTGCAAGAAGGTCTGTCTTCGTTTGAAGGATGTGTGTTTCTCGATGGAAGTGATCGCCAAATGGTATTGCTACGGGGTGCAAGCGAGCCTGTGTTGCTGGCTACCAGTGGAGTTAGTAAAGAGAAGCGTTTTACCTTTTACGATCAGGTTCATACCACCGGCATTGACATTAAGCAGGCTTTCATGGCATGCGCAGCGGTTACTTTGGGCAAAGATATGGTTTTTCGTGACTTATCACAAGGTGCTTACCGCATGCGTGGTATTGGAAAAGGGCAAACGATTCAATATTTGTTGATTCCGGAAGTACTTCGATTGATACAGCAGTGTTTGGCGCCGGTGCCTCAGCTTCTGAAATTGAACCTTTCCGTGCAAGTCGCAGCCTGGTTGCATGTGAATAGCATGGAAAGTGAAAATCTCCAATTTAGTCAACTTTCTGCTCAAAGCATTTGTAATGTGCTTCGCAAGGAAGCATTTGAAAGAATCACGACCGCTGGAATTTCTTTAATGGATCTGAAGTCTGGTCAGGAAAGTGCTGGTCAGAGTAAGAAAAAAGCAAGTTATGTTGGTGGTTACTTTGAACTTGTCGGCGCGCGCGATCCAAATAATGCATGGTTGAAAGGCACTCTCACTTGGAACGGGGTGCATCTCGTCTGGGAAAACTTTGCTGGCGTCTCGTGGAAAATTGATGAAATAACTTCTGTGAATAATGAACAACTAAGTGGCAAGTTCGAAGCTTCGGCTCCGTATAAAAATGTTCAAGTTTTAATTACGTTAAAAGGCCAAAAAATAATGTACCTTAAATGCCAGAACTACGCCGACATTGCTCGAGCTGACGACGATTCTAATGCTGACTCGGCCAGCAGCTCTGTTGCGACGTTTGCTGACTTGGTTAGGGGCAGAGCGGTTCGTGTTAAGAATACAGCCGATTTGAACGCTGTGTTCGAGTCAAAGACTAGCCAATGGACCCGCGAGCTTGCCCCCAAAGTGCAAAACAATCGTGAACCTCGGGCGAACTTGGCTGGCCAAGCAGGCGTTGTGAAATCGGTTGATACTGGTGATAAAACTGTCCAGATCGAGGTGATTGGCACTGGCCAAGCGTGGTTCACTCCAGAAATGTTGTTGATTGAAAATTCTGTGACCTCTCCGCTCTCCTCAACCACCACAACCACGGTGGGACCTTCCCTCGCGAGCTGCGTTGAGCTCTTTCGCGAGCCCCTTGACTTTGATATTCCCGATACATTAATTGCGCCGGTTCCGTTCCTCACCACACTGCATACCCTGGCGAATAAACCAGGCTTCGTCAACACGGATTCTGCGCGTCGCGACATTGAAACGTTGCTGGAACGCGCGGGCACTGGCCAAGGTAGAACAGGAGAAGAGCAAGAGACTCCAGGAATGGCGACAGAAATGGTGACAGAGGCAGAGCAAGAAGCGCAGCGTCAGCAAGAGAGCGAGCAGGCCCGCGAGAGTCAGGTTGTCTACGATCGTGGAGACGAAAAGCAAAATCCTTGGATGCTAAGAATTTTGGCCCAAAATGGTGGTAGTGCATTCTACGGATTAAATTCCTTTCGCGTCTCGGGCTGTACAGGAGCAATAACGGACGCACCTCAGTTTCTGATGCTTTCCAATAACTTCTACCGCCAAAATTGGGCCAGTATGGGAAATCGCCGCATCAAAAACGTTGGTGTTGTTCTCGAATGGGTTCCTGATTCAAAAAGGCTGCGTGCATTGCCGCCAATTGCTGCTATACCGGAGGAGGTCGAGATATTGAAAGGGTTTTTTGATTTGTTCGCCGATCCCAAAAGTGGAAACTTAAGCTTAGATGAATTGCCTTCGCTGTTAGCTGCGCTGGGAGAAACAGTCCCGCAAGACCGCCTGGATCAGTATTACCTCGACCTTGACCAGAATGGAGACAACAAAGTATCCAAAAGCGAATTCGTGCAATATATGACCGTAACTTCCAGAAAACGGGACGAAGGCCGCTTGTTTGCTGCAATATCACTCGCTGAAATGTCGAGCATCCGCTATCTACAGCATCTGTCTCTGACTGCCAACGTAGTGATGCCAACGCCTATGTCTCTGCGAACATTATCGGGGAGCATTCTGCAACAGACCGCCGGATTTCCCGCGGCCAGTCCGTATCAATTGGACCTGGCCCTGCAAATGTTTCGATTCCTGAACAACGAAATGTTATACTCTGTGCCATCCTCTACACGCCTGCTGCAGTCATTGAAATCCACTCCCGTCGGCGCTCGCAGAACTCTGTTTGAAAAATTGCTGCTCTGTCGACGTCGTGATCGCAGGCAATGGGAGGACACCGATGTTTCGAAAATTATTTCACTGGAGAACGATGTCTCGTTGCTGAAGTTTCGCGCCATGGTTTCTCGCATCAAGCAGAATCTGCGTGGCAACAGTGCCGTTCTGGTTGATGCTTTTCGACGATTCGACACCGACCGCAACGGCTGGCTCAATGCCGCCGAGCTGCTCAAATCGCTGCAATCGCTTAATTTATCGAACTCGGTCGATCTGCCAGTCTTCGTGCAATTAGCATTTCGCTTTTACGATGCTGACAAATCCGGCGAGTTTGATTACGCCGAGTTCGCTGGCCTGCTCGACTGAATCTGCATGAGCTACGTATGATTAATATTTTTCATGCAATATCTCGAAGGCACAACTTAGCAATCGGTACACAAAATGAGACAAAATAATTAAAAATTTTG
>Ga0256322_1000097_pt1 | contig 12606 bp, 1 predicted proteins | sample LawtaT_19_FD_183670 | JGI IMG/M metagenome (GOLD analysis project Ga0256322, IMG submission 183670) | Metatranscriptome of freshwater microbial communities from St. Lawrence River, New York, United States - Law_Miss_RepB_8d (Metagenome... | ecosystem: Environmental > Aquatic > Freshwater > River ... | reverse complement strand
CGGAAAGCCAGAAAATGTCTAATTCTGCTTCGCCCGTCGGGGCTCTTCCCCCTGGCTGGACCCAACAAAAAAAACTGAGGACGGACGAACATATTATTTCAACGCTTCAAAAAATGCGACGCAATGGGAGAGACCGACTAGCACTATGCTTCCGCCAAATTGGAGTGAGCAAAAAACTGACGATGGTGCCGTGTATTACTATAACAGCGTGACCCAGGAGTCTTCCTGGACAATGCCGAAAGCTCCTGTCGCGTCTATTGCTAAGGCATCTACCCCAGCCCAAGGGGCGCTCGGCGCCGCCAAAACGGTTGCCTCAACAGCCGCCAAGGTCAGTTCGACGCCCGCGGCTGTGGCAAAAAATGCCGCGTCAAGTGTTACACCAGCAAACTCTTCTGGTGCGAAGGCCGCAACCACTGCCACAGCAACGACTGCGACATCAGCAAGCTCTTCTGGTGCGAAGGCCGCAACCACTGCCGCAGCAACGACTGCGACATCAGCAAGCTCTTCTGGTGCGAAGGCCGCAGCAACGACTGCGACATCAGCAAGCTCTTCTGGTGCGAAGGCCGCAACCACTGCCAAAGCAGCAACAAACCCTTTTGATTCTCTTTCAATCTCCACAACTTCCACTACTGCCAAAAGCGCCTCTACTTCTGCTTCTACTTCTAACTCGACTGCATCTACGGCGCAGGCTAAAATTGCTTCAGCATCGAAGTCTGATCCGCTTCCTCCGAATTGGTCTGAGGAGAAAACGGATACCGGCGACGTCTACTATTTTAATAATGTAACGCAAGAGTCCTCCTGGACTAGACCCAAGCAAGCCGTCGCGTCATCAGTTCATGTGGACACCGCTGCGAATCGGAGCAGCACTTTGGAATTCAAAGCTGCCCCTGTTACCGTTGACGCTGGGAAGAAAGCGGCTGTGAATGCGAAAGCAAAAGATCCGCTGCCAGCGAATTGGACAGAGGAGAAGACTGATGATGGTGTCACTTACTACTTCAACGCCGTGACGCAAAAAAGTGTGTGGGAACGCCCGGTTGCGAAAACAACTGAAAGCACGATTATTGCTTCTGCGAAGACAGTGCAAAAGGCCGAAGAAAACAATCGCCGGAGCTCCACGACAATCAAAACAGGTGGATTCGACGCAGCTGCTAATCAAGTTGCTAACCCAAAAGCAGTTCAAACTGCCAATTCAACTGCGACCGCCACTAAGGTAACCTCCGTGACCCCCAAATCCACTGAATCTGTGGTCGCACCTTCGACCGAGAATTCGGAAATTACTCGAACCAATTCGGAGCTCCCATCGGCTGGGTTTGAAAGCAGTTTCGTTCCCCAGCAAGAAGTGACGAGCCTATGGGCCACCGAAGCCGTCGCTGAAGGTTCTCTTTCGATGGAGGAAAAAACTTCGTTCCTGAACTCGCTCAGTGTTCGCGAAGACAAGAAATCGTGGTCATTCGGTCCCCAGCCCGTCTGGAATTTGCAAGCCTTTTCCGACCTCTTTGCGGACCTGTACTCGGAGACGGCTAGCACTCCGTCGCCTTTGAATTTGGTCTCGTCCCTCAACCTCTTGGTGGCTGCGCTCAGGCGCGTTGGAATTCACCGTCAAGCATGGCTTGTACCTGTTCTTCCCAGTGCCAACCTTGCAGCCCAATTTGATAACTTCGTCAATAAAACTTTTACAAACAGTGCCACCATGGTGAGCACATGCCCATTCAATAGCGCCAATGACGAAGCGCTATTTGGTTACCTGGAAAGTGTTTCACGAAAGTTGTTTACCCTTCTTCCCGGGGACTATATCATCCTGCCTTGCGGTTGGATGCGTCCTGACTTGAGTGGTGAAATTTTGTTGATTATCTTGGAGCGCTGCACAACTACTTGGACCGTGGCGGTGTGCAATACGGGCGAAGGCTTCCAATACCATTTGGCAAATCCCACTTTCTTGCCTAAAATCAAACGCAATCTTGTCTTCTCGGTCGAAAATGTGCCCACGCAACGCGTCTGCGATGGAGCGTTTTTGTTTATGTTGTTTCGTCCACTGGTATTTCCTGATGCCTCTAACGGACCTCACGTTATCTACCAAACGTGGTTGCCCTATTTGAACGACAAGCCTCTGTATGCCAATGTGGATCCTAAGCGCGTTGACTGGCGTACGCCCCCTCGCGGAAACGACGCCAGCAAGTTTCGTGCATGTAAAGAAGTACTTCATTATATTTGCCGACGCTGGGGTTGCTCAGTAGAGCAAGCTAAATGTATTTCCTTATTGCTGCGTTGGGAGTTGCTGGCAATGTGCTATGAGGACGCATCCCGCATACCCTCTATGGCTTCGTCCAGTATCCATCTTATCGGCATCGCCATCAAGCAGACTGCCCACGCTGCGGCCAAGGCTAGTGTCGCCCAAGTTTTTCCCGTCAGGCTTCTGCACGAGTTGTACACCACATTTGAGGCCCTCAATATAAAGCTCAAACAATTCAAAATTGCCAATCTCCCCCCCCAACTTCCCCCATTTACTGCGGGCTCATGCGCTTACGAACCGTATCCATTTTTTGATCTGGTTATGCCAGTGAATGTGGACCATCTCGCCGGTCCCGCAGCCTTACAGCCCATTGTACGGCCCGTGCAACTGACATTGGTGCGCGATAAGGTATCAAACTTTGAAGAAGTCTGCGAAGCCCTCCACCATTGTCACAACCTCTGCACCGTCATGGCCAATCAGAAAGAAGTCCAGAAAAATACCTACACATTGCGAGCTTCGCTAATTCGACATTTGTTTTTGCATGTAATTCCGATACCTCTTTGTGATGGCCATCCTGAAGCAAACAAGGACTTTTGGATTAAAAATCGCACTAGCTTTGCCACCAAAGTCTTGATGATGCGTTTACTCAGTATGATTGCGCGACACTATGCTTGTTGCTGTTTGTCCATGCGCAACTCCCGCAGCTTTGACGGGGTGCGCATTCTTGTGGCCGCAGCGATCGTCTGCGTCGCAGATCGCGTCTTGCGCATTCCTGCTACTGACGTAGAGAGTGTTTTTTGTAGCCACTTTGCGGGCATTGCCGAGGGGCCCTGCAAGCCCTTTGGTATTAATCTGGGCGCATTTGGGGCCGAGAGTGAAGTCATGAAGTTTACCGACCCCCAGCTGGCGCTGGTACGCACGATGGTGCTGGACTATTTCGAAGCACAGGCCGACCTTATTCCCCCCGACCATTTCATTTTCCAATGGGAGAAAGGGCACACTATGACCAACGAAGGCCTGCTTCTGCAGCAAGTTTGCTTAGAAATGGGCTTTCACGTGAAGGAACATGCCGGCGAGTATATCACCGGGCAAGCCCCTGAGATTCTTGACATGTACCCTGAGCTGGGATACTACCGTGACATTGTGTTTAACTTCAAGTATCTCATGACGCCTTATGCAGAGGCCTTACCCGAGATCAAGCAATGGATGCCTATCGAGGCGATGCTGCTCTGGAAGTACAAAGAAACTAAAGAGGACAGCCAGAAAGCTAAAGGTGTACTCGGTTGGTTTCAAGTGCGTGGTTTCGGAAAGAAATTGAACTGTGTAGCGGACCACAAGTCGCGGCAGGATCCTGAAGAAGAGGAAAGAAAGAGGCGAGAAAAGAAGGGTCTTCTTCAAAGCATTAAAACGCTTGTATTTGGGGCCAAACCGAGGGTTCCGCCGTCTGGGGCCAACCCTTCCGCGATTTTGGGCCAAGAAATCAACTCTGAAGATGACATTTTGCATATCCGCAACTTGCCCGACTTCGGTGTTTTGAGCCAGCGTGACTCTGAACTGTTGTTGTCCTACCTGACTGTTCCTTATCTTCGCATTCCTTTGGTGTTGACCTTCTTTGCTTCTGAGCTGCGCATCAAGGCCCTGGACTCTCGCAAATTAAAACATGTTCTGGACTGCGTGTTATTCGAGCCATGTGGTTGGTTTTCCCTAGCCCAGGAGGCAGCTCGGTTGGAAACGCCTGAGGTAGTTCCTGCCCCTCATCGCAATCATCTGACGACTCCTAACGGGATGCTGGTGAATGAATTACAGCGCTCTCCACTTATAATTATACAAGCGCTCAACACCTTGCTTGACCTTGCACTCGATCTGGACACTGGTAAATTTTCACGCATGGCCAGGCTCATTCTCTACGTTGTTCGCTTGTTGGTTCGAGTGGAGGAGTACATGCTATACATGTTGCGACACTCGGTCTGGCTTAAAAACCAAAAAGCGGTGGAGGCAAAAGGCGAGGAGGCCGACGTTAGTCGTTCAGGTTACGAAGCATTTGTGCGCGGACTGGCAGCCACCGACGACGCAACCTTATTGCTTCTTACCAAATTATGTGCAGATATTCGGCGGGTCATGACCTCGGAGGTGTTTCCCATGGTGGAGCGCTGGTGTTTGGAAGCCACTAAAGCAGACGATATGGACAGCGCCTGTTTGCTGCACGCGCACCTATGTTTCATTCACAAGAATATTGATGACGAAGATCTCACCGAGGACATTGTGTCGATTCTTTTGTCAAGTCAAATATTTTTGAACACTCGCCATCGGTACAGTGTGGACATAGAACACGAAAAAAAGAAAGAAAAAATTCTCGAGGCAAAAGATGAGGACGACGATGCTGAGCCGTCTAGTCGCCAGCTGGAGATATCTGAGCAGGAGCTCTTCGATCTCTTCCAGCGCCATCGAGTCAAAATTGAACGTTGGCTCGATGCCAATCCTGAAGCTCGCAACCGAGTTATGGAGAGTGTAGTGCGCGTTGTGACCTTTTCCGGAACACGCACCAAAGCTGTTGACAATTTTGAGGCTCGTAAGTGGACACCGATGGAAGGTAAAGACTGCGGTGGTCGTCTCGTACCAGATACCTTCACTCAAGAATCCAAAGTCGAGGAAGACACAATTTTGACATTGATGGGGAAGGAGGCCAAAGACAAATTGCTAGCTTTGGAGGCAGACGATGGCAAGACTGTCAGGAATGCGCCAGTTAAGAGACCTAATGGGTGGATTGAACCTCTGCACGGGGAGAAATTCGAGGACTTTATGCGTCGCCGCATGAAAGTCCGGCAGGTCGACACCGAAGTGAACCTGCAACTTGGTGAGTTCACACTCAAGACATCCAGGCTCACAGTTCTTGATGAGAAATTTAGCTCCTTGCCCGACTTCAAGGTGGTTTTTGGCAAAGAGTTGAACCTCCAGGCTGCAGATGTGGTTGTCACTCAAAACCGCCACTGGGTGCGTCTCGTGGGCAAGCGACACGACCTCCAGTTGTGGGTTCCCGACACTCGTCTTCCTTTTGTTCACTGCAAACGCAAGTACCCTGACAATCTTGAGACCACCGAGGGCTGGATCAGAAATCTGTTGGAGCCCGTCCGTTCCCGGCATTTGGGAAGCGCGATGATGTTCCTTCGCAAAGATCCGTATCCTGAAAACACTCTCGTGGCGCGGCTCCAGGCGCTGATACCTGAAAAGAAACAGGTTTTTGATGTATTTGTGTTGCAATCAAGCAAAGCCGTACATATCTATCGTCTTCAAGAACACGGTCGTCGACATTTCCGTCAGTTAGTGTATAGTTCTAATGCTGGCGAGTCGCTCCATGACATGCCGCTTGTCCTCGTCGACAATAGTAAAGGTCCTTTTGGCGGCAAGCCCCCTGCATGGGAGGCAGGCCGAGCGACTGGTTCTGATAGCAAGCAATCGCTTGTGATTATGCGCGCGTTGACCAATGCCACTGGACTTGAGACTTACATCCCGAAGCATTTGCTGGACGGCCTCATTCCAGCTGCTTTACTAGAAGATTATGTATTTTGGCAGAATAGTGATAATTCATTGACAGGATATCAAACTCCCGAAGCCATCGCTCGAGTGCGAACTTCAACCAAACTTCGGATAACGCTTGTTTCCCAAGAAGGAAAGATGAATGTGTTGGCACACATTGTTCGCGAACCCGCGGTCGCCAACGTTGTTTATGACATTAATGATCTGGGTACCCAAACTCTTACTTTGCTGAACCTCTTGTATTCTTCCCAAGGCTCGACGCTGCGGCGGCTTGCAGATACCCTCTTGCGACTGGAGCATTTATCTCATGTGCTCGTGTGGACGCGTGCAAACGTGACTACTGCCGGAGATACTTGCTCGATCGACGTAGTGGAGCTGCCTCGCATGCGCCTGCACTTCATTGCCAAAGAAGTGGTTGACCGCAAATTCACTTCAGAAGGAAAAACCGAGCAAATGGAACTTCGCCTCTTGAGTGGGCAGCTGGATGGCATGTATGTGAGCTACATCGATTCCCCAGATGTGCAGAGACTGGTCGGCGACCTGCCTCACTCGCTTTTGCTACAAAACGATAACAGTGAATTATTTGTTCTGATTCCGGCTACATGCCGACCCATGCGACCACAGCTATCAAGCGAACAGTTCTCTACGCAACTATTGCTAGACCGCAGAGATCCCACGTGGTTGGCTAACCTCCCCAACGACACGCGTCATTACGTGTATCCTGTACACTTGAGCCGAGCGTTTTTGTTCACCCCCACTCTGGCATCAGCGCTGTATTTACTGGTGCTGCGTTGGGTGAACCGTCAATATGAAGCTGTATTTCGCCTTGCCTCATCCTGTGTCACTGACACCGAGCTAACTCAAGAAGAAAAACAACTTTGGGCACAATTACAAACATTGATGGCTGATGCTGATCCAAATTCACATGCTTGCCGCTTAAAGCTTTCGTTGGTCACCGCTGATACTGAGATGGTGTGTCCATGGTCTGTCGCTACCGAGATTGCTGGCTATGTGACTAAGCTATCCCATATCTCTACCGCCTGTCGCTTAACGTTTGCGGAAGAGCTGCAAGTATTCTCTCAGGTCACAGGGTTATCAGAACAGCTTACGAATCGCAAACGGCAGCTAAAAGCTCTGGAGGAAGGCAAACGCCAAGTGTCGTTGGTGTCTCCGCGCAGACTGGAATGGCCAGATTTCGATCCTCCTGGACAGGACCGCTCTTGGTTTGCCAGAAGCGAAACTATCGCTGATATTTTTTCGCGCAACTCGTACACGAAGCCGTTTGAAAGAAGAGGCATGGAGGCTCTTCGGGTCCTAAACATTTGGATTATGAATGGTCTGCAGCTATCCGGTGGCAAAGACAACCTCGGGTTTCTATTTCTCTATGAACTCATGACGGGCGCTCTGAACTTTGCCATTTTGCCTACGGATGCTCCTCATACATTAGCGTGCGTGCTTATGAGGTTGCTGCCTCCAAGTGATTCTGGCACCGGGCTGCTCATGTCGATGCTACGGACTTTGGCCCTCAATCCTCAAATTTGCAATAACCCTGGCATTCCCAAGATGGAAGAGAAGAAAAAATCTGCTCTAAATATAAATATCACCATGTTTAAAGCTGGGAAAAATCCGTTTGCCGTTTTGTGTGCAGATCTACAAAATTTCTTGCTCTCGAATCAGTCGGGGATGAAATGGGCTGATTACAAAGAAAATCCTCGGGGGCCAGTCGTGCCCATGGCTGCAGATCTCAAAGCTCTTGGAGAGCAGGTTCGTGGTGGTGACTGGCTGACTCTACGAGTTGCCGACTTCTCGTGCTCATCGCGCGTATTGCGCCCAACGGAAGGGATGAGCCCGTATTTAGATGCGAAAGCTATGGAGGCACATGGCGGCCTTATGATGACTCCGTTGGGGCTCGACACTATCGTGGTTCAGCGCTCTCGCACTGATCGAAAAATGCCATCCGTTTCACCCGAGTTACCGTTCGAAGTCGGGGCCCATACCTTTGCGCAGTCCCAGGTCGCTCAGAGCATGATAAATCGTCTCCGTGACGATTGCCTCACATATTCTCGCCAGCAAAACGAAGGTAAACAGCCTCAGCTCCGTGGGCTCTTTCCAGAAGACCTCACTCTGGCCGTCGCCAGCAAAGGCGCCTCCCCTCAGGCCAAGTTTGCTTTTGAGCGGATGCTGAACGTCTTGACTGCCCTTTTCTCACTGCGCGAGAGTGACATGGAGACTATGCGAACTGCAACGCAGCAGCTGCTGGATCTGGTGAATAACACTACCATGGGGCTTCAAGAAAACGCGGCTGTGCGCTCCCGCCTGGCCTTTGTTATGGCGAAGCTAAGTGGGCGCGAGACCCCGCTTGATATCGAGTTCGTGGTAGGTAACCTTCTCTCATCCAGAAGTGATGCCGACTTGTTGAACCTAAGCCCTTTCTTGGGCTCAGAGATAGGTCGCCTGCACGATTTGACTATTTCGCTTACCCTGGCGTCTGTGCGCGTTGGACATATCAATCGCTGTCTCGATGCCGCGCGGGAACTTTATTCCGAACTTGAGAAAATGGCCCGTCTTGATTTTTCGCGGCCTGACGCAGAAGCTGTGCTCTTCAACAGCCTGTCGTTGAAGTCCACGACCCTGGCAGGGCTGTTGGCTACCAAACGTGCTTATTTGGATGCCTCGTCCGGGGCTTTCGACCCACGGTTTCTGATATGTGAATTCGCTTATAACTTGGTGCTGCGCAAATCTCAAATTGAGCTCATGCACAAATTTATGCGGACCTTGAATGAAGGCAAGAGCATGTGTAATCAAATGATTATGGGCTCAGGTAAGACCACGGTTGTGGGTCCTCTGCTTGCGCTGTTTCTTGGCGATGGCAAGACATTGGTAACTCAAGTTGTTCCCGCTGCGCTCCTGGACTTTTCACGGGGCATCATGCGCGAGCGCTTTACAGCCATCATCCAGAAGCCTGTGTATACCTTCCGCTTTGATCGATTTAGTCAGTGCCCTCCCGCGCTCTTTCGAAAGCTATGTATGGCCAGGGATCGACGGGCAGTGTTGGTCACCCACCCTACGGCGATTAAGAGCTTCATGCTTAAGTTTCTGGAAATCATGCACACTCTGGATGAACCTCAGGAAAAACGCAGCATCGCGAGCGTAGCCTCTTCCAAACTCCTGCAACTGGCGCGTTCGTTTGGTCTCAATGTGGGTGGCAACGACAACTCTGAGGCGGCTGCGCGTGAGCGTTCGATGTTGCGACTGGAAGCTGCCGAATGCGTGCGTGCACTGCAGCTGTTGCGATCCGGGGCTTTAATTCTCGACGAAGTTGATTTAATTCTGCACCCACTGAAGTCCGAGCTCAATTGGCCACTGGGGAAGAAGTATGCCTTGGACTTCACTCAGTCAGACATTGGCATGGGGATGCGTTGGGAGGTTCCTTGGCATTTATTGGATGGCCTGTTATTTCCAGCCACCGGGCGCATGACGGTACCGTTCGCTTCCAGCCGCACCGCCCAGTCGCTGTTGGAGCGCCTTCAAGCCGCCATTACCAAGGGCTATCAGTTAAAGCATTTGCAGTCAATACCTCACCTCGTGCTCTTGAACCGCCGCTACTATGACAAAGAACTGCTTCCTCTATTAGCGGATTGGTTGATGGTATTCTTAGGCTCGAAAGGCGTTAAGGGTATTCCTGACCATCATCTTCGAGCATACTTGCTTCATGCTGCACAAGGCCCCTCTGATGCTGTGGCCTCTGTCCGACGCGAGCTTGGTGGAGAGTACCTCAAACTTCTCAATCTCTCTCACGACTGGCTTGTGTGCTATTTACCGTTCGTGTTAGGTAAGATTGATCGAGTTAGTTTCGGATTGTTGAGTGGAGAGGATCTTCGGCGTGCATTGGCCTCAGATCCATTAATGGCTAAGTCACGGCAGTTGCTGGCCGTTCCGTTTGTCGGCAAGGACGTTCCCTCAGAGAGCTCTGAGTTCTCTCATCCAGATATTGTGTTGGGGCTGACCATTCTGGGCTATCGCTATGAGGGTCTGCGCCGGAAGGACCTCATCCAAGTGCTGCGTATGCTCATGGAAATGTGTGTGGAGCAGTCTGGAACGTTCCAGACTCGTCCTAGCTGCCAACTGTACTCCAAATGGATCAATCTAGCTGGGGGTCGCGTACGGGGCTGGAAACGCAGCGAGAAGCGCAAGACTCAGCAGACTGGATCAGGTGAGTCCACCTCGGCTCGTCGCGGGTCGGTCGATGAGAAGAAAGAACGCTGGATTGAGAAAAATGAGCGCAAAGTCGAGAGTCTCCCGGTCGGTGCTCAGAATGCGCTCAAACTTATTCAAGATTACGGGCTGATGAGTGATTTGTGGGATTTGTGGCCGCTGCAGCTTCTTGACATCAAGGATACGGAGCAAATGGACGTGTTGTATGCTTTGCTCCACAAACTGCCCGAAATCGTGTACTTCTGGGTCAACTCGGAGGTGGTGTTTCCGGAGACCAGCCGCCACCAGGCCTTAAAACTTGTTGCGAATGGACAAGCGTTGGGTGGTGACATGCTGTTCAGACGCCGCATCGGTTTTTCAGGCACTCCAAGTGACTTATTGCCTGTCGAGCTCGGAACGTGTCAGTACGAGGCCGGCGCTGACGGGCAGATGCTGGCATTTCTTACATCACCTTCGGTTTGCTCGTGGGAGCGGCTGCCAAGCGATTGGTCTCCGCAAAGTATCTTGATGCAGATTGCTAAGAAAGACAACCCACCCTACCATGCCCTTATTGACACGGGAGCCCTAATTACCGGGATGGACAACTTAGCAGTTGCCCGGTTTCTTTTGGAGAACGGATTGCCCAAGATGAAAGGCGTGATATTCCTTGACCCTTTTGACCGCAAGCGAGTGTTGGTACGAGCGACAATGCGAGTGATGACGATCGAACAATGCGGCATTAGTAAAGCAGAGCGCTTTTCGTTTTTTGACCAAATTCACACTACTGGTATGGACATACCGCAAGTGCTGAATGCCAAAGCGGTTTGTACTCTGGGTAAAGACATGACGTTTAGAGACTACGCACAAGGAACATATCGAATGCGCGGTATCGGCAGTGGGCAGACCATTCACGTTTACGTCATACCGGAAGTAGAGCAACTCGTGTTGAAGCACTCGGCGCTCGGCGAGGGCAAGGGCAAGGAATTTCAAAAGGTTCAAAACGACGTGACTACCGAATCCATGTTGCGAAAGATTTGTGCCTGGCTCGTCATCAACAGCATGCGTAGTGAAAAAGTGCAGTTCAATATGTTGAGCGAGCAGTCGACCCGAAATGTTTGGAGTAAACGCGCTTTTTACAACCTCCTAGAACATCACGAACGTGTGGGCGAGGAATTCAAGAACCGACAAGGCGAAGAAGGTCGCGTTGTCGATTTGGCAGCCAAGTCTGTGGAAGTCTTCCGGCAACGCCTGGACTGGGCGGTGGAGAATGGGGTGCCCCAAACCGTCTCGTTCGTGGACAAACTCAACATAATGGCTCGAGAGCATCAATTCTTTCTTAACGACGCTGCTGATGGGCAGACTGTGCGTAGCATTATTGGAGCCGCGGCTCGATCGGAAGATGGAGACAAAAAAGCCGAGGCCAAAAAAGCGACCGAGCCGAAGAAGGTAACGGCCGCGGTCCCTGCCCCCAAAGCTCCTAAAGCCGCGAATCCGTTTGGTGTGGATGCTCCTACAATCGACGAAGACACAGGTGCTGATGGCTTGCCTCCCGACTCTGAGCGTGCGTTTAATCAAGAGCAAGTCCAGGAGCAAGAGCAAGAGCAAGAGCAAGAGCAAGAGCAAGAACAGGAACAGGAACAAGAGCAAGAAATGGAGATTATTTCTGACGAGCTTCCGTACAAGAAAAAATACGAACGATCCGATGAGCAACCCAAGGCGTGGCCGGTTAATCGGCTTCGCGGAGATCTGCGTGCCAACTCGCAGTTCTACTCGCTCAGTCAATTTTCTGTCTTCCGATCGATTCGTCAGCCTCCTCGATTGCTTACACAGCCGAGCTATCTACAATGTTCCAAGAACTACTTCGATAATTCCTGGAGTATGTCTTCGCATCGCCGCATCAAGAACGTGATCGTTCTGCTCGAATGGTGCCCAGATATGACTCAAGTGCGAGTTGCAGTGGATGCTACGCAGCGCATGCTTAATGCGGTTCAGACTGATCGCTTGCGCAAAGCCTTCACAATGTTTGACGTAGATGGCAAGGGCAGTTTGACCTCGGCAAAGGTCGCCGATTTGTTGAAGGCCCTGGATGTGTCGGGAAGTGTGGAAGAGCTTGCAGAGGCCATAACAGATAGAGGGGCTGGCAATCGCGCGGGGCTGCCGGTCGGCTGGGAACAGTTCACCACTGACGATGGCAAGACCTATTTTTATCATGAGGGGAGCAACACCACCCAATGGACCAAGCCCTCGGGCCCGCCCGCGGTGTCCTCGCTGACTTTTGAGCAAATCAAGCGCATGATGGTGCAAGGCACGTTCGAGAGCCAGCAAGTGGGTCGCTATTGGGTGGCGGTGTCTTTGCTAGAAGCTGAGCATCTCCGTGGTATTATGCATTCTCGCTCCGGACATTGGCTTATCCCAGAAGCCAAAGCCTCCATCGGGCTGCGTATGGGTTCAGCGCTGCTAGATTCCTCCAAAGGCTTTACCGAGGCCAATGACTACCAACAAACAATCGCTGAACAGTGTATGCGCTTTCTGAATTCGGATATGTACTTCCAGGAACGAGAATTAAACATGATTCTTCGCGCTTTGGAAGTTAATGACTGCATTTCCCGCCGCGATTGGTATCTAGAAGTGCGCAGCTGTCGTCGTCG
>Ga0256322_1000093_pt1 | contig 12723 bp, 1 predicted proteins | sample LawtaT_19_FD_183670 | JGI IMG/M metagenome (GOLD analysis project Ga0256322, IMG submission 183670) | Metatranscriptome of freshwater microbial communities from St. Lawrence River, New York, United States - Law_Miss_RepB_8d (Metagenome... | ecosystem: Environmental > Aquatic > Freshwater > River ... | reverse complement strand
TATACTTAAAAGTTCGGTACGGTATAATTATTATTCTAGATTAAAACCATGGCGCCCAGGTCGGAGGCATTAGTGCCACATTTTTGAGGTCAGTAGCGAGGTTGATCAATTCAGAGACTTTAACATCCAACGCCTGCGAAGGTTCAGATGAAGGCGGAGGCAGAGGAGTCGGCACTGATCCCGGCAAGGAGGCGAGCGACCCTGCCAATGCGGAGACAGGCGCTTCAAGCTTGATGGGGTTGGCATAATTCGTCCGCTTCGATTCAATTAGCTGCTTGGTTCGCCGAAGCACGTTATTGACGTTGTCCTCTACCTTTTTCTCGAGGCGTTCCCATTGTTCAGGCACCAGCGAAGAGTTGAACTTGCGCTTATTCACTCGGCTCTGCAGCTCGTCGCGAAAATGCAAGTTAAGATAGTTCAACAAGCAGTTATAATTGCGCTGAACACGCAGACAGGCATTGGCCGAGCGCATGCAGCAAGTGAACGTTCCATCAATCAGGAACGGATCAAGAAAAGCTTTGAGATTACGTGTAAGACGGAAGGGAACGGTTTCATTATTGTGCACCACGTTCGACTGGTCGTGAAACCTGTACTGAAAATTGATATTAGAGATGCGGGCCGAGTGCTTGAAGAATGTTAGCGTGTCGAGGTTGCGATCACCCACAGCCAAGAGATAGCTCAGATAGGAATTCAATGCCAGCTGTGAAGCGAAAGTTGTCTTAAAGGCCCACAGCTGATCCGGCGAACGCACGCACTTGTTAATGTATTGCGCAAGCACATATTCCGGGACCTGGTAATTCGTAATTTTAGTGAACACGTCCAATCGACGGCGGTCACTGTCATCTATTTTATTATCTGGTGTCTGTCCCTGTCGCATCAGCCCACGCCAGGCTAACGCCGGTTCGTCCACATCTGTGCCCCGCTGCGCGCAGCTCTGCTCGAACACTTCCCTAAGCGTAACATGCGACGGGTGTGTCTCCATGAGCCGGACCATAGGGTTGAGCGGCACCAACCCAGGCAAGTGAAAGGACATGTTGCGACTGCGTGTGTCTTTGCAGCCCTCCATAAGCTGGTTCAACACAATCAGCATCTGCTGCATGCGCTCTTCCCGCCGGTTTTTGAAGCGATCACCGAAGTCCACAAGGAAATATTTTGTCGACCCGTCCAGCCCGCGCATGCCGATGCGGCGAGGCGACATTTCGTAACGGTGCTGCACTGCCACCGTAGGCTCAAATGATTGCAGAATTACATTCGTTTCAGGCTTAGGCTCTTGGTCCTTTAGGTACTGCCCCGGAATTTCGACGTCCAGACTGTCCAGCCTCGCTAAGTAAGGACTCAATTTCTCGAGCCTCAGGGACGAGCTGCGGCCTACGCGGTACAACAAGTGTGTCAGCCAGCGCTTAAGCATGAGTATGATTTCCATGAGGGAGAGTGGAGAATCTTCCGTGCTGGAGAGAAAATCGTCGTAAAAGGCCTGTTTGTACTCGCTGGCAAGTGCAGCAGTAACATTCGTGGGATTCAAGTAATACTCGTACACCGTGGTCAGCCTCTGGATAACATCCGGGGGAGCCGCGTCGGAGGCAGTGACCGGCGAGTTGATGCATTTGTTTAGCAGGGCGTACAACGTGGTCCACAGATTCTCCTCGGGCAACGCCTTGAAGCTGGCACATTCGTCCATGATCTTGGTCAATGCACTGATCAAATGGGGTTGCCTGGTCTTGAATGTGTTCATGATTTCTTCAATATGAACCGACGAGGAGACCGCAGGAGCCTCCGATGTTGGCTGAGTATCATTTGAGGCCCCGCCGTACGGGTGCGAATCTGTTGAGCCGTGCAAGTTGTAGCCAGTCGAATTGGTCGAGGCGTTCCCATACAAACCTTGGGAATTGTCGAAATTCACTCCGGTCGGTTGAGGATTTGTGTACAGAGAATGCACCTGCGTGGTATCTGCGGACGAGCTATCAAACACAGGGAAACCATATCCTGTCGAATAACCGACTTCTTGGCCTTGATTGCTTTCTGGTTGTGTGATATAGCCCTGCTGGCCAGACCCCAACTGGCCTTGGAAGGACAAACCAGTCTGGCTATACTGATCGTAGCTCTGATACTGGCTGGCCGTGGCTGAAAAGCTCTGCTCGAGTGGGGGGTATGTGTGCTGCTGATACTGCAAAGAAGGATCAATCGATATGTGGTTACTGGAGTGGGGCTGTAAGGCGTGGCTGGCGTCGTTTTGGCCCACGACGTGCGATGCGTGAGGCTGGCTATGCAGCTGATTTAGTTGTTGCTGACTCATTGTTACCTGCTGCATCTGCATGGCGGCGTACGAGCTAGATTCATTCAACTCGTATTTAGAATCGTATGAGCCCGCTTCCGAGTGGTTCTCATTGCTCAGGCTATGCCCTGTATACTCCTGACCAAAGCTCTCACTGTTTGTTAAGTTGACAGGGGTTTCATACATTTCAGTGTCAGCTTGGACGGGGAAGGTCGAATAACTTTCCGAAGTGCCGAAACTGGAAGTTTCGAGAGAGTGCTGTGAGATACCGTAGTTCATTTCAGTTGATTTGGACTCTTGCTTGGGTTCAATCTCTGAAATATCACCGTCCGCCATATTTTCACCTTGGCCAACAGAATCTTGACCGTCACCTTCGCTGCGTTCCCGCATTGCACGGAGCGCACCAAACAAATGCGACTGAGGGTAAGTCGCCGCGATTTTGTTCAGGATCTTGGTTATTGACGGGGCTTCCGGTCGAGACAAGCTTGTCAGCAGCTGAGGAAGCCATAGCAGCCAGACCCAAGGGGCTAAAAGTTCAGCATAGCGATCGAACGACAAAAGCAATTGATCATTATTGGGCCTATGTTTCGTCAGAAGCCACAAAACGCGACCGAGCATTTGCCTGGATCGATGATTTTTATTTTTAAAGAACACAGCACGAAGATAGCAGATCATTGCATGCTCAGCCCAAATAGACGTGTTTTTATCGCGCTCCTGAGGCGACTTATTTGTTTTTTCATCGTCCTTGCGCTTCGTGTGCATGAAGCGTTCGCAAAATTCTCCCCAAGAAAACCACCCTTTACCGTACGTATCGCAGATTGAAATACAATTCGAGAAGGATTTATTGGCTTCATCGGTGCGAACGACAATGTTCTGCTCAAGCTCTCCCTTCAATCGAAAGAGTTCAGCCTTATTTTCCGGTCTGTTGCAGAACTCCAAATTAAACTGCGATATCATTTTCAATCCTGCCCAATACTCAGATTCACAGGCTTGTTGTGATTGCGAAGACATGCCACAAATTTTGATTTGTTCACGCAGCTTAAGGAACCCCTCTTGAGAATCGATCATAGTTTTTTGCGTCCCATTGTTGTTCGTTCGATATAGTTTTGAAAGAGATTCCAAACTTACGTTGACAAGATTTTGCTTTCTTGCAGCTTGTGCAAATCGAATAATTGTCCATGGCCCGTCGCTGACAAGGGGTTTGTTTCCCTGGGATGCTTCTCTAGGTTCTCCACTGGCAGGCGACGCATCTGTCATGTTGAATAGAGCAGTTCGCCATAACAACAAGTCGTTCCATACTGGCATATCTTCCCAGTCATTTGGCAATCTTTCCCGCCAAGTATTGATATGATTTTTAAAGTTTATAGGCTGAGATTGTCGACTTCGTTGATTGATTTCACTCAACATGTTGAAAGACTCGTTGAGCTCGACAATGCGATGGAAGGCCTGGAAAAGGTGCACATGCGCATTCCCTACAAAGGAAGGTAACGCCTGCCATTCTTGTAAAGCAGTTTGCCAACATAGTTTGTACGATTTGTCGAAGTCAGTATTTTTTCGATCAGAAGTGAGCGTCACATAAAGTTGATAGAATGCAGAATTCAAGTCTCCAGCGTTGTGCTTGCCAATAAGATCCTTAAGCGTGTTCCACTCAGGTTGAGCTGTTCGCCAACACGACTCAAGCTGCAAGGCTGGTTGATTATTTTTAGCGGAGAGGGTTGCGAGACATTCCCATTGATTCAGTAGCTGAGCACAACGGATCCATTCTTCCTGCCACATAATTGTCTCTGTGCGAAACAGCTGTTGAGAACGACCAGGCTCTTTCTGAAGACACATGGCCTGGAAAAACATATCTTGGGCCGCTTGCCAATGACCATATTGTTGCAAACTCAAAGCACTTCGACTGTAGGGCGATTGCACACGCCTTTGCCACAAACCGTACAAAATATCCTTCTCATCCAACAGAGTGTATATTTCCCCAAGAGATTGATAAGCTGCCAACGCAGCTGAGCGTTCAACAGAGGTTTGATTCATGAGATCACGAGGCAGAAGTTTTACAGACTTCTCGAGAATTGTGGATGCTTGGTGCCAGGCATTGTGTTGCTTTGCCAAATACTTAAGAAGATCGGGGGAAAGATCCACTGGAGGAGGGTGACACTTACTTAACCCCTGCAACAAAGCTTGAATAACATTCGGCGTGCGACGTTGCTTCCAATGCCAATCTTTATACAGTAGCAATGCTATGGGTCTGGAGAGCATACTCTGGTCCTCGGCGTCTAACTTTGCCAATGCAATAGGAAATAGCGCGACCCACAACGCACTTGCGAACTCCGCACTGTGATGAGAAAGACCGCGCATCGACTCTATGAGATGCCCAAGATTGAAATCTTGCATAGAAGCAAGAAAAGTGGCATGCGTCTCAAGAATTTTACGAGCATTTTGTGAGTTTGATGAGAGATTCGGTGAAGAAGCAGGGCTGGTCAATTGTGGTTTGGCAGAGCATTCATCCACATCCATGGGTTCGCTTGCAACATCAAGCATGCTTGAGCGTAGGATACTTCCATTAATGGTGCGTTTAGCCGAATTTCGATGGCGGGGAGTGGGTCCAGTTGACAAAGGCGGAAGAGAACTCATTTGAGGCGCCGTAGAGATAGGGTCCTCGTAGGCCGCTGTCGTTAACAGTAAATCCAGCGCCTGCGTAAGCCAGAAGCTTTCGCTAAGCGACTCCCAATCGAGAGCAAAAATGTATTCCAAACGCGCAGCTAATGACGATTGAATATTTTTATGAAAAATGTCCACGAATCGCTTACGGTACTTCGGATCGGGACAACGCAAGCTTATCATGAAACACTTTTGAATCTTACCAAGAAAGGAATCATTACGACCCGAACCAGTAGTGAATAGACTGTGGACAAGATCCAAAAACATGTTGTACAACTCAGGATCACCAAGCTTCTCGTATCTGGTCATTTTTAGCATCAAACTAACCCTTTCTTTGTCTGAGAAAGCTTTTGGAGTCGTTTTGTCGCCAGCGCCCAGAATCCAGGTGGAAAGGGTTGCAGTTAGCGGACGTAAAATCTGGATATCATTAGACTTCTCGATAAGATTGCTTAATATCCCAAAGTATGGCTTTCTTTGGTCTCCAAGATTCACGGTGCGTCGATTAATCAGGTCTATGCCTTTAACCAACGTCTCGGACATCAGAACGCGGTGTTTTTCTTCCGTGGCATGTTGGGTTTCACGTTGACGCTTATCTGGCTTGGCAATATACTCCCTACCGAGTTTCATTATGGCCTTCACCAAATGGGACAACATAGAATTGTTCTCTCTCATGGAAGTATCGATGTATTTGGGATTGGAATCTGCCAACACCGCCAAATAGCCCAGATGCAGAGGAAGCACGTTCTTGTCGCAGTCCTTTAGAGCTTTAAGAATGCTTTCTTTCATACCCTTGTAGAAGTTTTTGAAGTCTTCTGTATTTCTAGATATCGCAAAGCTGCCTTTCTTTGATTCCTCGGGGAAATGTACCAGAATCTTGGTAAGCATTTCATACAAACCTTCGCGAATATCTTGGTGCAGGTAAAAAGAGGCACATTGTTTCATGATAGAGGAGAGAGATTGAATATTGTGCGAAATGAAAGCGGGAGGTTGGTGATCAATAAGAATATTAAGCATCAGCAAGGACGAGACCAATAAATCTGGTGGATGAGTTCCAGTCGGAGGTTTCGCATTCGCTAAAATTTTGTCAATTTTAACCATGTTGTCGTCTTTCAACAAGCCACTCCACTGTTCCATGGCCTCACGCAACAATTTCACACAACGACGATAGAGAATAATATTAGCAGGCTCTGTGCACGTCATTAATCCCAAACGAATCAAGAATTGAACGACTAATTCAACCATAACCGGAGCAGGACTGAAATCAGAGTCACTGCGATCACCGCGCTGAGTAGCTGGGGTAGATCTAGCCAGCGCATTTGCGTCTCCATTTACGAATATATGGCTGGGGTCTCCACTAGCTTCTTGGACCATAGGTTGATCTTCTGAAGAATGACCTTCCGCACCGAATGGGAAGTCAGAAGACGTCGGTCGAGAAGCGCCTGGCCGGGTGCTCTGGGACAAACACTGGCGTTTATTCCCTAATTCTTCCTTCGCAGTTGCCGGCTGCTCACAAGAATTTCGTTTCCTCTCCAATTGTGTGTGCTTTCGATCCCACGTAATTATAAGATCAGCCAAATCTAGTGCAAGTTTCCGGTTATCGACTGGTCGGCTAGCTGGCAAACCGATACGATTTAATGAATTAACCATCAAAGGAACGAATTGATTCCGACTGCTGTAAAACAAATCAGGATGACGAATGATCAGATTCCAAATATGAATCAGTTGGGGTTGATGATAACCCTCTTCAACAATAATTTTTTTGGTCCATTTTACCCAAGCTGGATAGCGATGCTCACCTTGAGGAAGTTTTTTATGAAGAGAGGGCATAAGAATTCCTAGAGCATTGAGAACGAGGTTGCGATCTTCAATTTGAAAAGCTCTGAGTAGCGAAACATATACCTGAAGAACGATCTTGTGCGGCGTTTCGTAAACAGATATAAACCAACACACATTTACTGAGGCCCAATGTTTGCTGTGCGGATTGTCGCTTTTCAAATCAACCCATGCAAATTTTATTAAGTCTTTTTTGTGTGGACTCAGTTTTTCATGCATGTGTTCTATCAAGAGCGAGAAAAGACGTAAGAGCTCAATTCGAAGATTTTCTTCAAAGGCTGAATGATCGCATCCAAGTAGCTTTTTAACGATAAGATCGAGAGTTTTATCACTGACAACATCAGTGACGCTGTTAATTTCATCAACAGCTAATTCAGATTTTGACTCCGAAGCGATAGAAGCGGACGTAGAGCTCTTAAATGTGTGCTCAAGCATAGGAATGATGATAAGATTCAGAGCTTTAACTTTGAGAAGCTGTACAACTTTCTTGTCTTCAAAAAATGAGACGAAATCCCTCAAAATGAAACTCTTGTCTTGAGCTGAGTAGCCCTGCGCAACTTCAATTTTGTAAAAGTCTTCCAGAAAAGAATAATCGACTAAACTTCGAGTAAGAAAAACATTCAGCATGCCCCACAACACTGGGCAAGGAAAGCTTTCTTCGGTTGATCTGGCCACTCGAAAGGCTCGAGAATATCGAATCAAACACTCAACAATCAAACGAGCTTCGTGAACATTTTTCTCCTCACGTTCACGGCGATTTGGCGCTTCCCACATTTCCAAGAGGCAATCAACCACTCTGTTGCAATGAGCTTGAGCAAGCCACTCCGGATGAAATGATGTAATAATATGAACTATTTTAGTCCCTTGCAATTGACTGTCATCAACAAGCGCAGCCTGAGCATAATTATGTTGAATATCAGCGGGTCTTTGATTTTTACGATCAAATGTCCAAGTAATGAGAGATTCTGGCTCTTCCATAATATACCTCCGCAGTGGAGCAGCTTCAGGAGCGCGCAAGATCGAATGGAATAGTTGAGAATACTTCGGATTCATCAACTCCTGCATGAACCACTCCACGGTCTTTTTCGGCATTATATTTCCGTTCGGCATTCCATTTCCATTCAAGTAGTCCATCAGAGGCTTCCGAAAAGGGCTGCTCGGGCCGGCCAAATAGCCTCCACGAAAATGCTCGTTTTCATCGAATTTCTTTTCAAGGTCGAGAGCACGATCAACAAGTGGAACTAAAAATTCAGACGACGAGGGAAGCAATGGGGAAAAGAGAGAAATAATACGGGCTGCGACTTTAACAGGATCATCAGGAGGGATAGTTGCCTTGCCCTCATTATCAATACCATACTGGAGCTCAACTCGTTGGGTGGCAAAAATTTTTAGATGATCCAACAGCTTGTCAATTAGGGTGGAGGCAAAGCAGCTTGAAAGGAGTTCGACAAGTCGATAGAGTTTTTCCATCAACGAAAGAGAAAGCAAGCGTATGTCGGACAACTTGAGCAGCACTGGCCGCAAACATTGTTGTAACAGCTCTTTTGGAATTTGTTCCTCGTCAATTATTCCCTTCAAGGCTTGCTTTGCCTCTTGAAAAATTTCTTCTGAAAAATGCATTAATTTCTCAAACCATTGCCTGATAATATTTTGTTTGAACTGCTGTTTGATATCTGGAACCACCGGAATAGAAGAACAAAACGGAAAAAGTTCAGATTTCAAAGCAAATTTTAAAAAAATTATTGACTCTACCTTCATTTCCGTCAGGAGATTGATGTACGAAATACGACCCGGTAAAGTGTTTGGCATTTCTGAGTGTCTTTCCGAATCGTTCGGCCGATCTGGTTTCTCAAGTTCAGCCAGAGATTCCTCCAATAACCTGTGCAGCGCAGGTTCATTTGTTGAGCAAAGATCTTTGAATTGGAGGCAGAAAGAGGCCGCACTTGTATGAGCAATGCGCTGAGACAAGTTTTGGTGAGCAGAATTAAAATCGAGGAGTCTCTCCAAATAAGGTCGGACCATTGTCGCAACTTGGCGCGTCTGATTGGAATGATGCTGAATAATTTTCAGCTGGTCTTGAGCCACCCGCCGTGCCTCTGGAGCCGTAGATATGAGTTGCATTACCAAAGTTTCAATAACTTTATCCATAATGGTGGGAAACCAACTTTCATCAGTCGAATGCGAATCTGCGTCCATCGGGTTCGATGAAGTGGAGCATCCAGGTTTAACTGTACAATCTCCAACATTAACATCGCTAGCTATAGACTCTCCAATATTCTGATAAAAACAAGAGTTGATAATCCAGGATATGGTGGTTCGCGATCGAAAAAAAGTCTGCTGAGCTAGTTCGTAAGAATTTGAACTGAACGAACCAAACAAGGCAGGTAGAAGTTCACTGGCCTTAGATCTCATCCAGCTTGCGCCAAGTAGCTGGCACAGCAAAAATAAACCATTTGAACCAGCGCGAGCGTGCTCATGTTTATTCTCGCAACAGGCATGCGACAGGGAATCCAACAAATGATTGACGATGGGAAGCGTGCCTGCCACCTGCTTCCCCAACATAGTAATCAGTGTTTCTACGAACTCTTTTAAACATTTCAAGGCCATATCGAACCGTGCCGTGGATTCATCGAACAAAACTTTCATAAGCGCATCCAAAAATAGGGCAGAATGTATCTCTGTACGGTCAAAAACTCGGTCAGGAGCGCGCTCAGAAGGCAGACACGAGTGTAGTGCAAAGTGACGGGACAAGCCCAGCGCAAATACTCGGCTGTTCCCCGCATCCACCGAAGACAATACAGGATCAGCACCAGCGTTCACAATGACAGCAACCAGTTGACCAAAAACTTGAAGCTGAGCAGCGGTTGTTAGCCGCGCTTGCACTCGCTTAGCTTCGCGACTTGCCGTCCGCTGATCACTTCTCCCGACAGCTATCTCGGCGATACCTTTGAATGTTTGCTCGGTTTTCTTATCTTCTTTCGATAAAGAACAAACCATAGTGCGCACGTCTCCACGCAAGTCAATCATCGAAAGCAAACAAAACCGTGCAAACTGAAAGGAGTCCACGCGAACTGAGTCTTTGGTTTTTAAATTAGTCAAAAACTTGATTGTATAAGGCAAAATGTCATCCAAAGCTAACACAAACTCGTGTCTAGGCAGCATACGCATAGCCACTAACATGCCATGGCCAGCATGTTCCCGTGCAGTCAAGTTGAAACTCTCGGCCAAAAAACGACGATTACGACCCCCAAGTTTTCCAAGGACGGTCAACGCAGTTAGTCCGAACGCCGAAGGAGTGCTACTTGTTTTTGTAATGATAGATAACGCTGTCTGTGCATTCGCCGATGAAGTGGTGTTAGAGCTCAGCAATAAACATAAATTGCGCATCAAATCGGATAAAACCACGCACATGTGAGGATAGAGATATTCTGGATTTAAATTGTCCACCCAAAAGTCGATAGTGCGAAGGCCGAGTTTCACAACCTGATCGTCCTGAGCTTGAATGGCAAGTAGAACGGCATTCATAAGCAGTGGGATATGCGGTAAGAGTGAACTCAAACGAGCGGGAACAGTTAAACACAGCTCGACACAAATGTCTCGAATATCAGAGGGACCGCGACGTTGAATTTCCATGAGTCCATTCAGAAGTTCTGGCAGAAGTGGCCCGAATTCTTTGTACAACTGTTCGAACTTGCCGCCTCCAATAGCTCGGAACAAAGCCCGGAGTAGCGAGAAGTAATTCATGGGTTCTAAAACTTTCTTGGCCAAGTGCATAACACGGGTAACGATTTTGTTCATATAGGGCCGTAAAACTCCCTCGTTATCAGGGAAATCGGTAACTGAGCGAAAAGAAATGCTAAACAACTGCAACATGACAGCCCCCACGTCACTTGAACCAGCCATGAGGTCCATTTTCTCCGTCAAAAATGAAAGCAGAATGTCAGCAAATGACATGCTCGTTCGTGAGCTGTTCAGAAACTGTTGAGGGATGATAGAAATGGGCAATTTTTTGTTATGGTGCGTACATAATTGTTGAAATAAAAAATCCATTTTCGCATTCAATACTTCTCGAAAGCAACGAGGATCAAGCACCGTGAAAATGTTTGCAAAAAGTTCAAGAATGTCTTTGTCTGTATAGGGACGGTCTGCAGACGGGGTGGGGATCAGGTACACCTCACAACATTTCAATCCATACTCTAAAAGAGATGCAACCATTCGGCATTCATCCTCCTCCATGAAGTACTGACGAGGATTCGAATTTCTGCCAGTAATACACCACGTGACGGTTTTCAGTCCAAAGACCATATTATACATTAATTCTTTGATGTCGCGCACGCTGTCTTCGGGGAAATCCTCTTCGGTACGGGGCGTGTATGCGATCGTCCAAGTTTGTTCTTCGGACGGCAAATCAGTCATGTTCATAGTTAGAGGACGACCTGATTGTTTCGCTTCCTTGGATTCCTTCGCTTGTTCAATACGAATTCTTTCTTCTCGCTTTTTAACGGCTAAAACAACTTTGGGAAGTAAATCTCTTAGAGCCTCGAACTTATTGACAAACGCACTCAAGATTCGCACAAGCAAACTCCGCCCTCCTGGCTCTTGTTTTCGGGATATAAAATCCACCAAATTTAAAATGAGCCGCACGGAAGCCGTTTGAATACGCAGAGACAGAGTCGCATCATGGATGTTTTTTGAAAAAATATCAACAACTTTATTCAGCTGTGGTAGACTCAGAGTTTGTCGAACATGATTAATTAAATCTGACACTGTGCTATATGCAAGTGCACGGACAGTTTCGGGTTTCGTTCCCGGCCCAATCAAGATATTTTCATCCGTTAAAGTATCTACTTTGCTCATGAATCCTTGCCGAAATTCCGTTGCCAAAATATGCCGAGTGGCAACAAGAAGCTCTTTACGACAATTTATAGCATCCGCTGGACAGTTTCTGAGTAGTCTTATAACACAGTCCGGCAAAATGTCCTTATGCGGCTCCATTCGTTGAGCAAATCCACGTAATACATACGTAAGGAATGACAATGTCTTAACTTGTGCGGAAATGAAGTCTGTATACAGCTCTTTTTTCGCAGGAGGGTTTTGGATCCCCTCATCACCTCTGCCTTGTTGAAGTGCCTTAATCATAACCGGAATCAAATCACGAATGTTCTGCTCAACAAACTGTGGATGGAGCTGAAACAAGAGCATCACAATAAGTGGACATTCACGGAGAACTTTGAACGAATGAAGGCTTCTAGTCAAACGCTTCTGTTCGGGGTTCTTCGAATTTTGATCAAGATATGCATTGTTAATAGCTGTACGATGCTCATGACACAGCTGTACTTTTTCAAGGTTGCCCTCTTTGTTAGCTTTTTCTATTTCCGACTGGATATTCGCGAACTCGAGGTTTGCAACAGCTCTTCCGTTTGGAGCTTTATATTTCTCACGAAAAGCAACATCGACGGAAAAGCTGAACATATAATAAAACTTCTTGAAAAAATTGATAAACGGTTGCACTTGAGCTTCCAATTTACTGCTGAATACTTTGTGAATCTCGAAGATTATTTTGAGACAAATAATGGCATTATCTTCATTATCGTTATCCAAAATGTGCATGACCACATTAGCAAGATTATTGACGTAGTTACCCATCACTTCCAAATTTGGAAGTCGATTCAGTATTTCAAGCAGTACGTTGCGGATTTTCTGTTCATCTCCATCAACAAATTGGACTGAGGTTTGGCGCAACACATCCAGAAACACATGAAAAGTATCTTTCAAGAATGCCTCATATTCCGTAGTGTGAACGATTTCAATATGCTCCCTGAACTTGTTAGCTAGTCGTAATCGGGTTTTGTTATCTGTGGTTTTTTGCAGCGCAAGCGCATCTTCATGAAAATTAAAAACAACTGGACTTTGACTCATTCGATTTTAATTTCTATTTTTTGCAATTATGAGCACTAATG
>Ga0256322_1000076_pt1 | contig 13424 bp, 1 predicted proteins | sample LawtaT_19_FD_183670 | JGI IMG/M metagenome (GOLD analysis project Ga0256322, IMG submission 183670) | Metatranscriptome of freshwater microbial communities from St. Lawrence River, New York, United States - Law_Miss_RepB_8d (Metagenome... | ecosystem: Environmental > Aquatic > Freshwater > River ... | reverse complement strand
TAATCGCTCAATGTACAATAAATAACAAAGTCTAGCTATAGGGCCATCGCACACACCGACAATTGATTCCATTTAACTACTATTATCAATCATTAATCCGTAGTATGATTTATTAATTAATTACAGTGCTAGTGTGAACAACAAAAGTTATTAAACTTGAAAATTATATAACGGTCATAATTCGCCTTCATATATTCGTTATATATATACTAATTCGATTAATATGGAAGTTGACATAGCAACGCGACTGCGCGTCGAATCCAATGAGATTCGGGTAAATCCGAAGGTAGTCTCACGGCAATCACATAGTTGTCGGATACACCGGTTGTCGTGAGCGTTCCGCGACGTTCCGAGGTGTTAAAAACTGGACACAGGTATTCAGCCCGACCAACTGGTAGATTCTTGATTTCAATGGGCTTAAGCCAAAGCACGGGCATTTTATCATATAACACCCGCTTGTAGGAATCGACGATCTTTAACTGCTGTTTGTCCCAGCGCGCGCCAGACATGTAGAGGCCCGTGACATAACAACCATCTTGAGGTGTTTCTTTGGAATCTTCTGGGACCTGTCCCATTACCTCACAATCGAACATAAGCTCGTTGATCGCAATTTGGTAGCTTCGCGCAAAGTTTTGCAGCGTGCCAGTAAGGAAAGATTGTGTGAAGAAGAAGCCTGGCATCCAGTAGATGGGAGGCTTGCCTTCTTTCAGCCACTTGGCAAGAAAAGCGATGCGCCTCAGGAGATCGACAACCCAGGAAGCCAAAGGCTTCATAGTTCGGTATTTCTTCCACCCGGTAGGAACTTTGCCATCATACAATGAATCTGATACTATTTCCAAATCCGAGCTCATGACAATATCACCACGAATAGCCGCTTTGACGTTGGCAAGAGTTTGCTTAATGACCGAGAGCAAAGCGTTATAACGCAATAACTCTTGTACCAACACTGTATTCATGCTTTCCTCGTACTTGACAGGGAAGTTTTTTACGGCCTCCACCATATCGAACTGTTGGGGCAGCTTTGACTCGATGTCCGTCGCCAAGGCAGTAAGAGTGGCTTCCTTGGTGTTGCCACCCGCCCCGTCGCCACCAGCAGGAGAGATCAGCAAACATGTCTCAAACATTCGTTCGGACTCTGCCACGGTTACGACAATGTTGACGTTTTCGTGGAGCCCAAACACGTAGGAAGTATCATCCGTTGGAAATACAGGACCATGTTTCGAGTCCGCGCCATCACGCGTCAAGTACTGCTGGAAGAATGCAGCATGGTCAGTGACGTTTTCAGCCGGGAAGGGGCAAATATAAGATCCTGCGGGATCAAACTTTTGACCAGGAACAAATAAGTCGTCGGAGAGCAGGCCCTTCAGGATAGTGTTGATTTGGCGACGGTCCCATTCGTCCGTTACTCGACCACCATAGTTAAGCTCCCCGATGAGGTAATGAAGGGCCTGATATGGAACTGAATCATACATATCCAAAAACATACGCAACTGAGTTCTGGAGATTTGCAAGTCCGAGTTGTTGAACTCATAGACACGGTTCCATCCCAGCGGTCCGAACTTACGTCTTTCTTGCACGGTGGCATGGAAAAAACACAAGCCAAAGGTCAAGCGGGAGAGCCGGCCGGACTGTTTACATTCTGAGATCCATTCATTCGATATATTTGAAAATGAACCCGTCATGTTCGCTTTCAAACCCTTGGGAGGTTCATTAGTCAGTTTGAGTGAGTTTTGCAGCACAGAGACAGGGAAATCGGGAGTGGGCATGGAGGTCAACCACAATCGGAAATCCTCATGTGTCTTCTTTGGATCGATTTCGTCCACCAGCTTCTCCAAAGTTTTGAGCCAATCCACTAGCAAGTGACAGTTTTGCAACACCACCCACGTCCCGTTAGTCATAGCCTCACGCACGCTATTCTCGGCATAAAGCTCTTGGCCTTGGCCAAGTGAAATTGACGTGAGCTTAGCTGACGAATTGAACCCCTTTTCTGTGGCGAGTGCAAAGACATCCACCATGGGGTCCACACCGCTTGATAGCACGAAAACGATGGGAATCTCTTTCTTGGACTCTGCAAACACGGGCGCCAGGTTGAATGGAGGGTCCACGCCGAACTTGGGACCCAGCTCTTTGGCCTTCGTGACCACTGCACGCATCGCCGCCGTGACCTTGTCTTGACGAACAACGCGCAACACACACAACTGCTGGATGTAGCTTAGTCGCTTCCAATTATCCGATTTTCCCAACATTTCAAAAGGCTCTGGTGAGTCATAGTAACTCTTCCAGAACTTGAGATTGCGCACGAAATTATCCTTGAATCCAGTGAAGGCCGGAAGTTTGTCCAGATTCTGCAATTGAGCCCAGGACATTTGGGACAGCCACTGCCGCGTCTCTACGGGCGAATCATCCTCGGGGTCGTCGCTCTTGGCCTCAGTGGGATTTGGTGGGAGGTTTGTCAAATCCAATGCGCCACCCGTTAGAAAAAACCGCAATTCGTCACTGTCGAGCTCTTTGAGTCCACGTTTGATTTGTAAATATAATAGAAAAGAGAAGAGAAGCTTGTCACGCGCAAAAAGTGAACGCTGCACAGTGCTATATAGCTGAATTTTGAAGAGTTTATCAATATTTTTGGTACGAAGAGGGATATCGCCTTCGTTGCCTTTGTACTCGCATGAACGAATAAAAAGTTTGACAAAAAACTGCAAAGAAAACTGATACATGGGATCGATTAGGGCCAAACTAGCAATACAAAAATACAAATTGGCCACACTGGCGGCAAGAGTCTTATATTCTTCGCGCTGGGCGTTGATATCTTCGCGGGTTTTGTTTTCCTGAATGGCTTTCTTTTCGATTGAAATTGAAGCTTCTTTAGACTTCCCAAGATCCTGGACGAGCTCCTCATTGTCCAGAATGTTCGCGCCCTCCGCGACTGAACTCAACTGTTCCAGAATTTTGGTTTCAATCAGGAGCAGCGAATGTTGATTGGCAGCTGCACTCTTGACCAGCCGATCGAGCTTCTTCTCCATCTCCGGAGCCTCTTGAGAAACGACGGTACCAAGCATCTGGTCCTCGAGACCTTTAGGCGTGGCCATAAAATTGACCAATACAACTTTGGTGGAAATGTCCGGCAAATAATGAGGATTCTGTAGTTTTGTCGTCAGATACAACTTAAAATCCATATCATAGCCAATAATATCTGCACCCAACTTGATCATTACCTCCCGGCCTTGCTTAAAATATTGTTTCAACAGGATAGGCTCAAGCATAGGGTCCAGTTCTTGCCCCACGTTCTCGATTAACAGAGGAACTCCTGAACTCACGCAATTGGAGAGAATGCGGACGAAACCATCATCACTAGGTTTCATGATTTTGAGGGAACGCTCCTTTCGGTCCACATTTTCACACATAAGCTTTATCCAAGTGCTCGCCTGCTCTTGTGGGTCGATCATGAGCGGGATCTGCAAAGCTTTCGTGGCGATAATGGCGTTCTCGGTGCTAAACGAATCCTTCGGCAATTTTTGAAACTGCCATTGCTGAATTACAACAGCTTCGCCCAAAACCCTTTCCAAAGAGAAATTGTCGGAGCATGAAATCTTCGCATCCTTCAACATTTTAATCCACACAGAAGTACACTCTTGACGATACTCACCAGTGTACGGCCCGAGGTACGCAATGATACCAGCACAAACTAAGATGTTCCCCGTGACACTTTCCAAGTCATCACGGAGGTTTTTAGCTTTCTCTGCCCAACGTATTTTCTCCCCACCAAGTCCGTCCATAAGTTGCTTCGCACGTTTCAGCCGATCGGAACATTGCTTAACGTCGAGTTCGAGGGCCTCTTTCTTTTTTGTAGCTTTCTGAAGTTCATCGCTAAGACCATCAAGCGTGTCCTGCAAAAGCTTCAAACGAGCTTGACTCTTGGCCAATTCTGCGGCCGCGGCTGCGGCGACTCTCTCGGCAGCATCCTTGTTCGCTTCGAGAGGCAAGATTGTCTGATAAACAACATCGTATTCTTGTATACCTTGGACCCAGTTAGCAAAACACCCAGCAGCCTTACTAGCACCCCAAATATCTTCAATATTCCATTCGTCACTTTTCACAATTGCAGTAACATCTGCGATAATCTTGCGATCGATATGATTTTTGTCATAATTTTCCTCCCCGAGTTTCTCAACTAAGGCTTTTCCTCCGAGTGACAAGAGCTCCGACTTGCATGGCTTGACATAGTTCATCTTTTTTTCACCAGCTTTACCTTCCAAAACTCCTTTCACTCCCAGCATGATACACAATGCTTTCATAGCCAACATTACCGGTGGGGTGGGGTTATTATTACCCTTCAGCTCAATCACATATTTAGCGTCCAAACCTTTTAATGCCGCCGCGGCTTTTGCCAAGGCTGGTTTGGCTTTGTCCAATTCTCTTGTACATTGATTGGCAATTGCCTCGGCTTCATCCTTTTTAATATTACAAGCCTTTTCTTCGATTTCTACTTTGGCACGCTCTTCCGAAGTTAAGGTGGTTTTCTCTGCCACCACAACGATCAGTTTGGCGGTTTTGTCTAGGGCATCCGCCAACTGCGGTTCTTTTGCCTTAAGCTCCGCTTGCATTTTCGTTACAGAGGCTTCGGTTTCCAGCAACTTGGCATAGCCCTTTGCATAACGCTGCTCAGCGGCATAGGTTTTGTCACGGACAAATTGGTACAATTTGCGAAAACATTGAATGAGAGACAAATAACTGGTGGGAGTAATGTACGTTTTTCGGCGGAGAGAGCGTTCGAAGCGCACAGAAACATTCTTGACACGAGTTTGCATATCTACACATACATCAACAATTCCTCCCAAAACATTTTCAGCCAGTTTCTCTTCGGAGACAAACTTGCGGGCCACAGAGCGCAGAGCTTCCTCCGTCCAAGCATGAAACCAATCGATACTGGTGCAGTTCACGAGAGACGGGTAATTTCTTAAGCGAGTGCGAAAGGCCTCGCCAATCGGGGAAAAACATAAAACCACATGCAGGTTTTCTTTGCATCTCTCAACAAAAAATTTAAACATAGCTGTGGGGCTGCCAGACTGTCCTGCCTTTGCAGCATCATCTCGAATACCTTCAATGACGACTGCCTTCTCTTCGGGGTTATCGAATAAATTGGGTACTTCACCATCGTTCAAAATGCTGTTAATATCTTCGACAAAGCTCTCGTCTTTGATTTGAGAGTCAGTGAACAAGAAAATAACAGGAGCCTTCGTAAGACCAGCACGCTTCATTATTTTGCGTAAGTCATCCCGCCATTCGACCATTTTGTAATTTTTGGTAATTTCAATCGTCAGAACATCATAGACGGAGATAAACGCAGCGAGCCGACCCACGCTTTGGCGACCCGACCCTCCAACTCCAACAAGCAAAGCATTACCGCGAGGCTGGCGCAGAATGCGACACAACCGGGCAATATGTTCCAATGCAGAGCGGAACAATACCAAATTCATAAAAGAAGTAGAATTCACGGCGTTATACTCATGCAAAAATTCAGTGCAGACTTTTTGCAAAGACTCGATGTCGGAAACTTCTTTGTACGGACGAACCTCAGGATTGATAAGGGCATTCTGAAAGTCTGCAAAGATAAGAGTTTCATCATCGCGGACGGCTCGGTTCACTGTAGTCTTGAACTCCTCCTCAAATTGCGCAGCCAGAAGTTTATCAAACAGTTTCATATCTTTTTCTTCAACCAACCGATCGCGAAACACGCGGTGGCACTCGTGAATCCAGAGACGATAAACTGGCTGCTGATCTTCAATTGATTTCTTATCAACAGTGCAGATTCCTTGAAATACTTTCGCAACATCACGCAAATTAAAGGTGTAGTGAGATTTCATAGGGGTAGGACGAAGCCCAGTGGGATGAGTAATAGCTGCATACAATCCGACAGTCGCTCCGACTATTGGCATATCCAATGAACGAATCTTGCCCGAAAAGTCTTTCGCCCACCACTTCAGGATTGTGCCAAACATGGATTTAAGCTGGTTTTGGTCGTAAGGATTGATAACCACATTCACAAAATGCCGCAGCAGACGAGCAGTGATTTCTGAGCCAGAAACAGGAGGAGGCATCGCAGCCACAAACTGCAAATCTACCATTTGCATAAAGGATTTACTTTCCTTTACATCATACCAACCTCCATAATCCATCCACTGGCGCAATAATTCAATCGGAGGTTGAGCCCCGTAGATTTCTTTAGCAGGCATATGTAAGTCATCAATAAAAATGACGCAGTTGACACCAGGCGGTGGACCAAGAACACCTGCTCGGCGACGGTCCAATTTGCTCTCAATGCTATTCATTACCTGAGTAGGAGTTGATTGCGCACAGAAACCCATCAAGATGGTATAATATTCCTCCTTGCTCAATTCATGAAGGAGTTTGTGTTGCACAGTCAGAGTCTTGCCTGTCCCCGTAGCACCAGTGACCAAGACATGGTGCTGGTGAGTGATAAGAAGCTCCAGCATACTAGCTGTACGCACACTGGCAATAGTTGGAACAACAATTTCGTGAAATCTAGCGGTAGGAGGAATAACAAATTCAGCGATAGTTTCCATCCATGGCACCCAGGTATGCTTCTTAAAGGAGTATTGATAGTCATAGACACATTTGTGAGGACCATTGCGATCATCCTGAGGAATATCCACTGCCTTAGCTTTACGAGTCGAAAACATCTTGGCATCTTCTCCCCATACTTCTTCGAGACCGGTTTCTTCTCCCTTCAATAGGGATTTAAAAAATTTTGAAAATGAAACTTGTCCGTTTCCATCAGCAAGAGAACCAATAGCCCAAATAACAGCAAAAGCAAATGCAGATTCAATTCGTGTAGCAAAACCACCCACCTTGTCTTCGATATCCTTCCGCTGTTTTATCAGGTTTTTAAAAACAGCAAGGCGAGAGTCAGTCAAAGTGTCGACCATTAGTGGCCGATCCTTACCTTCGCTATCTTTCTCAAGGCCCTTATTAATAACAGACAAGACTTTATCACGCTCCTCCTCTTGCGCCTCGATTTCTTCCAAATCTCCATTTAGATGTAAAATATCATCTAATTGGGACAAAAAGAGTTTCTGAACAGCAAAAAATTGTTGGTGGGTTCCGACTTTGACAACGGTTTTGCAGTTTTTAGCAATAAACTGAAAGCAAGGAGGGACCAGCCAGCGAAAGAGACCAGCGATTTCTTCTGAAAATGGTTTCAGGATAGAAGGCAAGGTGTTCAGCCAGCTCACGAGCAATGATTCGTGTGCTACTCCTCCGGACTCCGTATAAACCATTCCACAGCGACTGACCGTGGCAGGGGAGGCATGTTTCAAGTTTTCGGCTTGAAACATCATGCGCATCTTATCTTCCATTTTAATCTGAGCTCCATTGGCTAGACACAGCTTCTTATTATCGTCCAACACCGTGTTCATGTTCTCAATCCAAACAGCATCAACGGGTCCATCAAACACAAGCCATGTCCATTTGCCTTCATCTACGCAAATATCTTTGCATGATTGCATGACTACAGGCAAAATACCAACAAACCATTCTTGAGCCACTGGGTCGTTGTACCCATACAGGTCTTTCATTGACAAAGACTTGGGATTAATATATTTACAAACCACGGGAGCAAACTTCTTGAAGCCTGCCAACTTGCCCATGGCTTGCTGCAACACAGTGATGAGGCAAGACTTCGCCGAGTTTGTATCACCCACCACCATCAGACCATGGCGCACCATAATAGTATCATGTAATTCGATGATTTTCTGGTATAAAATGGGAGTGTATTGGAGGTTGTTGGCCTTAATACATTCCTTAACTGCTTCTTTTAACACCTCAGGAGTAGAATCTCTCAGTGTAACTCCAGGAAAGAGATCACGACAAATACCATCAAATAGTGGCAAGTCAGCCGCAACAAACTTTGGCACGTTAACATCCTGAATAGCACGCAGGACGAGCTCCCCTTCTGGAGACTGGGGAAATGTACGCTTCAAGTTTCCACAGGCAGTCAAAACCGACTTAACTGCACGCATACCAAAGTCATAATGTTGTTGAGAAGATAATTGTTCGTTGGAAAGTCGTAAGCAAGCGACAATCTTACTAGCCAAAGCAGTAGCTTCAGAATACCCAAAAGCATATAGACAAATTTCCGCAATCATGCAATAGTCAGGAATCATCATGGCAACAGTGCGAAACAATACTTTGAGATTGTCCGGCAGTTCTGAACGCCCTGCATAAGCGCCACCTTCGCTAGGATTCATGGTGATAAAAGCAGAACACGTCTGGACGATTGGGATAATGGCACCGTCAAAAAATACTGTATTTTGTTTCGCTTTGATTGCTTCCTGCAACGTAGAAACCTGAGCTGCTATGACAGAAAGCACTTCGAGTTTAATACGATTAAATTCATCAAAGCAGGCCCATGCACCAGCACTAGCAAGACCCTTGAAAAAAATTGCCATGCCTCTGTAGTTCATAGCATCGGAACAATTAGTTACAATGGTTTGGATAGCCAACGCTTTGCCCAAGTCTTTTACAGTTTCAGTCTTTCCGGTACCAGCAGGTCCTTCAGGCGCACCACCCAAACACAAATGCACTGCGCCCATCAGAGTTCGATAACAACGATCCGTCAAGGGAGTAATAACTAGCCTCGGAGAGTTGCCAAGATATTCCCAGCCATAAGCTTGCATAGTATTGATCATCCGCACGTTTAAAACCCCGTCTGGACACATGTTGGGACCTTCTTCTGGACGAGTTTTGGAGTCCAAAGGGTCCCACGTGTATCGCATCTGAGCCAGCCAGTCAAAATGTCCTATATTATCACACTTGACTTTGATGAGAGTTTTCATCACGTCACGGGCATGCACGTCAATAACTGTCAAGGGATCCAGGACACAACGTTCAAGTGGAGTTAAATCTCCTCGTATCAATTCGATTAAGTCAGTCATGTCATTGGCCATCAACTGTTGAACATCTTTCAATCCGTCATAGCCGTGCGTTGTGAGAGCTTCGACCATTTGTGCAGTCCACATGACCTGATTTACTGTCAAAACAACTTGACCAGCATGTGAAAGCACCCATTTAGGTCTGGCAACGGATGGATGGGCCTTCATGGCTACACGGAGCTTTTGTTTTAAGCTCACTTTCATCAAAGTTTCACACTCTTTGAGCCATATTTCAACATTGCCCTGCCGAGGACCGCTGGATGGATCAATTTCCACCCCAAAATCTACAGTTTCGAGTTCTTTGCTTTGCATGCCAGTAATAATGAGCTTGTCATTGAAGACGAGTGCATTAATGCCGTCAAAGCACTTACTTAAATGTGGCTGCACAGCAAGAGGGTTCTTGGCTTGGGCAAGAATTGAAAGAAGCTCGTCGTTGGAAAGAAAAAAGAACCGAGGAAATGACATTCTCTTGGTATCGAGATAAGTATTTAATTTCTTCCCGATATAAGCAAGAATTTGATTTTGGGCCTGGAGGTTAGTCAAGAGGTTATCAGTATCGTTAACGAATTCCATTACTAAAGGAGCTTTCTTGCAGGCAGTCATAGTTTTTTTCCAGAATGTATTCATTTCCTTGAACTTGCGATATTCATCAGGCATTTTTTGGCCAATGTCTTGGGATAATAAAAAAATCGGGACCAGATACATCCATTGTTTTTGACATTGTAACCATTGCTCCATGATATGGGATAAGAAATGCAATTTTTTCTCATGCTCTTCCGTTTGTGCCTCCAAAACTTTGATGTAAGGGGATCCGCGCATGCTTTGAGTCTTCAGAATTTGATCGTCTAACATCGTGAGAATATCTTCAGTCTTTTTCAGGATATAAGCGTCGGTGCCCTTAAATTCATCCAGCTGAAACTCTACTTCCTTCCATTCCTGCTGCATTTTATACAAAGCTTGATAGAGAGCATGCTCTTTAGTAGCGCGAATGGAGATGTCTTCAACATGACTTGCATAATTCTCAATTTTTGCTTCCATAAGTTGAGCAAGGGTGATTTCGTCCTTATTTATAGAAGCCATGTTAAGAACTTTGGCCAACTGAGCCCAATGTATGTCTTTCAACCCAGGATTTCTCAGCCATGTAATAATGGGCACATATTGCTTGAAACCAGCGATATCGGCTTTCATTTTGGAAGCCACTTCGGCAGGCTTTTGGGCTTCAACAGACAAAAATTCTCTTTCCAGCCGAACCATACTTTTATACCATGTTTCACACTCAGTGGCAATATATTCAGCAGGCTGCTCCTTCAACGGTCGCTGAGTCCATGGGTTATAATTCATGCCCCAAGCCTGATACGTACTCCAGAGCTCGAAATAAGGACGAACGCGCTTCTTCAGCTCACCCAGATCAGCATAGTCATCCGGCGCCTCTCCAAAGATAGCTTCACGCTCGTTAAAGGAGGCCACAACTGGCTCCTTGGCCTTAATCTTATTATTCATGGATTCAACTTGGTTAGCATATGCATCCATGTCGTTCGAAACGCCAACACCCAAGGTAATGTATGTATCAACCTCTTTGGAATATTCCTCGAGATCGGTCTGGAAGGCAGCCCTTTCTTGGTTTAATGACTTCATAAACATCTCGTTGTCGACTGAAAGGGACATCTTTGTGTATTCCATCGTATATAGAATATTAACGGGATATCTGGCGGTGCTCGAAGCGAGCGTAAAATCATCGCGAGAGATTGAGTAGCGAAATGAATCCAATACAGCTGACTTTTGGTTTAATTCAGTAAGCGCAGCTTTCAGTCTGGGGACTTCGGTTTTATCAATTCTCTCTGTTAATGACTTAAGCTCTGACAAATCTGCAACCGAAGTGGGTTTTAATCTCAAACGCGCAATCATAACGTCAAATTCATTTTTCAGAGTTAAGTTGGTGTTGTGAATCTCAGTGGCCAACCCCTCCATTAGCTTATGCGCCAATTCCTGGGCTCGTAAAATCAGTTGCTCTTTGACCAATTGACAGTCAATCGAAATAAATCGGAAATGTACTTCAGTGGGGCCTAGATTTCGAATGTTGTCAATCAGATCAAGATATTTTTGAATTTCATTCTTTGTTTCCTGTAAAGTTTTCTGCGGTAGGAGTTCGACTTCGTCCGGCTTCTTAACTTTAACCTTCGTCTTTTTTTTCCCAGGATTTGCGGCGGCCTCTTCCTCTTCCTTGGCAAGTCGCTCCTCTTCGCGTGCTTTTGCCGCGGCTATCTTCGCTTGTTTTTTCACTTCCGACTCTTTACCAAACCATTCGTCAACGTAGGTGTCAACGTCCATATCAAGTACCTTAGCATGTTTTTGATATAATTTCGCTAGAGACAGGGGTTCTTTAAGATTCTCATCCACGACTGACTTGATCAGACGTTTGGCTTGCTCCGTCATTCCAAACAACGCGGCACAACTTTCCTTGGAGCATAAAGGCACTTCTCCCATATTAGGCAACAGCGGAACAACCTCGTGATTTACTTGGCAGATGGAGCGGAGCTTTGTGGGGATATTAATAAGCCCCAAAAGAGTGGCCTCGATTGAGCGCAGAGGAGGGAGGAATACTACCTTGTTCTTTAAAGTACTCATTTTAAATACGAAAAGTGGTAGGTTTGTGTGCAAATCGCCCAAGCCAGCCCGCGGACCTTGTAAGAAACGCGAAATATCAACATTTGAATCGATTTCAGAATGATCTGTAAAAGGAGGTTCCTTCCAATCAGATGTGTCAAACTCTTCCAGATTATTAGTGCGAGAGCTATACCCCTTAATCAACTCCACAAAATCCACAATCGAATTTCGGACCAAAACAGTCAATTGCTCGCGCATCATGAGACAAACCATTTTCAAGAATTGCTTTAAATAACTTGAATTATATTCATCGGGTTCGTTGACAAAAAGTTTGAAAGTATTGTTCAGATTATCTCGTATTAGGTTTACGGTCAACGAATGCCAGTCATTTCCAACTTTTTCGCGCATGGCGGTAAAATGGGCTTCCTGGTGATCCTTGTACTCATACAATGACATTGGAAACTTCGCATCAATAATGCTATCAATAAATCTGCCAGATTTTAGGATCGACCAGCTCTTGTATATAGTTTGAATGACCAAAGTTGCTTCGGGATGCTTGGTGAAATGAAGACCTTTGATTGTTGAAATTAATGGGGCAATAGGAGAGCTCCGTTCAGGAATGGAAAAGACAGCCAAATATTCGACTGGAAGCTTCTGCGGAAGCGGGGGGAGTCCGAGTAATTCGAGTTTTTGATTTTCTTCTTTCAGGCGGCGGCGATACTCGATTATCACGAGCTTCATAGTCGAGTTGTACTCGTCACGGACTTCAGTAAGGAGCTGTTCTACACTTCGCTGCCGCGACATAACAAGTTCCTCGGAGTTTGTCATGAGTTTTCCTACAATTCCTTGCAAAGCGGATTGCTGAATTGGGGAAAAGATACCATCGGGCTGGCTGTTAATAAATGCAGTGTAGCGACGCAGACCCAAACACTCCTCCTTTAAGGCTTTGCATCTCTCCACGCGCTCGTGAAATAAAACTTCACTTTCTGCATCGAATCGTAAATTCAAACGAGGAATTTCCTTACGAACACGAGGATTCTGAAATTCAATCACATATCGTTTCGAATCGTCATTATATCCCACAACTTTACATTTGCGCCAGACCCATTCACGGTCAGTAAAAAATCGTGAAGAGGCGGGAGTTCCGTCTTCACCCCCTAGCTTGACCCATTCCTGTGGAGTCCTGTCGGATTCCTCGGAATCAAACAATTCTAGAGGCAGTGTATCCAAATGGGATCGTTGGGTTAGATAGAGCTCGTTGGGATCCCGAGGCACCAACTTATATTCTTGATTTGGAGGAATACCATGCGGAACACTCATCAGAGCCTTCATTCGATCTTCCCGGAGCCGACCCAACATGGGACTAGAGATCGACTTTTTGCCGCTGGAAGGCCTTCTTCCCCCTTCCATAGGCTTACCACTGGCAGGTCGCTCAGGCTTGGCAGGACTCTCTTGCTCCTTCTCGACAATGCGGCCGCTTGAGATCAGTTTGTCCAGTCCTTTCGCCACGGGACTGTCAAAATCACGGCCAGAGCGCAAAGGGATAACTCGAGGGGAAGTCGCAACCTCAGGCTTCTCCAACGTCGCAGACGGTAGTTTTGGCAAACGGACATGCCTCAGAGCTCCTAACCGGTTGTTCATCGCTACAAGTGTCTTTTGCGCATCAGCAGGTGTCTGCCGCCGTTTTTCGAAATCGTCATTTACGCGATTTCGCCAGCCACTAGGATCTTGACGCTTCAACTCAGCCCCTTTCTGAACCAAGTTCTGAGGAGAATACGGACCTTGTCCACTCATTGTGTTGTTAATTTAATAATGCAACAAGGAGGGCAGTTCAAAGCATACAACTCAAAAGTTGTTTTTTTTTTTTTC
>Ga0256322_1000068_pt1 | contig 13706 bp, 1 predicted proteins | sample LawtaT_19_FD_183670 | JGI IMG/M metagenome (GOLD analysis project Ga0256322, IMG submission 183670) | Metatranscriptome of freshwater microbial communities from St. Lawrence River, New York, United States - Law_Miss_RepB_8d (Metagenome... | ecosystem: Environmental > Aquatic > Freshwater > River ... | reverse complement strand
CGGTGTTGTGTTTTCAAACACACAAAAACAAAGAAAGAAAGAGAGATAGACCGTAGACACAGATTAACAACGAAAGATGGATTGGGAAGACGATCGCGCGCAATGGATGAGCGATTGGGTGATGAACAGCACCAAGCTGAAGATTGACAAATGGAAGAAAATGGTTTCCGTTGAAGAAAACAAAACAATGATTCTGGAGTTTTTCGACAAGAGAGAAGCAAGAAAGCTGATTTTCTTGGTGGATGGCAAAGATCAATTGATACCTGAGACAGAATTCCCTCGTAACCTTAAAAAGAAGGCTGTATACTTTTTGAAGCCTGAAGAAATGCAAGTCACTAAAGAAAACGTGAAGCAATTGATTCGTGGTGATTTGTCGGCCACTCCCATTGAGCAACTCTCTGCGCTTGTGGATGGCGTGTTTCTGCCTTTGCTCAGCAGCAATGCAAACAACAACAGCTGGCCCAAGGTGGTGTCCGAGGATGTGGTCCACCATGCCCAACAGTTGAAAAGCTCCACACACGTGGTCATGGGCCAAGTCAAAGGCCAAACCCTGCTGCCTTTGCCCGTTGGCGCTGAAGATTTGCAAAACACCCAAGACACGGTTGTGAGCAAAACCTTGGTGCACTCCATCGAGTCTGCCGTCATTGAGTGGGCCCACCAAGTGCGCGATGTGTTGAAGAAAGATTCCGCACAGCCTCTGATTGAAGGCCTCAACCCCGGCGCTTTGGTGGAGCTGGACTTTTGGATTGCCAAAAAGGCCAATCTCACCTGCATCCACGAGCAACTCAACACCCCGCAGATGCTCCACATGCGCCAAATCCTTGAGGATCATAACAGTAGCTATGCCCCCGCGCTGAAGAAGCTGTACCTAGATGTGCAGGAAGCCTTGGACGAGGCTACAGATATCACCAAATATCTCACACCCCTTCGCTCGTTCTTGGAGGACGTGGAGGAGGGCGACTTTGCTAACTTCCCTGTAGTCTTCATGCAAATGCTGAGAATCCTCACTCTTGTGTGGAAGCATTCCAAGCACTACTGCACCCCTCGCCACATTGTCGTCATTTTGCGCGAGATCTTCAACCAGCTGATTGGATCTATTCAACGCTTTATTGAGCCACTAGCCATCTTCAAGCTGGAACCACGCGAGGCATTGGACAAACTCAAACTCTCTCTGTCTGTGTGTGAGAAAGTCAAGACTCATTTTGCGGCAGTCCGAGTAAAGGTGAAGGAGGAGCAGCCAGACAAGCCGTGGGACTTTGATACTGATCTTATCTTTGCTCGCTTCAATCTCTACGAAGATCGCCTCAAGATGCTCAATGCCATCTTCCAGACTGCCGACGACCTGTTCAAGCTTGAAAAGGTGGAATTGAGCTCTGATAAGCTCTCGCAGCAAATCAAGAAGTTGTTTGAGCAACAGACGGATCTGTACACGCAATGGGGCAAGAAGACTGGCGACGATGGTGGCTACGACAGTCTCAACCCTGCTGTGACCCAATTCACTGTCGACTATGATGCCTACATGCTGGCTGCACAAGACATTGACCGTCGCTTGGGCACCATTGCCTGCCAGGCCTTTGATGATGCGGCAGGGTTGGAAGGTGCATTTAAGCTTATCCACGGCTTCCAAGGGCTGTTGGATCGCCCCACTGTTGCCCTTGAAGTGGCGCCAAAGTATCCCGCCATGATTGCCCGTCTCGATCAGGAAATCGAGACTGTCAAGCAAATCTTTGACGAGTTTAAGAGCTCTCCTCGCGTTGGCAAGAATATGCCCACAACTGCTGGCTCTCTCAAGTTCTCAAAAGAGTTGCGCGATCGCATTGCTCTGGCCATAAAAGACTTTTCTCTGTTGAAGAAGCCCGCTTTTGAGACAGAAGATGCGCTGCGTGTGTTCCAAAAATGCAATGAGATGATGGATATTTTGTCCAAATACGAGGGCAAGGTTTATGAGACCTGGACTCGTGATGTTGGTGCAAAGTCCGAAGTCAACTTGAGCTTGCCTTTGGTGCAACGCGACACAGATACAAAGCTGGTGCGAGTGAATTTTGATCCACAGCTGGTAGCCGTATTGCGCGAGGTGAAGTACTTGGAAATGACCAAAAACGGCACGGAGATTCCTGAAAGCGCCTCGTCTATCTTTGCTCGCAATGAAAACTTTCGCCAACTCATTGGTAACTTGGACATTGCGGCCACCGAGTACAACCGTGTTCGACAGACTGTGTTGCCCGTGGAGGCACCTCTCATTGCCAGTGAAATGAGTAGCATCGATGCTACTCTGGAGCGTGCCATTTCGCAACTCAATTGGAACTCCCCTGATGTGGCTGAATACTGTCTGTCTACAAAGAATTTGGTCGAAGATCTCAGCAGCCGCGTGCAAAAAGCCAAAGCCAACGTGGAGGAGATTTTGTCTATTCTGGCAAAATGGTACGATGCCCCTCTGTTGGTTCGTGATCCCAAAACGGGCTTGCTGAACTACGACGAAAAGGACAAGCAGATGAGCGCAGCGTTTGAGTCGATTCGTGCGGGTGGTGAAAAGTTTCAGAAGTTGCTGGGAGAGAATTTGGCCTTGTTCAAGGCAGACAGCAACGCCCCCATCTGGCACGCCTATGTTGACTATGTGGACGGCATGGTGCTTGACGGTCTGTATAACACCATCCACGTCTCTCTGTCGTACTTGCTCGACAACACCGATGTGAAGCAAGTGGACGAGTCCCAAGTGCGCCCGCTGATTGAAGGCAAGATGACGTTGGTGCCCCCAGATATTCGCTTCGACCCTGCCATGTCCGAGGGCTCCTCCATCACTATTCAGCAACAGCTGGCCCAAATAAGCTCCGACTTGTTTTCTGTGGGCACTCGTGTGACGCGCTTGGCCAAGCACCACGGCAACGAAGACTACCGCTCTGATTTGGAGGGCATGACCGAACTGGTTGATCTGAAAGACGAGTTGTTGGGCAAAGTCAATGCTGCTGTGGACAAGGTGCTTGGGTTTGAGCAATCGTTGCTGGATGACTATCAGCACTTGTGGCTGGACGACCGCGCGGAGTTTATGCGCCAGTTCCTGCTCTACAACCATGTGCTCACTCAAGAAGAGATTGAGCAGTACGGCGACGAGCCCATTCCGGAAACACCACCCACCCTGGATCAATTCAAGCAGAACATCGACAAGTACAACAGCATTGCAGATGCTCTTTCTAAGATCAAGGACTGCATCTTGTTTGACCAGTGGTTCCGCTTGGATGTCCGTGGCTTCAAGACCTCTCTGCACGCCACTGTCAAGAAGTGGAGCTTTATGTTCTTGAAGCATCTGACCGAGCATGTCACCAACACCTTGAACGACTTGTCTTCGTTTATCCAGGAGGCCAATGTGGGCCTGAAGACGGAGATTTCCGAGGGTGACTATGATAAACTGGTGTTTGTGATGCACTACTTGAACTCGGTCAACACCCGCGCTGAAGGCACCGACAAGTGCTTTGGGCCTCTGAATGACACTGTGCAACTGTTGCGCACCTATGATGTGGATATGCCTGATGCTGTCCACCAGCAACTCTCCAACTTGCCAGCCAAATGGTCTGACATGAAGAAACTGGCTGAAAATGTTGGTCACAGCGTGGCTCCAGTGCAAGCGGACGAGGTGAGCAAGCTGAAGCGTCGCAGCAATCAGTTTGATGTGCGCAACTTTGAGTTTCGCGAAGACTTCCTCAAGCGCGCTCCGTTGCGCTATGACAGCGAGAACCCGTACGAGCGCATCGACCGTCACTTTACCGAGTACATGGAGATGGAGAACGAAATGAATTCATTGCAAAAGGCTGCTGATTTGTTCATGGTCAAGCTGCCCGAATACAAACAGCTCAAGGCATGCCGCAAGGAACTGGCGCTGTTGAAGCAAGTGTGGGATATGATCTTCCTTGTGCGCTCACAATTCGAAGAGTGGGAGCAAACCAACTGGCAGCAAGTCAACGTGGAGAGCATGGAAACGGAATGCAAGAAACTGGTTGCTGAAATCCGTGCCTTGGACAAAGAGAGCCGTGCGTGGGAAGCATTCAACGGCATCGACTCCAAAGTCAAGAACATGATCACATCCCTGAGCGCCGTGGGTCTGCTGCAGAGCCCTGCCATCCGCGATCGCCATTGGCAGCAGGTGATGAATACCACTGGTGTCAAGATCGAAATGTCCTCCAAGACCACTCTGGCTGATCTGTTGGCCTTGAATTTGCACGAATTCGAAGATGAAGTCGGTAGCATTGTGGACCGAGCCAACAAAGAGCAAGGCATGGAGAAGATGCTTACCCAATTGGAAACTACTTGGAGCAGCATGAACTTCGACTACGACCTGCACACCGAGACCAACACCCCTATGCTCAAGGCTTCTGAGGAGCTCATCGAGACACTGGAGGAAAATCAAGTGCAGTTGCAAAACTTGCTGACCTCCAAGTACATTGCGTACTTTTTGGAGGCTGTGTCTGGCTGGCAAAAGAAGCTCTCGACCGCCGACTCTGTCATCGAGATTTGGTTTGAGGTGCAACGCACGTGGTCACACTTGCAGAGCATCTTCATTGGCTCTGAAGACATCCGTAATCAATTGCCCGAAGATTCGAAGCGCTTTGACACCATCGACTACGACTTTAAGGAAATCATGCGTGCGGCCAAGGAAACACCCAATGTTGTCCAATCGACCAACAAAGCCGGCCTCTTTGACTTGCTTGAGGATTTGCAGGCTCGCCTGTCCCTTTGCGAAAAGGCTTTGCAGGAATATTTGGAGACCAAGCGTTTGGCTTTTCCTCGTTTCTACTTCATTTCTCCATCTGATCTTTTGGACATTTTGTCCAACGGAAATCAGCCAAAGAAGGTGGCCAAGCAATTGGATAAGCTGTTCCAAATGTTGTGTGATTTGAAGATGAGCGACACGGATGAGAAAGAGGCTGTTGGCATGTATGCGTTGGATGGCGAGTATGTGCAGTTTACCAAGCCTTGCCGTTGCGAGGGCCGTGTAGAAGTATGGTTGATGAATGTGTTGGTGACGATGATTCAAACTGTGCGAGACATCATGACAGAGTCTGTGGTGGCATACGAAGAGAAGCCTCGTTCTGAGTGGGTATTTGACTATCCCGCCCAAGTCTCACTGGTGGGCACGCAAATTTGGTGGGCCACTGAAGTGAACATTGCATTTGGTCGCTTGGAAGAAGGCTACGAAAATGCCATGAAGGACTACAACAAGAAGCAGATTTCTCACCTCAATGACCTCATCACCTTGCTGCAGGGCAAGCTGTCTGGCGCTAACCGTGTGATGTTGCAAACCATTTGTACTGTCGATGTGCACTCGCGTGATGTTGTGCAGAACTTGATTGTCCAAAAGGCTGAGAATGCCGAAGCGTTTGCATGGATTTCTCAGCTGCGCCACATGTGGGATGAAAAGGCCAAGCACTGCCGCATTGCCATTTGCGATGCTCGCTTTACATACTGCTACGAGTATTTGGGCAACGTGCCTCGTCTTGTGATTACTCCGTTGACGGATCGCTGCTACATCACTCTGACCCAGTCTCTGCACTTGATTATGAGTGGTGCGCCTGCTGGTCCTGCTGGCACTGGTAAGACGGAAACCACCAAGGATTTGTCTCGTAACTTGGGCATTATGTGCTATGTGTTCAACTGCTCTGAGCAAATGGACTACAAGTCAGTTGGCAACATTTACAAGGGTTTGGCGCAGTCTGGTGCCTGGGGCTGCTTTGACGAATTCAACCGCATTTTGGTTGAGGTGTTGTCTGTCGTCGCTGTGCAGGTGAAGACCATTCAAGATGCCGTTCGTGCCAAGAAGAAGCGCTTCAACTTTTTGGGAGAAGAGATCAGCCTGGACCTCACTGTGGGTATTTTCATCACCATGAATCCTGGCTATGCTGGCCGTACCGAGTTGCCCGAAAATATCAAGGCCCTCTTCCGTCCCTGCGCCATGGTCGTCCCCGATTACGGTCAAATTTGCGAAATCATGCTTGTGTCCGAGGGTTTCTTGAACGCCAAGCTGCTTGCCCGCAAGTTTATTACACTCTACACTCTGAACCGTGATTTGCTGTCCAAGCAAGATCACTACGATTGGGGTCTTCGTGCAATCAAGTCTGTGCTCGTGGTGGCTGGTGAGTTGAAGCGTGCTGATCCTGGCCGCAATGAGGATGAAGTGCTCATGCGTGCTCTTCGTGATTTCAACATTCCCAAGATTGTCACTGAAGATTTGCCTGTGTTCATGGGTCTTATCTTCGATCTCTTCCCTGGCCTCAACGTGCCTCGTAAGCGTGACGCAGAGTTTGAAAAGACTGTGCGTCAAGCCGTCTTGGACTTGAAGTTGCAAGCTGAAGATAGCTTTGTGCTGAAAGTCGTGCAATTGCAAGAGTTGCTGGATGTGCGCCACTCTGTCTTCGTTTTGGGTGCAGCTGGCGGCGGTAAGAGCTGCATCTTGAAGTCGCTGAACAAAACCTACCAACTGCAAAAGCGCAAGCCCGTGTGGTCAGACTTGAACCCCAAGGCTGTGACCACTAACGAGCTGTACGGCTACACCAACGTCACCACTCGCGAGTGGGTCGATGGTCTGTTCTCCAGCATCATGCGTGACATTGCCAAGTTGAGCAACGACTCTCCCAAGTGGTTGGTGCTGGACGGTGACATTGACACGTTGTGGGTCGAGTCGCTCAACACAGTCATGGATGACAACAAGGTGCTTACGCTTGCCTCCAACGAGCGCATTGCCTTGAAGCCCTCTATGCGTTTGTTGTTTGAGATTGCCAATTTGACCTATGCCTCTCCTGCCACTGTGTCCCGTGCTGGTATCTTGTTCGTCAATCCCACCGATCTTGGCTGGAATCCTTTTGTCACTTCTTGGATCGAATCCCTTGAGTCGCCTGGACAAAAGGCCAACTTGATGATTCTGTTTGAAAAGTATGTGCCCACATGCTTGGATGCCATGCGCAATCGTTTTAAGATGATTACGCCCGTGTCTGAGTGGTCCATGGTCAACTCGCTGTGCCACTTGTTGAAGCTATTGATGGTGCCGCAAAACACCCCTGAAGGCTGCAGCAAGGAAGACTACGAGTTGTATTTCTCTTGGGCAGCTGTGTGGGCCTTTGGTGGCGCGCTGTTCAAGGATCAGCTCGTGGACTGGCGTGAGGAGTTTTCCAAGTGGTGGGTGACGGAGTTTAAGACTGTCAAGTTTCCCTCCCAAGGCACTGTCTTTGACTATTTCATTCGTTCCGAGGACAAGAAGTTTGCTTTGTGGAATGAGGTGGTGCCCAAATTTGAGTATGACCCCGAGCTACCTTTGCAAGCTGCTCTGGTGCCCACTGCTGAAACTGTGCGCATCCGTTTCTGGATTGATATGCTCATCAAGGCGTCTGTGCCTGTGCTGTTGGTTGGTGCGCCAGGTACAGGTAAGACTGCTCTGATTCTTAACAAGTTGAAATCCCTGGATGATGACTGGGTAGTGGCCCAAGCCTCTTTCAACCATTACACCATTCACCACACCATGCAAGCTGTGCTGGAAGCACCTTTGGAGAAGAAGGCTGGCCGCAACTATGGCCCTCCTGGCACTAAGCGTCTCATCTACTTTGTGGACGATCTTAACATGCCTGCTGTGGACTCGTATGGTACGGCCTCCCCTCACACCATCATGCGCCAACACATCGACTACAACCATTGGTATGATCGCCAAAAGCACACCATGAAGGTGGTGTCCAACACACAGTACGTGTGTGCCATGAACCCCAAGGCTGGTAGCTTCACCATCAACCCGCGTTTGCTGCGCCACTTTACCGTGTTTGCCCTGAGCAGCCCCAGCAGCGAGGCCTCTCAAACCATCTACCGCAGTTTGTTGGGCGGCCACTTGACTCACAGCAAGTTCCCCACCCCAGTCATCAAGATTTGCGATCAACTGGTGGATGCAGCCATCAAACTGCACAACAAGGTGGCCTCGGTCTTTTTGCCCACCGCCATTCGCTTCCACTACTTGTTCAATTTGCGTGATTTGTCCAACATCTTCCAAGGTGTCAATTTTTCGACCCCCGAAGGCATCAAGACGCCATTGCAATTGGTGCGCTTGTGGTTGCACGAAACCGACCGCGTGTATTCTGATAAGCTGATTGACGAAAAGGATCTTGAAAACTTCCAATCCATTCAGAGTACCATTGCCCGGGAGAGCTTCCCTGATCTGGAGGCCGACAAGCTGTTGGAGCATCCTCGCATCCACTGCCACTTTGCTGCTGGTATGGGTGATGGCAAGTATCAGCCGATCAAGGACTGGGCAGGTCTTAGCACCATTTTGGAAGAGGCCCTCAACAACTACAATGAAGTCAACGCCGTTATGGGCCTGGTGCTCTTCCGCGATGCCATGCAGCACGTGTGTCGCATCAACCGCATTTTGGAATCACCTCGTGGCAATGCCTTGCTGGTTGGCGTGGGTGGTAGCGGTAAGCAATCGCTCTCTCGTCTGGCTGCCTTTATCAGCAATTTGGAAACCTTCCAGATCCAGCTGTCCAAGGGCTATGGCATCAACGAGTTGAAGGTGGATTTGGCCAAGTGCTTTGTGAAGACTGGTCAAAAGGGTGTTGGTGTGATGTTTTTGATGACCGACGCTCAAGTCGCTGATGAAAAGTTTTTGGTGCTCATCAACGATTTGCTGTCCTCGGGTCAAATTCCCGATTTGTTCCCTGACGACCAGCGCCAAGAAGTGACTGACGGCGTGCGCAACGAAGTCAAGAGCATGGGCTTGGAGGACAACAACAGCAACTGCTGGGAGTTCTTCTTGGACCGTGTGCGCCGTTTGCTCAAGGTGGTGCTTTGCTTCTCTCCTGTCGGCGACTCTCTGCGCTTGCGTGCACGCAAATTCCCTGGGTTGGTCAACTGCACAACCATCAACTGGTTCCACGAATGGCCTGTGGATGCCTTGGTGTCGGTCAGCCGCACATTCTTGGAGGACACAGAATTCATCCCTACCGACCTCAAGCCCTCCATCAGCGAGTTTATGGCCTTTGTGCACTCGTCTGTGAACGAGCTCAGCAAGGTCTACTTGCAAAACGAGCGTCGCTACAACTACACCACACCCAAGAGCTTTTTGGAGCAAATCAAGTTGTACAAGAGCTTGTTGGAGAAGAAGGCGCAACAGCTGCAAAACAACATGGACCGCATGGAGAACGGTCTGACCAAGTTGAAGAGCACGGCTGCGCAAGTCGACGACTTGAAGGAAAAGCTCAAGGCGCAAGAAGTGGAACTGGCCCAGAAGAATCAAGAGGCCGATGCCCTCATTGAGAAAGTCGGCATTGAGACTGAAAAGGTCAACAAAGAAAAGGAAATTGCTGCGGTCGAAGAAGAAAAGGTGCGTGTCATCACAGAGGATGTGACTGCTAAGCAAAAATCCTGCGAGCAAGACTTGGCCAAGGCTGAGCCTGCGTTGCTTGCTGCCCAAGAAGCCCTGAACACTTTGAACAAGGGCAACTTGACTGAGTTGAAGTCTTTCGGCACTCCTCCTCCCATTGTCGTGACTGTCGTTGCAGCTGTGATGGTGTTGATGGCCAAAGGCAAGGTGCCCAAGGACCGCAGCTGGAAATCGGGCAAGTTGCTGATGAGTAACGTCGGTGAGTTTTTGGATGCGCTGCTCACCTACGACAAGGAAAATATTCCTCAAGAAAACTTGGTGGAGGTGAAGAAATATTTGCAAGATGCCGAATTTAATGCCGATTTTGTGCGTGGCAAGTCTTTTGCTGCATCTGGTCTGTGCTCGTGGGTCTGCAACATTGTTACTTTCTACGAAGTGTACTGCGACGTCGAGCCCAAGCGTATTGCCCTGCGCGAGGCCAACGCTCAGCTGGAGGCTGCCCAAGCCAAGCTGTCGAAGATTATGGAGAAGATCAAGAAACTCGACGAGGCTTTGGCTAAATTGACTGCGGAATTCCAAACTGCCACCGATGCCAAGTTGAAGTGCCAACGTGAAGCCGACGCCACTGCTTTGACCATCTCTCTGGCCAATCGCCTTGTAGGTGGTTTGGCCTCTGAGAAGATTCGTTGGGGTGATGCTGTCACTCGCTTCAAGGAGCAAGAGAAGACTTTGCCCGGCGATGTGCTGCTTGTTTCGGCTTTCCTAAGCTACACTGGTTGTTTCAGCAAGCGCTATCGTGAAGTGTTGATGAATGAGAAATGGTTGCCGTATCTGGGTACGCAATCCAAGCCCATTCCCATCACGGAAGGGCTTGATCCCCTCGGCCTGCTGACGGACAGTGCCTCCATTGCCAAGTGGCAAAACGAAGGTTTGCCTGCTGATCGAGTGTCTTCTGAAAATGCCACCATTTTGACCAATGCTCAGCGCTGGCCATTGATTATCGATCCTCAAGAGCAAGGCATCAAGTGGATCAAGCAGCGTGAGGCCGACTTGCGTGTGGTGCGTTTGGGCCAGAAGGGCTACCTGGACTTGATTGAGCGATCTGTCTCCAACGGTGACTGCGTGTTGATTGAGAATTTGGGCGAGAACATTGATCCTGTGCTTGACAACTTGCTGGGCCGTGTGACGATCAAGAAGGGCCGTGCCATTGTGATTGGTGACAAAGAGGTGGAATACAGCCCCAAGTTCCGTCTCATTTTGCACACCAAGTTGGGCAATCCTCACTACAAGCCCGAGTTGCAAGCCCAATGCACGCTGATCAACTTTACTGTGACGCAGTTGGGTCTGGAAGATCAGTTGCTGGCTGATGTCGTGAGTGCTGAGCGCCCCGATTTGCAAGCATTGAAGTCCAAGCTGACGAAAGAACAGAACGAGTACATGATCACCTTGAAGGAGCTGGAAGATGCTCTGTTGGCTCGCTTGTCCAGTGCTGAAGGCGATTTTCTGCGCGATGTGGCGTTGGTGGAGTCGCTGGAGAACACCAAGTCAACGGCGGCTGAAATCGAAGAGAAGGTGAAGCTTGCCAAGAACACGGAAATTGAGATTAACACTGCTCGTGAAAACTATCGTCCGGCTGCTGCTCGCGCATCGTTGTTGTATTTCATCATCAATGAGCTGTACAAGATCCACCCCATGTACCAAGTGTCTCTCAAGGCTTTCAACGTGGTCTTCCAACGTGCCATCAGAGTGGCTGAAGGCGATGAAGATGTCATGAAGCGTGTCGTCAACATCATCGATACCATCACCTACAACGTGTTTGTGTACACCACCCGTGGTTTGTTTGAACGCGACAAGTTGATTTTCACTGCTCAAATGGCCTTCCAGATTTTGGCCATGAAGAAGGAAATTGTGCCGACAGAGTTGGACTTTCTGCTGCGTTGCCCATCGCTGCCCAACTTGCAAAGTCCCGTTGATTTCCTCAGCCATGCTCTGTGGGGCTCTGTGAAGAGTCTGTCGCAGATGGAGACGTTCCAGGGCTTGGATCGGGACATTGAGGGCTCGGCCAAGCGCTGGAAGAAGTTCTGCGAGTCTGAAGTGCCTGAAAAGGAAAAGTTTCCTGGTGAGTGGAAGAACAAGAGCAGCATGCAGCGATTGTGCATGCTGCGGTGTCTGCGTCCCGATCGTATGTTGTATGCCATTCGTTTGTTTGTTGCTGAGCAGCTGGGTGAGCGCTACACTGCCGGTCGTCAAGTGGAGTTTGCCAAGTCTTATGAAGAGACCAGTCGCACCACTGGTGTGTTCTTTATCTTGTCGCCTGGTGTAAACCCTGTGCTGCAAGTAGAAGAGTTGGGTCGCAAGCTGGGCTACACTGCCGACAACGGCAACTACCACCAAGTGTCGTTGGGTCAAGGCCAAGAAGTGGTGGCTGAGCAAGCCTTGAACGTGTCATCCAAAGAGGGTCACTGGGTGATTTTGGAGAATATCCACTTGGTGTCCCGATGGTTGTCCACTTTGGAGAAGAAGATGGAAGAGTGCGCGGCAGATGGCCACGAAAACTTCCGCTTCTTCTTGACGGCCGAGCCCGCTTCCTCGCATGCCAGCCACATCATGCCCGCGGGTATTTTGCAGGCTTGTATCAAGATTACGAACGAGCCTCCCACGGGTATGCAAGCCAATGTGCATGCAGCTATGGATGAGTTTTCGCAAGAGACGCTGGAAATGTGTGCTCGTGAGGTGGAGTTTAAGAAGATCTGGTTCTCGCTGTGCTATTTCCACGCTGTAGTCATTGAGCGACGTAAGTTTGGGCCCATGGGCTGGAACCGCAACTATCCCTTTAACCGCGGTGATTTGACCATCTCTGTGAACGTGTTGTACAACTATCTGGAGGTCAATGCGGTGGTGCCATGGACCGATCTGCGCTATTTGTTTGGTGAGATTATGTATGGTGGCCACATTACCGACAATCTCGATCGCCGCCTGTGCTCGACCTATCTGTTGGAGTACATGAAGCCTGAAATGCTGGATACGGATTTGGAGCTGGCTGTGGGCTTCAATGCGCCACAATCAATGGACTATGTCGAGTACCACTCGTTCATTGACGAGAGCTTGCCTGCCGAGTCACCGTATTTGTATGGCATGCATCCCAATGCCGAGATTGAGTTCTTGACTGTGACTTCTGCCCATCTGTGCAACACTGTGCTGGAGTTGCAACCCCGTGGCACTGGAGGCAAAGAAGGCGAGGCTGGTCAGAGCCGTGAGGAGCGTCTGAAGATCATGATTGATGAAATTCTGGAGAAGCTGCCCGACGAGTTCAACATGCTGGAGATGACTGCGCGCTGCCCACCCGAGGAGCGCACACCATACTCTGTCGTGGCCTTCCAAGAGTGTGCGCGTATGAACCGTTTGACGCGCGAGGTCCGCCGCTCGTTGAAGGAGTTGGACTTGGGTTTGAAGGGTGAGTTGACCATCACGTCAGCCATGGAGTCGCTGTCAGATGCCATGTTTATGAACAAAGTGCCGCCTTACTGGGAGAAGCTTGCTTACCCCTCCACCAAGCCATTGGCCTTTTGGTATGCTGATTTGCTTGAACGCATCAAGTTCTTGGAGGTGTGGGTTGCGGACTTTAACTTGCCCAATGCTGTCTGGCTGGGTGGTTTGTTCAATCCCCAATCCTTCCTTACTGCCATCGAGCAGCAAACAGCGCGCAAGAACGAGTGGCCTCTGGACAAGATGTGCTTGCAATGTGAAGTCACCAAGAAGTACAGCCGTGAAGACTTTCCCTCTCCTCCTCGAGAAGGCTCGTACGTGTATGGCTTGTACATGGAAGGCGCCCGTTGGGACGTGCAGACTGGTTTGATCCAGGAGTGCAAGCTGAAGGAGCTTTGCCCACCCATGCCGGTGCTCTTTATCAAGGCCATTCCTTTGGACAAGCAGGACAACCGTGGCACATACGATTGCCCAGTCTTCAAGACCAAAGAACGCGGTCGTGCCAATGAGCAGGTCGCCGTGGGTGTGTGCCCTGGCTTTGTGTGGTCATTGAATCTCAAGACCAAGGTACATCCCAACAAATGGATTCTGGCTGGTGTTGCCATGCTGCTCAGCGATTAGATCAAGCGCTTTCTCATGTGCATGTTTTTGTATTGTGTGTGTTGTTTTATCTTATGTTGCTTTAAGTGGTTTTGATATATCCTTGTATGTGTGGTGATTTTTATAATTGCTTTGTTGCTGGTTGTTTTTGTTTCTTTTTTTATTATTATTTGTTGTGACAATGTGATATCATATTTCATGTGATTTATCTTGCTCTTTCTTTTTTGAAATCTTTTAATAAAAAGCAAAACTGATAATAAATAACAAAACTGTG
>Ga0256322_1000024_pt1 | contig 17816 bp, 4 predicted proteins | sample LawtaT_19_FD_183670 | JGI IMG/M metagenome (GOLD analysis project Ga0256322, IMG submission 183670) | Metatranscriptome of freshwater microbial communities from St. Lawrence River, New York, United States - Law_Miss_RepB_8d (Metagenome... | ecosystem: Environmental > Aquatic > Freshwater > River ... | reverse complement strand
ATTGAACTTCCAGATCATTTACTCGAGTACTTCAATTGATTTGCATTCTGAATGCACTCAATATGGTCTTGGGTGAATTTGCTTTTATTGCTACTGGCGAGCGCAGTGGAAGCTTATAACTGTGCTGCGGGCTATTACACAGCAAATTGTGTGCTTTGTCCTGCAGGATACTGGTGTGGTGGAGTCGAGACCGCTGCCGTTCAGTGTAGCAGCGGATTTTATGCTGCCACTGGTTCGGCTATTTGCACTGCATGCCCTGCTGGAAGCTACTGTCCTGCAGGGAGCTCTGCCCCGATTGAATGCCAAGCGGGAACATTTGCTATTGGCTCGTCGGCGTCGTGTACGCCGTGCGACCCAGGATATTTTTGCGCTGCGGGTCGAACTTCTTTTGCGAACTGTCCTGCTGGATTTTCTTGCAATGATCCGACTACAGCTGTTCAATGCGGGACTGGTTTCTACAGTGTCGGTGGAAGAGTTACCGCTTGCACCCCATGCTCTGCTGGAACTATTTCTTCTCCAGATTTTACGGGCTGCACCGCATGCCCAGTGGGCTATCAATGTCCCAATCCCATCTCTGGGGCCCAGGCTTGTACTTCGGGTACGTACAACGACGGTTCTGCACCAACTGTCTGCTCAGCTTGCCCAGCCGGCAGTTATTGCCCTTCCCCATACACTGGAGCGGTGTCCTGCCCACAAGGGTCATATTCTACAGGTAGTGCTGTCGAGTGTGCTCCCTGCCCTCAGGACTATTCTTGCCCATTTGCATCGACTGCACCAGTTGCGTGCCCCAGTACGCAAATTAGTGGAGTCGGGGTCGGTGTGTGCCAGCAATGCCCGGCTGGATCTAGTTGCTTAGTTCGGGGTCAGGGAGCTACAAGTTGTTCCGCCGGATATTATTCACTTTTAGGCCAAGGTGCATGCACCTTATGCCTAGCTGGTACGAGTTGTCCTCGTACCGATTCATCCCCGATCACTTGCCCTTCTGGGCAATATTCGCTTGACGCTAGTACTTCTTGCACTGACTGTCCTGCGGGATACTATTGTGCTTCCAACACCGCCCCGGCTTTGTGTGAACCTGGATATTACGCGGCGGCTGGAGCTGTGACTTGTTCGATCTGTCCTGCTGGATACGAATGTCCTACTTCAGGATCATTTACTCCCTCAGCATGTATTGCGGGCTATTACTCAACTGGTGGTGCTCTTTCATGTCAGCGATGTCCTCCAGGCTATTCATGTTCCTCCACCACCAGTGCTGGGACTCCATGTGCTCCAGGAACCTATGCAACAGGTGGAGCAACCTCCTGCACTTCATGTGCAGTAGGCCGTTATTGTCCGTTTACCGAACAGTCAACTAGCTTTGTGTGTCCTGCTGGCTACTATCGAAGCTCTGTCGGAGGGTCTTCTTGCGACGCGTGTCCAGCTGGTTACGCTTGTACGGCTACCACAATGACGGCATGTTCAGCTGGTAGGTACTCACATGATCTCTCTACGTCCTGCACTACCTGCCCAGCAGGCTATTCTTGTAGCAACGCTGCTAATCCTCCAACAGCCTGTTCTCCCGGCACATATGCATTAGCCGGAGCCAGCTCGTGTACAGCATGTCCGGCCGGTTTTTATTGCCCTTTGACTACTACTTCGACGACTACTGCTTGCCCCCGTGGCACTTACTCAACTGGGAATCAAAATTCGTGCACTATTTGCCCTGCTGGCTATGCGTGTTCTTCAACATCCTCATCCTCGCAAACAGCCTGTAGTGCGGGAACATACCGAACGCTTGATTACGCAAATAACAACGGGCTTTGTGTTACCTGCCCAGCTGGAAGTTATTGTGCCAATACCTACGATCCTCCAGTCACATGTCAGGTTGGCAGCTATTCCCAATCTGGCGCGGTCGCTTGCACCACATGTCCGGCAGGATCATTTTGTCCAAATCCCTTAGATACAGCTTCTTGTAACACAGGGGCAGTTGCAGGTACTCTTATTTGTGTATGTCCCAACGGTTATTACTCCGGTTCTGGTGCTGCCACGTGCTCACCATGTGCAGCTGGGTACCTATGCCTGACGTCAAACGGGGACACGAGCAGCCAGCCCACAGGACAAGAATGTCCCGCGGGCAACTATTGCCCTTCAGCAGCTGTGACTGCAACTCCTTGTCCTGCCGGCACTTACAACAGTGCGACAACTGGGGGTTCTCTTTCTGCTTGTACAATTTGTCCTTCGGGCTCTTACTGTCTTCAAGCATGTACAGCGCCGATTGCATGCCCAACAGGTTACATTTGTCGTCAAGGCACTTCAACCGCAACTCAGTTTCCTTGCCTGGCTGGTACGTATCGCTCATCCGGTCAGGCATTTACCTACTCTGACTGCGCAATTTGTCCTTCTGGAAGCTACTGTGATCAAGGCACAACTAATCCGAATACGTGTCCCCAGGGCTATTACTGCCCTGCTGGAACTATCAGCTATTCCGAGTACCCTTGTCCAGCTGGGACGTACAATTCGGCCACTGGCCAGGATCAGTCCTCTGATTGCGTGACTTGCCCTGTTGGAAACTATTGCCCGGTAGGAAGTCAGGCGCCGACGCAGTGTCCTATGGGCACTTATCTATCCACAACAGGCGCTGCTGCATCAACTGCCTGTGTTCTGTGCCCTTCTAGTTATGTTTGTTCCACGCCGGGTGCTTCTGCATACTCAGCTATTTGCCAAGCTGGCTACTACTGCCCCGCAGGATCAATCAATGCTGCATCTTATCCATGTCGCCCAGGCACTTATCTCGACCGAACCGACGGCCACAGTTCCAGCGACTGTATTGCTTGTCCTCAATCATATGCCTGTAGTTGGGGCACTACTGGTTCGAGCGGCTCCAATCCAATGGTCGCTTGCTCAGCCGGTCACTATTGTCCTGCGTTTACAGGAGGAGCCAGTGACTATCAGTGCCCTCCGGGCACATACTCGTCATCCACTTCATTGTATTCGAGTTCCCAGTGCACTCAATGTCCTGCAGGATCATATTGCCTTGGGGGTGATTCTGCTGTCTCTGGAACGTGTACTGCTGGCTTTTATTGCCCTGCAGGTTCTTCCTGGCCTACAACTAATCCTTGTCCAGCAGGTACATACTCAACCAGTACTGGGTTGGTTGATTCCGCGGGCTGTACATCATGTCCGACCGGGAATTTTTGTCTCAGTGGCTCATCAAGCGCAACACAATGCCGTGCTGGAACCTACACCAGTGCAACTCGCACAGAATCAGACGGCTATGATATGTATTATCTTGGCGGGGCTACCTCTTCTTTTCCAGCATGTACAACTTGCCCGGCGGGCTCTTATTGCAGCGCAGGTGCTACTGTCAGTACAACTTGCTCCATAGGATATTACTCCCCTGCCGGTGCAGGAAGCTGCCTTACATGTCCCGTCGGATATTATTGTGATGTTCAAGGCCTCACTCAGTCCACGATGCTGTCGTCGAAAGGTTGCCCCGCCGGCTACTATTGCCCTGCAGGCACAAGCACCACCCTGCCATCAAGTGGTTTTATTTGTCCAGCTGGCTTTTACTGTCCTTTAGCAGTATCTGAGGCAATTCCTTGTCCAGCAGGAACTTATGGGCCTTCTACTGGGCTTCAATCTTCCTCACAATGTACAGACTGCCCTGCTGGGCAATACTGCGTTCCGGGACAGTCACTGATCACTGGATATTGTGATGCCGGATTTTACTGTCCTTCTCGTTCTTCCGGGCCAACCCAAGAGCCCTGTCCTGCTGGGTTCCGTCGCACTAGTACTGGTGCGCGCTCTTCATCAGACTGTACAACGTGTCTCGCAGGCAGTTATTGTCCAGAAGGCAGTTCAGTTGGCCTGGCCTGTCCGCAAGGTGCCTATTGCCCAGCCGGCTCCCTTGTGCCTACACTCTGTCCCAAAGGTACTTATGGAAGCAGCACAAGTTTGCTTGCAAGCGCCGATTGCACTCTCTGTGATCCGGGTTATTTTTGTGATGGTTTAGGTCTGATTCACGTTCGTGATGTTTGTGACCCTGGTTACTACTGTATTCTTGGCGCTGATACTTCACAGCCTCGCTCCGGGGCTCTAAATGTGAATGGAGACCCCATGGGAGGTCCATGCCCGCGGGGAGGCTATTGTGAGGCTGGATCATGGGAGCCCACCTCTTGTCCCGCAGGCACCTACCAAAACATCACGGGTTCGCGTGATATAGAGGGCTGCACTCCATGCTATGAAGGGTTTTATTGTGCTTCTAATGCTCAACCTGAAGCAACTGGACCATGTGCAGGGGGCTATTACTGTGAGCTAGGAGCGAATTCTCCCTACCAGCATGTGACGCCAGTTGGTCACTACTCTCTGCCGGGCTCTTCTGCGCCTACTCCTTGCGATCCGGGCACATTTGGTCCCAGTTCTGCCCTTGAAGAATGTTACGACTGTCCCGCTGGCTTTTATTGTCCAGAGCAAGCTACCGTGATTGTCACCCTGTGTCCGGCTGGCTCTTATTGTCGTAATGCCTCTTTTATTCCTGAGCCGTGTCCTATTGGGACCTACTCGACTGCAACTGGGCTAAGTGGGCCAGAACACTGCAATCTCTGTGACCCAGGCACATACTGTGGCACGAATGCTTTGCCCTCACCGAGTGGACCCTGCGACCCTGGATACTACTGTTCATTCGGTTCAAGCACTCCGCGCCCTTACCAAGAATCCTTCGGGGACTGGTGCCCTGCTGGATATTATTGCCCTGAAGGCACAATTGACCCTTATCCGTGCCCACTGGGAACATATTCTAGTTCTTTGCAGGCTGTTGACAACACCACATGTTTGCCCTGTACTCCTGGCAAGTACTGCGATGGCCAGGGTCTCTCAGAAGTATCTGGAGATTGCCTTCCTGGATGGTACTGTACAAGCGGTGCAATCATGAACGCAACATATCCAGACGGCCCACAAGGAGGCCGGTGTCCTCCTGGCTATTACTGTCCTGCTGGTACAGCTGCTCCTATTGATTGTCCTGACGGTCATTACTCGAATTCTCCAGGCTTGAGCGAGTGTATGATATGTCCTGCTCATTATTATTGCAATACCACCTGTTCTAGCCCCTTGTCTTGTCCTGCGGGAGCCTATTGTCCTGCAGGCACCGGCGCTGTTCAGCCTCTGTGTCCTGCTGGCACATATAGTAACCAAGATTTTCTTGCTCAATCATCCGAGTGCACTGACTGCGATCCAGGATGGTATTGTAACAGCACTGGGCTTACCAGTCCCTCTGGCGAATGTCTCGAGGGCTACTATTGCCGCCTTTCTGCGGTTGATCCTTATGGGCGTGCCAATACAAACGATGATCCTTTCATTTGTCCTCATGGAGCTTACTGTCCTACCGGCACAGGTGACCCCATTTTGTGCAGTGCTGGATATTTTTCTGCTCACGAGGGCAATACGAACGTGAATCAATGCCATCCCTGCACCCCAGGATATTTCTGTGAAAATACGGGCCTTTCGCAAGTTACCGCGCATTGTGCCGAGGGATACTATTGTTCCGGTAACGCGTCGATTTCTGCTCCAATAGACGGAGTGACTGGAGATATTTGTCCTCGGGGCTATTATTGCCCTCTTGGATCTGAAGAACCCATTCCTTGTCCTCCTGGCACTTTTATGAACCAACTTGCCGCGGCTGAATGTCTTGCGTGTCCTGCTGGATTTTACTGTCTAAACGCCACTATCAATTATAATTCCAATCTGTGCCCAGAGGGCTATTATTGCCCAATAGGTACAGCGTTCGCGGAGGAGTTCCCATGCCCGAATGGAACAGTTGGAGTTCTTCCTGGTTCAGATTCTCTTTCAGATTGCTTGCCCTGCTTCAGTGGAAGCTATTGTGATAGGCCTGGGTCAGATTCGCCCACCACTTACTGCCCTGCCGGTTTTTATTGTCCCTCCGGCACTATCGATCCAATTCAATGCGAGATCGGTAGCTATTGTCCTGCGAGTTCTCGAAACTTGGTGTCCTGTCCTGGAGGTCAATTTTGTGATCAGACTCAGCTTTCTGAACCTTCTGGGGTTTGTATGCCTGGATTCTATTGTTCTGGTGGCGCGAATCAATCGAATCCCACGGATGGCGTGACGGGAAATATCTGTCCGATGGGAGCTTATTGTGCTGCCAACTCTACCGCGCCCTTGTTATGTGATCTGGGTACATTTCTTCCGAGTGAAGGTAATGATGATGTGGGCGACTGCATTCCTTGTCGAGCGGGGTCTTATTGTGATAGTCCTGGTTTAATTGACAGCGGCGCTCTGTGCCCAGAAGGTTTTTTCTGTCCAACGGGCACAATAGATCCGACCTCTTATTGCACTCCAGGGCACTACTGTCCAGAGGGTAGCTTTATGGAGTTAGAATGTCCGCCTGGATATTACGCGCCTAGCGTGCTGATGACGAATTGCACAATTTGTGATGCAGGCTACTTTTGTGGTGGAAATGCCACGATTACCCCGGATATTTGCCCCCGGGGCTCGTACTGTCCTGCTGGGACAACTCATGCCAACCAATTCCTTTGCCCAAGATCTACCTTCAGCAATTTGACTGGCTTGGTAAGTATTGATAATTGTACAGACTGCACAAGCGGCTACTACTGCGATAGCGCTGGGCTGTTGGAACCATCAGGTGAGTGCTCCGCGGGCTTCTACTGCAGTGGCAAAAGCTCGTCTCCTGTTCCTAGTGATCCCGATAATGGTAATCAGGTTTGCCCTATTGGTCATTATTGCCCAGCCGGTTCTCCAGCACCTTTGTGGTGTCCCATGGGCACTTACAGTTTAAGTGTAGGGTTCCGAGCAGAATCGAACTGCGTGCCTTGTCGACTGTCTCAGTACTGTACCAACCAAACTCTATCTGACTCCTCTCCTTGCGATGCCGGATTTTTGTGTATTTCAGGAGCTTTCCAGCCTAATCCGCCTGCAAATTCGACAACTGGACATCCGTGTTCTCCAGGCACTTACTGTCCCCAAGGTGCCACCTCTGAACTACTTTGTCGACGAGGTTATTTTAATTCTAATTATGGTCAAGCAAGTTGCTCTCGCTGCACTGCGGGCTATTACTGTGATGATGTTGGTTTGACCGATGTAACCGCTCCTTGTCCTGCTGGCCATTATTGTCCAACTGGAAGTATCGAACCTACTCCCTGCCCTTCAGGCACATTTTCAAGTCTCGAAAATGGTATTGATATTAATCACTGTGCCCCCTGCTCGAGAGGCAGTTATTGTGACGGTCAAACCCTCACAAATGTCACTGCGGAATGCATGGAAGGCTACTATTGTGACTGGAGCAGTACCGACTCTTCACCAGAACTTTGTCCAGTCGGTCGCTATTGCCCCGCAGGTGTAGTCGACCCTCTAGTTTGCAACTTGGGCACCTTTGGGCCAACGGAAGGGCTCGTAGAATGCCTACCCTGCACCGCTGGATCTTACTGTGATGATACCGAACTTACTGAAGTGCAAGGTGATTGTGCGGCTGGTTATTTTTGCCCACAAGGCTCCATTTCTGCTTCTCAACGAACGTGCCACGTTGCACACTATTGTCCTGGTGGCACAGGTGAGCCGATTCCTTGTCCGAGTGGATCATATCAGCCTCTACCCGGCCAGTCAGTTTGTATTGATTGTCCTGCTAGATTTTACTGCTTTCAGGACAATAGTACTGATATCACACCGGTAGCTTGTCCGCCGGGGTCGTATTGTCCTGCATCTTCGGAACTGCCTACAGTGTGCCCTGATGGCACTTATGATTCTCGAGGATCACTGCAGTCGAGCTCAGAGTGCACTCCTTGTCCAGTTGGACGATATTGTCAGCAGGGCATTTCCATCGGACCCTGCAGAGCTGGCTACTATTGTCTTTCCCGCGCCTCCTCTCCTACACCCTCTGATCAACTCTGCCCAGCGGGTCACTATTGTCTGGATGGATGCACTACTCCAACGCCCTGCCCCGAGAGTACAATTCGTGAAACGGACGGAGGTGCGCGGCTCTCAGATTGTCTGATCTGTCCTGCAGGCTACTCCTGCTTCGAAGGGAATCCAGAGATGATTGCATGTCCGGTAGGCTATTATTGTGAAAACGAACAAACACAAGTGCCATGCCGGATGGGAACTTACAACCAATTTCCTGGTGGATCCAACAGTTCAGTCTGTTTGCCTTGTCCTGGTGCCAGCTTCTGCAGCGAAGAAGCCATCTCTGACCCAAGCACTTGGCCTTGTTTTGCCGGCCACTACTGCCCTGAAGGAACTTTGGAACCGATCCCTTGTCCTGGCGGGACATATCAAGATACCCCAGGAGTGTCCGTTTCTGTAGAAGATTGTCTTGTTTGTCCTGGTGGGTTTTATTGCTCGAACTCAACAGTTTTTCCTGTGGAGTGTCCTGCGCTAAATTATTGCCCTGAAGGCTCTTCTTGGTTTACAGCCTGTCCGACCGGACATTATTGTCCCGCTCAATCTGCGACGCCAATTCTTTGTCCTGTGGAGCATTTCTGCCCGTTTGATTCGTCTCAACCCATATATTGTGACCGTGGTTACTATTGTCCTCAAGGCTCTTCTGCTCAGGAGTCATGCCCTCTGGGCTATTATTCGCATGACAATCGCCGTAGCTTTGAAGCTACTTGTGTTCCGTGTACTGCTGGAGTTTATTCGAATGATACTTCGGCGGACCAATGCTTCCCATGTTCTGCAGGATCTCTGTGCCTTGGCCGAGCCATTAACCCAACTCCTGTTTCAATAGATGAAGGAGGCTATCCATGCCCTCTGGGTCATTACTGCCCTGCTGGAACCCTTGTGGCACTTCCCTGTCCTACTGGAACTTATGCGGAGGTCGTTGGCACGCCATCTCAAGATGAGTGTCACCCATGCGCCGCTGGGACGTATGCTGCCAATGCCGGGTCCGTTGGTTGCGCTGCCTGTACTACCAGTTCTTGGTCTGATGTGGGTGCAACTCTATGTACATGTCTAGGGAAATACCGCACTTTCCAGAATTCTGATCGCCAGTGTTTGTGCCAAAGTGGGTACGAGTTTATAAGCAATGGCGTTTCCTTGTTCGAGGACTCGGCTGATGATTGCCAAGCCATTGTGTATCAGCGCTGTCAGCAGGGATATACTTTTGATTCAGCTGGAAATTGTGTGGCCTCCGATGGTACTGATTGTCATCTACAATGTGATTACGGGGGCACCCTGTCAGTTGTGCTGGGACTTTGTGAATGTAATCGTATGCCAACACTCGATCAGGTTTGTAATCGAAATTGCCGAGATGATGCGCCCATTATCTCGTATTTTAATGGCTCATATGTGATTGACTTTCCAAATCATACCAGTTCAAGAGTTGATGTCGTTGACATGGAAAGTTTGCTTGATCTGTCGTCGTGTGCTTTGGAAAGCTGCCGTATGTTCTCTATTATTGCCGACGGTACAATTGGAGGTCAGTATGGAGTTAATCAAGCGCTTTCTAGTTTCATGAACCCGGAACTACTGAACTCCACTGTGCAATTAAAACAGACATTTAACTCCCGAAATCCTGCTTTTCATAACGGTCATCCATTCCGCCGTCCTCACGTTCGATCTGCACGGATATCTGTTAATGGCGAGCAATCAGGACGCAAACTGCTACAGAGTGGCAATAATAATCAATTTGTTGTTTCGCCGGCCATTATATGTCTCAGTTTGAACGAAGGTATCATCGTTGATGTGTCCACGGGTCATTACCCAGTTTACCAAAGGGACAACCTTCTCAATACGAACCCAACTTTTGATTACGGCCCTTTTCGTGAATTAGCTTCTCGTATGCGTTCCAGCAGCCAAAATTCGTCTGTCACTTTATTCAGTTACATTTTTACAACTCCAGGAATCTACATGTTTTCAGATTCCGCGGATGCAAATAGGCTCACTCTATTCAAAGTTGTTCGGGCATCGGAGGTATGCCCTTTGGCTGACCGAATCATTCCGCTGACGATCTCAAATATGGTAACCATGGGTCTGGCTCAAGACGCAGAAGTTTTAATATCTCCCGATTGGTACTTGATTATTATGTTCTTGTTTTTGGTCATCGGTGTTGTCGGTATCTTGGCTTTTGGAGGCTACCAATTCCAGCACATGGGCTGGAAAAAGCAAGAGCTCCGAACAGCCAAATATAAGAAATTGGCCCTTATTGAAACCTTAGATCTATGGAACTGGTCATCGAAAGGATCTGTCGTGGATATAAAAAACATATCTCACGGTATCCGAGACATCGGAGATCTTGGTTTAATGGCTGGACCAAAACAGCAGTATTTGAAAGGCGCGTTCTCTTCCGACTCTGGCACCTCCACCAAACCGTCTGGAGAACGTGCAGTGTCTTTGCTCTCTGTATTTTCCGGGGAAGACCCTTCAGATAGCACTCTGAACAAGCCTGCGCATATGATTGGAGTGTCAAATTCTGCCCTCACCTCTCGCAAACTGAAAGGCGGAGATGTCAACATGTACGAACTTCAAGTAACTTACGATTTTGAAGGATTTGATTTCAGTGCGTTATCCAAGTTAATGCGTGACAACAAAATGAAGATTATACAAAATTTTGACGCTCAGGACCGCAAACTAGAGTCATTTTACAATCGAGTGGCTCATGACTCAAACCATTTTAAGCAAGTTCTTGCCGTTAAGATGCAGGTTCAGCTGAATGAATCTGGTCATGGGTTTTTCGACGCTGTGGAACTTCTTGTTTCAGCTGAGTATACAGCTCGAGAAGCATTTGCAGATCTTTTTTTGAGAAAGGAGTCAGAAGTTTTTCGAATAATCGGGCCTGGTGGAGAGCTCGACAGCGCCATTATGGCAATCACCGACCGGGACTACAACATTTTCCCTGGGAAAATATTAGTGCGAGTTGCCTCTGGCATGATTGAAAATTTGCGCAGTTTGTTTGAAACTGAACGACAGCGGCGGCTTACCTTTCCATTTTATACTGAAATTGTGGGTTTAGAAATCGCGAACGAAATTAGTGATATGGATGCTCGAGATGGTGCTCAACTTGACACGCTATTTGAAGCTCTTGAAGAATGGTCTCAAAAATCCAATCAGATTATGTCCAAAGTCGTAATACTCGAAACTGACTACAGTGCGACTATGGAGAGATTGAAAGGAGTATCGAATCAAATGGCTCGGGAAAGCACGACTGACAAGTTTCATCAAGAATTAATGCTGAATGTTAAGGAATTGCAGAAATTTATGACGCCTATGTCTGAATTTCGCAACCCTGCTCGAGACAATCTTGTTGAGTACCGAAAGCAGGCCGCCAAGACCTGGGCCAAAATTAAACACGTGTTTCTTCAAGATCGTATCAAGCAATTTAAATTATCTTCGGAAGGTATGTTGTTTCGAGGAGTAAACCCTGACCTTGCGCGTGTATTTGCGGGATACATTGGGATGGAAAGAGGTATTGAACAGGATCCTACTAGTGGACGATTTTTCCCTAAAGACCCGTTTCATCCATCTGACCCTTTTGCATCCATCGCGGAGCCCGGCTACGGCGCCGAAGTGGCAGAGGGGTCGGATGAAGAGAGTGATCATGATGAGTTCGAAGACCAGTTGGATGAGATTCAAAACAGCCGCAATGCTAAAAAGGAGGAGTTATCTCAAAAGATTGCAAGTATCCAAGCGGATGCTTCCCTCTCCAATGAGGATCGCCAGGTTCAACTCAAACTCGCTCAAGATGCAATTGTTCACGTCGATCAGACCTCCGATGAGTCGATTGCTCAAGTTCTTTTACGCAAAGAACGCAAGCTAAAGAGTGATCAAGAAAATGAGCTTAAGAGTTTAATGGATGAAGCTGACCGCTTGGGAGAGAAAATGGCAGCAGAAAATGATGATCAGCTTAAAGGCCAACTTGATGGGCTTATCAAGAAGAAACAACAAAGGTTGCAAGAAATTGCGCAGAAGCGAGCTCGCGAAGCCGCTGTGAAGCATCAGCACTCTCAAAAAGCTGACATTGAAGCTGAACGCTTTCTGATGCAAATGATCCAAGAAGGTGGACCAATGGCCATTACCAGTCGCAGGCGAGAGAGTGTGCAAGCTTTAATGCAGGAGTTTGAAGTAAACCCAAGTGATATTGCAGGTCTTGAGAGTAAGGACGAACAAACAAGGCAAAACCAGTTGTACAAGCTGAAGCGACGAAAAAAGATCCGCAATGATAAAGCGAACGAAAAGGATGCACAAGAGCTTGCAGCGGCCCTAAAACAACAAGAGATGGTTCAGCGTTACTTGGATCAAGCCGAAGTAAACGAAGAGAAGGATATTGTTAAGCAATTAGCTGATTTGGAAGCACGCCTAGATGCTGAGACTAAGAAGGATAAAAAACTTGCCCTGGAACTTGCGATCGCCAAGGCTCGCGTGCGTAGAGAACAACTGAAAGTGGCTGATCGAGAACGAAAACACAGCAAAATGGCGCATACCTGTGATGCTCAGAGTGCAGTTGTGACCATGCGACAGTCAGAGTTCGACGATTGTTTTCAGCTCATAAACCGATTGGCCAATGTTGGTGAGATTGAGGCAATCAAAGATCGGCGCCGTCAGAGTATTGAAAGCCTAATGAGCCAAGTTCACTTGACAGAGCAAGAGCTGCCTTCTCTCGCGCTGGCTGCTAGTGATGCCCGTGATGCTCGTGTCAATGAATTGCTGTCTAAAAAGCGCGAGGCCCTTGATTCAATGGCGGCTGAGATCAAGACTGGCAACTCACGCTTGGATGAATATTTTATTGAGCTGATGGCAGAAGGAAATAACTTTGTAAAACAACTCCAAAGTGACATTTTTTCTCGTGAGAGTATGAGTAGTTCGACTTCGGTTTCAAGAGAGAAGACTTTACTGGCTGAAATCCGCGTTGTCTTGAGTGACTGGCTTACTGAATTGCAAGCCAAGTTATCTGAGCTGGAACTGATTCACACCGCCAGAAACGTGCTTAATTTGCAAATGAAGAAGAATGCAATAAAAGTTGGTATTTTGGAGAGTGAGGTTTTGGGTAAAAATTCAGCTTCGGCAAAGGCTAACCTTATCAAGCTTGAGGATGAGGAAGACATTGTGTTGGCAGAAGCCGCGCGAGCCAAGCAGCGACAAGACAAGTTGCAAGAAGTGGAGCTTGGTCGGCTTTTGAAACAATCTGAGGAATTGGCGTCCCTTATGCAAAGCGAAGAAAGTGCTTCTAAGCAGCGTCAACTGGCCGAAATGATGCGTCAAAAACAGTCAAAGCTTGCTGAACTGGAGAAGCGGAAGGCTAAGGTTCAAACAGACGCCAAGCTTCGTGAAGAGAAGGAACTCCTTCTGGAACGTATCATCATGAATGGCTCTGCTGACCTTCCTGGAGTACCATCTCAGATTGTTGAAGCAATTGTCAAAGAATATGGAATTACGAAAGCCCACTGGAGCGTCGAGCCTTCCAAGCGTCGCGCAATGCTACAAGCTCTTAAACTAGGTCAACGAGTTCTTTCTTTTGCAGCTGAAAGCAACTTGGTGGTTGCACCTTCAGCTGGAGCTGCCACGGCACCTGTGTCAGTCCTCTCTGCCGGAGAGGTGATTGTCGACGAAAAAGAAGTTAAAGAAGCCGCCAATCACGATGCTACAATCTCCAAAATGATGAGCGAAATGGAAGCTCTTCAAGCCTCGATGGCCGCAGAATCTAATTTGGAATCAAAAAGACAATCAGAATTGGTAATTGCGCAAAAGAAGGCCAAATTGGCGGAAATCGAACGTCTCCGAGCAGAAAAAAAAAGCAAAGCTGCTCAGCAGGCAGTTGATCAATTAGCCAAGGTTGAAAAATCTATGGAAGAAGAATTCGAGGCGGATAAAGTGCTTTTGGAACATGTGTTTAAAAAAGGCGACCCTCAGGTCAAAAATCGACGGCGTCAGAGTGTACAGCTGGTTTTGCGCCAATACGGGCTTGATCCATCTGATCTTGCTGCACTCGCCAAGGGAAGTAAAAAAGACAATGAAGCATGGCTCGAACGCGTGCTCGACGCTCGTAGGCGTCAGATTGAGGCAGTCAAAGCACAACGTACTTTTGCAATGGGGCAATCCCTTATTTCTCAGCAGCAAGAGGATGCTGTCAAGAAGCAAACACTCTCAGGCTCTGTCAAGGAGCTTCGCAATTTGGAAGCTCAACTCGAGGCTTGCGATGACGATGAATCGAAAAATCACATCGAGTCGATGCTGTCCCTGCATCGCGAGCATATCCATGAATTGAAAGCTGATGATGGTTTACTTGAAGCTCAGACAGAGAAAATGCACGAAGAGCAGGCCTTTCTTTTGTCCCGCATTCAAGCTGAAACTGATGAAGCCAAGAAAGCTCAACTCCGCGAGCTGTGGGCTGCCAAAGAAAACCGATTGGAGAGCATCAAAACTCAGCAAATGGTTAATGAAGGTGGAGTTGACGCTGCATTGAAACAAGTTCTTGACGATCAAATGGATTTGTCGAAACAAGTTGAAGATCAGAAGGATCCAGAACAAAAAGCTCGATTGGAGGCACTTCTGCGGGCAAAACAATCAAAACTCGAGGAACTTACTAAAGAGGTTGTACAGGATGATCACAGTGCAGAAATAGCGGAGATGTTGCAAGGCGAAGTAGAGTTGCGAAAGCGAATGGAGTGTGAACAGGATGTGAATTCAAAACGTCAAATGGCCAAACTTCTGGAAGCGAAACAACAAAAGCTCTCTAAGAAACTTGCTAAAGAGGTAAAAGTTAAACAAGATCACACAGAAGAGTTGCGACGAATTGAGCAAAATAATCGTGTGAAACAACTTCGGAATTTATCGCTTCAACTTGTCGCAGAATCACTTGACTGGGCTCATGCGGATGTTGGTGTCGAAGTGAAGAAACTCACATTTGCGCGGGAGGCCAAGGCCGAGGCTGAGGCCAAAGCCGAGGCAGCCCGCTTAAAAGCATTGAAGGAAGAAGCTGAGGCGGAGCTGGCTCGTCAACAAGAAGCTGCGAGATTGCTCGCAGAGAAACTTCAAGCGGAGCAAGACGAACTCAAACGTCAAGAACTGGAAGAGCAACAAAGAATTCATCAAGAAGAGCTAAGGAGACAAGAAGAAGAAGCCCAACGTCTGCGAGAGAATGAAGAACACCAGAACAATGAAGTTAGTCGTATCATAGCTGAAGGTGAACAAGTAAGAGAACGTCAAAGTGATGAATTAGCGCGAGAACGCAATGCACACTTGGAGAAACTTAACGCAGCACGGAAACAAAAGAAAGAACAATCCGCTGCATTGTTAGAAAAGGAACGCAAATTGCTAATGCAAAAAGAAGCTCGAAAAGTCGAATTGCAAAGAAAAATAGCCCTTCAACTTGAAAAGGAAACGAAGATTGTCAACACCAGTATGCAAAAGATTCCAGAGCAGAATAGACAAGCTCAGGCGCGTGCATTGATCGACATGGTGCTGGGGCCCCGCCAAAAGAAAGAACTTGATCAAATGTTTCAAATGCAGGCTGAAACGAGAGACAATTATTTGGAGCAATCTTTACTCGATCCTTTGATTGAAAATTTGGACGTAGAAAAGTTGTCCAAAACGGTGGCAGAACAATTTGATGCCAAAGACGAAGCGGAGGTTGTGGAAATGCTGCAACGTCATGTGCAAGAACACAAAAAAGTGTTCCTTTCTCTTTTTCCGAACGCCGAATCTGCGGTCGACTGGGTCGCAGCTGAAGTGAAGATGAAAAATGAAATGAAAGAGCGAAAACAAGGAGTTGCAAATTCTTTTGCCGAAACGCGCAAGCGTCAACAAGAGGAGCTTAAAAAGTATGAAGAAGAACAGAAGGCTTTGGTAGAAGCAACTAGTGCTGAAATGAAAAAAATGCTTGAAGAAAATGCTCGACTTAAGCTCGAAAAAGCCGAGCAAGATGCTAAGAAGCGTGTTGAGGAGCTGGTTAGTGAATATAAGGAAGGAGAACGGCGGGCCGCAGCTTCTGAATCTGATGAACGCATGCGCCAGCGTACGGATTTGCTTCGGAGGAAGGCAGAAAAACGCGAAGAAATTAAAAACCGCAAACTTGGTATTAAACCGGCTCCAAAAGTTGACCCTAAGGTTGATCAAAAGGTGGATGAAAAGGTTGCTTCGGTTACGAATATGGCTAGTCCTGAAAAGTTATCGCCGGCTCAATCGCCAACCGTTCGTGAGCTCGAACAAACTTCGGCATCCACAGTGGATGGAAGCCAGTCTACGCTGCTACCTCTTGCTGAGAACCAGTCACCTGCAGAATTTGAAAAACCTAAGGAAGTCGCAGGTGTGCTGAGAGATTCTGCCGAGATTAACTCTTCGGCACAGGCTGAAGCAGCTGAGCAAGTCACGCCACCAAACGACCCTATCGCCGAAGCAACACGCAAAAAAGCAGAAATACGTAATCAAAAGATCACTGCAAGTGCGAATGCGGCCACAGGCTCTGAATCGAAATTGAGCCGTGATTCTTCTGCTTCAATCAGGGCTTCGACGAGTGCAGCGCCTGCTCCGTCTTCTCTACCGGAGCATTTAAGTCCTGGTCCTATTATTCACACCTCTGCGGAACCAGCTATCGTCGGTCCGCAACGTGATGAAATTTATGTTCGTTTGGGACAGATCGAGGCTTTGGTAAAGCGACTCGACAGCGAGCACGCATCGGACCGCGAACGCATTCACATCGACTCTCAGGATCTAAATGATCCTGCTTTTCGAGCTGATTCCAAACTTAAGTCTCCCACGCCTGTAAACACTGGCGAGCTCGCTTCACATGAATTTGTGACATTGCGATTTGGAAGTGTACTGCTCGCAGCTCTGGCTCGATCCGGGGTGCTTGGTGAACGTGATGTGTTAGTCGAGGCCCCAACACTCGTCCTGGCCAAAGCTTTGCCTGCCAATCCGCATCAGAATGTGGCGTTCCGAAATTCATTCTTTTTTGATTCCAATGCACGAGTTTTGTACGTGCGCCGAGAGCGCTTAAACAATATGGGCGGCTTTGTGTTAGTCTTGGTTCATGTATTTGCTCATATTGTTTCTCATAGTGATGGGTCGAACTGGGATGATCGTAATCCTAACTTTGTCAGCACATTTCTTTCTTGTTTGCGTGCCATATGCAGTGACTTGGTGATGGCTCGCGCCTACCAGCCCTTGCAAATTGCTGCAGATGGGAAAGCCTTGTCTTCGCTGCTTCCTGCTGTTCGTGAAGAAGCCATCAACGGTCTCATGGAAATGTTTCCATTGGCTCCATCAGAACAAATTACTGACGTGTCGCTCTTGCCTCTTGAAAATTCATTTTTCACACGCGAAAAGATGATTCACCGTTTGGAACAATACAATTATTTCCATCAAGGTGCCGATTTGGGGAAGCTTTTGGTCAGCATGGAAAAGGCGGCTGATCGACGTGATTATGCATCTGAGGAATCACTCCGCGAAAGTTTGCTGCAGCGAAGGGAGCAGACTCGACAGAGAAAGGAACGACCTGGTGTTCCTCAGTGGAAGGACATTGCGCGATCGGCAGTTGATGTGAATGAGGGTGTTCTGGGCGAGATGACGGACTCTCTCAACTCGGATTTGGTGTGCGTGGTTTCGGCGTTACGCGAAGCCATCGCTGCATCTGCTGCTCTTCAGCAACGCAAAGAGGCCCAAGATATTAGTCCATCGGAATTGGCTGAGCTGGATCGGTTGCTGCACAATGAAAATCTGGCAGTGTCAGATTTATCTCTTCGAAAGGATGTCTTATTGCAACGGCTGGCGGACCTCGATTCTTTGCAGCCCAAACCTTAATTCATTTAAATTTTATTTATATATGGCGGAGCACGGGATTCTTTCTCATTCGTCCTGACAAATTGACCCTAATTTTT
>Ga0256322_1000005_pt1 | contig 27203 bp, 25 predicted proteins | sample LawtaT_19_FD_183670 | JGI IMG/M metagenome (GOLD analysis project Ga0256322, IMG submission 183670) | Metatranscriptome of freshwater microbial communities from St. Lawrence River, New York, United States - Law_Miss_RepB_8d (Metagenome... | ecosystem: Environmental > Aquatic > Freshwater > River... | reverse complement strand
GCCCGCTTCAAGCTGCACTACGGCGACTTGAGCGACACCAGCAACCTGGTGCGCATCATCCAGCAGACGCAGCCCGATGAGATTTACAACCTGGGCGCGCAGAGTCACGTAGCGGTGAGCTTCGAGAGCCCTGAGTACACAGCCGACGTAGACGCCATGGGCACCCTGCGCCTGCTGGAAGCCATCCGCATCCTGGGCCTGGAAAAGAAAACCCGCTTCTACCAGGCCAGCACCAGCGAGCTGTATGGCCTGGTGCAGGAAATTCCCCAGAAGGAAACCACCCCCTTCTACCCCCGCAGCCCCTACGCGGTGGCCAAGCTCTATGCCTACTGGATCACGGTGAACTACCGCGAGGCCTATGGCATGTACGCCTGCAACGGCATCTTGTTCAACCACGAAAGCCCGCGCCGCGGCGAAACCTTCGTTACCCGCAAGATCACCCGCGGGCTGGCCCACATCGCCCAGGGCCTGGAAGACTGCCTGTACATGGGCAACCTAGACGCCCTGCGCGACTGGGGCCACGCCAAAGACTACGTGCGCATGCAATGGCTCATGCTGCAACAAGACCAGCCAGAAGACTTCGTGATCGCCACCGGCCAGCAATACAGCGTGCGCCAGTTCATTAAATGGAGCGCCGAAGAACTGGGCATCACCCTGCGTTTTGAAGGCCAGGGCGTGGACGAGGTGGCCATCGTGCACAGCATCACCGGCGACAAAGCCCCGGCCCTCAAGCCAGGCCAAGTGGTGGTGCGAATTGACCCACGCTACTTCCGCCCCACCGAGGTGGAAACCTTGCTGGGCGACCCGTCCAAAGCCAAGCAGAAACTCGGCTGGACGCCAGAAATCACCGTGCAGCAGATGTGCGCCGAAATGGTGGCTGCCGACCTGGCCGAAGCCAAGCGCCATGCGCTGCTCAAGGCCAATGGCTACAACGTGCAGGTGAGCAACGAATAACGGTCTTGGCGAGTTGTGCACCCCGAAGCATGGAGCGCAGCCATTCGCCTCAATTCCGTGATGGCGAAGTGAGCAACGCCGTGGCACTCCAGCTTGTTCTTCTGTCATCGCGACCCGATTCGGAGCCTACGCAATGTATAGCCACGGGCCTACGGCCCACGCGATGACAAGCTGCTGTTTCGCGGCGACTTCTGTGCTTCAGGTCTTTGAAATGCCCACCGTAAAACTCTCCAACGCCAAGACCTTCGACTGCCAGCCTGAGCAAACCCTGCTTGAAGCCGCGCGCACGCAGGGCATCGTGCTTGAGCACAGTTGCCGCACAGGTCGCTGCGGCGTCTGCAAAGCGCAGGTGCTCGATGGCGTCACGAATCCCATCCGAGCCGAAGACTCGCTCAGCCAAGACGAGAAAGCTGCGGGGTTCATCCTCACCTGCTGCCGCGCCGCAGGAACGGATATCGAACTCGACATCGAAGATCTCGGCGACCTGGGCAGCCTGGAAACGAGGACTCTCCCCTGTCGCATCGACAGCCTGAACATGCTGACAGACGACGTCATCGAGGTCACGCTCCGCACGCCGCCGGCGAGTCGCCTCGCGTACCTGCCCGGCCAATACATCGACGTCATCGGCAAGGACGGACTCCGCCGCAGCTACTCGATCGCCAACGCACCGCGAGACGACGGAAAGATTTCTCTGCAAATCCGCAAGGTGCCGAATGGCGAGATGAGCCGTTACTGGTTCGAAGAAGCCAAAGCGAATGATCTGCTGCGACTAGAAGGGCCACTCGGCACTTTCTGTCTGCGCCCCTCCACGGCCTCTCAACTGGTCCTGCTCGCAACCGGTACCGGCATCGCACCGATTCGGGCAATGCTGGAGCAACTCGTCGCCAGTCCTGACAGGAACACGTACCGCGAAACACATGTGTACTGGGGCGGCCGCACGGCGAAGGACATCTACTGGAAGCCTGATCACACCGTGCTAGCGCTGCACTTCGCCCCTGTTCTGTCGCGCTCACCCGATAGCGTCGGTCGCAAGGGCTACGTCCAAGACGCTGTGCTGGCCGATGGCATCGCGCTCCAGGATGCCGTCGTATACGCCTGCGGATCCGAATCGATGATCGCCAGCGCGCGCAGCAAGTTCATCGCAGCCGGCCTCAACCCGCGAAATTTCCATTCCGACGCCTTTGTGAGCTCGAACTGAACTTGAAACCCGGAGAAAAAATGAAAGTTGTCATCCTCGCCGGTGGCCTGGGCACGCGTCTCAGCGAAGAAACCAGCACGCGCCCCAAGCCCATGGTGGAAATCGGTGGCAAACCGATCCTGTGGCACATCATGAAGATCTACTCCTCGCACGGCATCAACGATTTCGTTATCTGCTGTGGCTACAAGGGCTACGTGATCAAGGAGTATTTCGCCAACTACTTCCTGCACATGTCAGACGTCACCTTCAACATGCGGGACAACGGCATGGAAGTTCATAACCGACGCGCCGAACCGTGGAGCGTCACGCTCGTCGACACTGGCGATAACTCCATGACCGGTGGCCGCCTGCGCCGAGTCCGCGACTATGTCAAGGATGAAGACGCCTTCTGCTTCACCTACGGGGACGGCGTTGGCGACATCGACATCGGCGAGACCATCCGCTTTCACAAAGCGCACGGCAAGGCGGCCACCCTGACCGCCACGTATCCGCCCGGCCGTTTCGGCGCCCTCGATATCCGCCAGGGGCAGGTGATGAGCTTCAAGGAAAAGCCCAAGGGTGACGGCGCCATGATCAACGGCGGCTTCTTCGTGCTCACGCCGAAGGTGCTCGACTACCTCACCGACGACCACACGATCTGGGAACAAGAGCCGCTCGACAAGCTTGCGCACGACGGCCAACTGATGGCCTACGAGCACCACGGTTTCTGGCAGCCCATGGACACGCTGCGCGACAAGAACCACCTTGAAGAACTCTGGGAAAGCGGCAAAGCGCCCTGGAAGACTTGGGACTGAGCCCCCGATGAACGCGTCCGTCTCCCCCGCCTTCTGGAAAGGCAAAAAAGTCTTCCTCACCGGCCATACCGGCTTCAAGGGCAGTTGGCTGTCGCTGTGGCTGCAAAGCATGGGCGCCCAGGTCAAGGGCTTCGCGCTAGAACCGCCGACGGTCCCGGCGCTCTTCAACGAAGCGAAAGTAGCGGTCGGCATGCAGTCCGAAATCGGCGACATCCGCGATCTGCCTGCCATCACCGCCAGCATGAAGGCCTTCAACCCCGACATCCTCATCCACATGGCGGCGCAGCCGCTGGTGCGACTCTCGTATCGCGAGCCAGTCGCCACTTACGCAACGAACGTGATGGGAGCGGTGCACGTGCTTGAGGCGGCCAGGCAGTGCGCCAACCTGCGCGCCATCGTCAACGTCACCACGGACAAGTGCTACGAAAACCGCGAATGGGAATGGGGCTACCGTGAAAACGAGCCCATGGGCGGGCATGACCCCTACAGCAACAGCAAGGGGTGTTCCGAACTGGTGACTGCCGCCTACAGGAGTTCCTTCTTCAACACTCCCGACACCGCCGCACTGGCATCCGCCCGCGCCGGCAATGTCATCGGTGGCGGCGACTGGGCAGAAGACCGACTCATCCCAGACATCCTGCGTGCCTTCGAGCGCGAGCAGCCGGTGGTCATCCGCAACCCGCTCGCCACTCGTCCCTGGCAACACGTGCTAGAACCCCTGAGCGGCTATCTGGTGCTGGCCGAAAAGCTCTACAGCGAAGGTGCAGCCTTTGCCCAAGGCTGGAACTTCGGCCCGTGCGACGACGACGTTCAGCCGGTCGAATGGATCCTCGACCACATGGTCGCCAGCTGGGGCCAAGGCGCCCGTTGGCGACTCGACACCACCCCCCAGCCGCACGAAGCACAACTGCTCAAGCTGGACATTTCAAAGGCCCGCGCCAAGCTCAAGTGGCAGCCGCGCTGGTCGCTCGCCCATGCCCTCGACAGCATCATCGATTGGCACCAGGCCTGGCTCGGCGGTGCAGATGTGCACCAGACGACTTTGGACCAAATCGCCCGATACCAAAGCAGCTAAGGCAGAGGCCCCAAAAGCCAAGCCACATGACACAGGTTCCTCATGACCCCCGAAATCCTCCGTCAAGAAATCAGCAAACTCGTCGAGCAGTTCGCCAACATCACCCTCGCGCCCAAGACCTTCGCCCCTGGCAAGACGGTGATTCCGCCGTCCGGCAAGGTCATCGGCGCGCGCGAGCTGCAGCTTATGGTCGAAGCCTCGCTCGACGGCTGGCTCACCACCGGCCGCTTCAACGCGGAGTTCGAGCGTAAGCTGGCCGAGTTCATCGGCGTCAAGCACCTGATCACCGTCAACTCTGGCTCTTCGGCCAACCTGGTCGCCTTCAGCACCCTCACCTCGCCGAAATTGGGCGAGCGCGCCATCAAGAAAGGTGATGAAGTGATTGGCGTGGCTGCGGGTTTCCCTACCACCGTGAACCCGATCGTGCAGTTCGGCGCCATCCCGGTCTTCGTCGACGTCGACATGAAGACCCACAACATCGACGCCGGCCTCATTGAAGCCGCCATCACCCCCAAGACCAAGGCCATCATGCTCGCCCACACCCTGGGCAACCCCTTCAACCTGGCCAAGGTCAAGGCGCTGTGTGACAAGTACGGGCTGTGGCTGGTTGAAGACTGCTGCGACGCGCTCGGCGCCACCTACGACGGCAAGATGGTCGGCACCTGGGGCGACATCGCCACCCTTAGCTTCTACCCCGCGCACCACATCACCATGGGCGAAGGTGGCGCGGTGTTCACCAACAACGGCCAGCTGAAGACCATTGCCGAATCCTTCCGCGACTGGGGCCGGGATTGCTACTGCGCACCCGGCTGTGACGATACCTGTGGCAAGCGCTTCGGGCAGCAGTTCGGCACCCTGCCGCAGGGCTACGACCACAAGTACGTCTACGCCCACCTCGGCTACAACCTCAAGATCACCGACATGCAGGCCGCCTGCGGCCTGGCCCAGCTCGAGCGAGCACCCGAGTTCATAGCCACCCGCAAACGCAACTTCGCGCTGCTGCGTGAGCGCCTTGCCAATCTTGGCGACTTCCTCGAGTTCGCCGAGGCCACCCCGAACAGCGAACCGTCCTGGTTCGGCTTCCCGGTTACCCTTAAGGAGTCAAGTGGCGTCAAGCGCGTCGACCTGCTCAAGTACCTCGACCAGCACAAGATCGGCACCCGCCTCCTCTTCGCCGGCAACCTCACCAGGCAGCCGTACTTCAAGAATATCGACTACCGCGTCGTCGGCGAGCTGACCAACACCGACCGCACGATGAACCAGACCTTTTGGCTCGGCGTGCAGCCCTCACTCGGGCAGGAACATTTCGCTTTCGTCGGCGAAAAGCTGGAAGAGTTCTTCGGGCTCAGTTTCTGATGAAAAAAGTCCTATTGACTGGTGCAACTGGTTTTCTTGGGAGTCACTTGCTCGAAGCCCTGCTAGAGCAGGGTAACCAAGTGAGCATCCTCAAGCGGACAAGCTCGGATACTTGGCGCATCAAGCATCTTATGGACGAAGTGACAGCATTCGACGTCGACATTCAACCCCTCGACGATGCATTCAAAGCACACAAGTTCGACGCAGTCATCCACACCGCCTGCAGCTACGGCCGCCTGGGAGAACCAGCACACAGAGTTGCTGAGACAAATCTTCTCTTCAGCTTGCGACTTCTCGATGCCGCTACTTTCTTCAATACAGACACCTTCTTCAATACAGACACCTTATTACCCAAATACCTGAACGCCTATTCGCTATCGAAAAAGCAGTTCACGGAATGGCTCAGACAGCGCAGCAACGAGATCAAGGTCGTTAACATGAAGCTTGAGCATGTCTATGGACCAAAAGATGATCAAACGAAGTTCGTGCCCTGGCTTATCAGTCAGTTGCGGCAAGGAGTTGAGCGCATACCGCTAACTGAAGGCAAGCAGTTGCGGGACTTTATCTACGTTGACGATGTTGTGGCAGCGTATCTTTTAGCCCTGAAAAAATCAGCACAGCTTCCCCAATTCAATGAGTTTGACGTCGGCACGGGAATTAAGACCTCAGTGAAGTCGTTTGTTGAACAAATATTCTCTAAATTCAAAGCTGAAAATCCGAGCACCAATACCAGACTTGGCTTTGGAGATCTCCCTCTTCGGCAGGGAGAAATGATGAGCATTGAGGTCGACAACTTCGCACTGAAAAGTCTCGGATGGAATCCACTTTACTCGATTGAGCTTGGTCTAAAAAGAACTGTCATGGCCAGCGAAAGAAGTGCCGAACCTGGTGAGCAGAATTCATCCAACCCCATCAAAAATTAACTTTCTATGACAAAGAAGAATAACACCAAATTAGCACGAACAAAAATACTCTCTATTGGCGTACCCGCTTACAATCAAGGTGCCCACTTACAAAATACCATAGCATCCCTACTCAACCAAACCACACAACCTTTCGAGATTGTGATCTCTGACAACTGGAGCACTGACAACACCGCGGAAGTTATACAAACCTTTGGCGATAGAATCAAAAGTATTAGACCTCCTCATCATATGAACATGATGGAGCACTGGAACTTTGTTGTCGAAAACCTTGAAAGCCCTTGGTTCTCCCTATTGAGCAGCGATGACGAAGCCAAGCCTAATTTTGTTAGTGCAATGCTCCATGGCATCGAATCTAATGAAAACGCGATCCTGATTCGGAGTGGCTATGAAAATATCGACGGTGAGGGTAAGCTGCTTGAAACACGCTATATTTTTTCAGTAAAGAGAATCTGCAAATCTCCAACGACACTATACGAGCAGTTAGAGGGGCCAAAGGTTAACTTTTCTGCATTCGCAGTCCGGAAGGATTGCTGGAAGCAAGTGGGGGGATTCCCTGAGGATCTCAATCTTTTCGGAGACTGGGGCTTTTGGTTAAAGATTGCTCATCTTGGTGACTTCATCTACCACCATGACATAGTCAGCCGATACCGGACTCAATATCGAAAAAACATCAAAACGGAACGATTATTGGCCGCCCTACGCGATGATATATTTATTTATGAAAATATTATCCCTCAAGCGCTTTCAAAAATTCAGAATCCAGATAGCGCGAAAGTAGCTAAGGCTTCAAAATCAAGATGTTTTCAAAACCTTGTCACCGTGAGTCATCTTGATACAAGCGAACCTGCGCGTACCAAAGCGCTTGAGATACTCAAAAACTGGGCTCAAACCACCGACCTCACTAAAATTTGGCTAGAAGTTAAGTACGGCGCCAAGCTAACCGCAACCCACCAACCGAATTTCATCCGGAAAGCCGCACGAAAAATTCTCCAGCGGATTACAAGCATTTAGAATTATTTTCTAGTTGCTATGGACTCCTTACGTCGACGAATCTTCAATGGCCTGGGTGCAAATAGCTTTGGGCAGATCGTAAACGCCGTCATACAAATCGCAAGTCTACCCTTATTTGTTTACTATTGGGGTACAACTATTTATGGTGAGTGGCTAGTTCTGAGCACCATTCCAGCATATCTCGCCATGTCGGAAATGGGATTCTCAAGCGTAGCTGGTACTCAAATGAGCATGGAGGTAGCAGCAGGTAACAAAACCTCTGCATTAAAAACCTATCAAAGCACGGGAGTGCTTTTGATCGTTGCCTGCGTGATAGTGCTTGCCTTGGGTTTGCTTGCAACACACTTACCGTTGTCAACATGGCTAAACTTATCGAGCTTCACGACTCCTCAGTTGCAGCTCATTATGGTTCTGCTAAGCTTCACGGTTGCAATTAACCTGCAGACTGGATTGCTGAGCGCTGCCTTTCGCTGCGAAGGACACTATGCACTAAGCACTTGGCTTAATAATTTTAACCGCTTAGTTGAGTTTGGCGCTATTGCAATCTCTCTCCACCTGGGCGCACTCCCTGAAACTATTGCGGGGATCAGTCTTCTCATGCGCTGCCTGGGTTACATCCTCACTCTATCGATTCTTAAGAAAAAATTAAAATGGTTACGCCACGGCTGGTCTAATGCCGACTTTAGCACGGTCAAATCTATGGCGCGCCCCGCTTTAGCATTCATGGCTTTTCCATTAAGCAATGCAGTTAAAAGTCAGGGCATGTTAACTATTGTGGGAATCACCCTAGGTCCGGCAATGGTAATTGCCTTTTCGAGCATGCGTACACTGATTAACATGGTGCAGCAGGCTATGGGAATGATTAACAGTGTGGTTTGGCCGGAGATCTCCGCAGCATATGGGGCAGGCAACCTTCCACTCGCTCGTCAACTTCATCGAAACGCTTGCAGAGCTTCCTTTTGGATGGCGTGCGTTTCAATGCTGTTGCTCTTTTTTCTAGGACCCTGGATATTGCAGCATTGGACGATAGGCTCTGTAAGCTTTGACCGCCGATTCTTTTCACTGATGATGCTAGCAATGGTGTTTAATTCGTTCTGGTTTACGAGCTCAGTGGTGCAAGCAGCGACGAATACACACCTGAAAATTGCTGCTCTTTATCTAATCACGTCAACAACTGCCTTGGTCATCGCTTATGTTATAACACCCAATTTTGGGCTCAATGGTCCAGCTTTCGGATTACTCGTCATGGAGGTATTCATGGCGTCATATGTTTTGCCAGCCTCTTTAGCTAAGGTGCAGGATCAGGGCCTATCTTTTCTGAGGTTCTTGCTCAATCTAAAATGAAAAGTCTAAAAATCTATATTCGGAAATTTTTACAGCGCCTTCTCTTTGAGTCTCTAGGCGAAGACGGCAGCGCGGAAAGATACAAAGGCGCAACGCTTTTGCAAAGGTACAGACTCGAAGAGCCAAGCAAATTGGAATATACATTAATCTCCCAGAATGATTTAAACATCTGGTCGAGAATTGAACTCAATCGCAATTATCAATGCACCAACATAGTAAGCGTATGGTCATTCGATTCCAGATCTTTCACTTTAAATAATGGGTACTTATATCGATACACAAAAGTATTTTATGCAGCCCATTGTTTTACTCTCTCTATGGCTTGGCGCTCTTTGGCTGGTAGGAAAAAAATCTATCAAGGAACAGTCTTGTATCTATCTAATACCAACCAACGACACTATGGACATGTGATCTTTTACGTACTTCCTATGCTGTTAATAGCAAGGCGATACATAGATGTCACACATGTGTACGCCGGTGCCTTCAGCGAACAGAGTTTTTATATCGAATTTATGCAACATTTGGCGCCAAATATCACAATACTGGCAACGCCTACAGTAGCAGACCGTATACTATATGTAAATATCGACAAAAAAACATTGCCGGACGGGAGAAGGGGCGTAGCTCCTAGCTTACTTCGAATGATAAAAAGCGAACTTAAAGATGTTGGATCTAAATCTAGCGGACTTGGCAATCAAATATTTATTCGCCGCGGAAACGTTAAGTATCGCAAACTAATAAATGAAAAAGAAATAGTCGATTACTTAGAAGCGCGCGGGTTCAAATCAGTCGCGATGGATGGCTTGTCAATTCACCAGCAGGCGGCAATATTCCGCGAAGCCAAGGTTATAGTTGGCGTTCACGGCGGGGCAATGGCGAATCTTATCTACTCACAAGCCGCGACAGTCATTGAACTTCTTGGCTTTGGTTGCCACGATGAAACCACGATGGAGCTTTGTAGCGTCTCAGAATGTAACTATACTCGCTTAGAAGGTGAAAAAATAGACCTGCATATTCAACAGGAGGTTCTTCGTGATATAAGGATCCCAATTCCCGTACTTCAGGCCGCATTGGAAGACATAAATTGAGACACTGCAACATTTGACCCATTTAGTGAAGACGGGTCAATTGGACGTATTTGAAAATACGATATACTAATTGTATTTATCGACCAGTTAACTGTAAGAGAAATTAAAATTCGTGGACTTGTAACCACAGTGACTCGATGCACTATCTTTTCGCTCTTCCAAGCGAATCGGCCCGCAGCTGGTGAAAGCATTCCTCAATGCCCCAGTCTCTGCTCTCGGCCACGATCTCATTCAACACCGCCTTTACCGCCGCCCGCTTGGCTGGCCAGTCCATCGTTAATTTGTACAACGTCTACCGAAAGAAACACACACAAGCTTTGCTGCGAGACAAAATTTTCACACATCAGGTTGTGCCACAACAGTACGCTTTTTTCTTCGTGGCTAAGCTTTGGTCGCTTTCTAAAAGCAAACACCCTAAGTGATAAACTCCGACGCACAATATGCCCCTCGGTGGATAGGTTTTTAAGCGTAGCTCTCAACCTTGGCTGTACAGCTCTCTCTTGTGATCCATTATCTTATGCAGCACAGTGCCTCGAATTAGGCTGAAGTGTTTAATAATTCGAAATTCAATTTCAATTTCGCAGCACTTGCGACGCGCGAAATCCGGCAGAACCCCTATCGGCGATAAATTCATTGAGGCCCAGCGATGATTAACGGTTTTTTTTATGCGTTGTTGTATTTTGCGATCCTACCGCTAATCGTTTTCTCTATTGCTGGGTTCGATGTAAGTTTTATTGAGCCGTCCGATTACTTCACAAAAAAGTACTCACTAAATATCAGTTCCGCTTACTTGATTATAGATATTCTCGTTTTATCTCTATTGCTTTTTAAATTCCAAAGGAAAAATCAATTCTTGCTAAAAATTGGTAGTGCTGCAAATGAGCTAAGTACCCTGCGATCGAAATCATTTCTCCTTCTCCTTCTTACTTTATTTACGTATCTCGAAATTTTTTACAACTTCCTCATTATTGATCATGATTTACATTGGCACTCTCGTGAAGAATTCTCCATTTTACCGACAAGTGTCGCTTACTATTTAAACCCCCTTAGCAGAATCGTCACCTATTTGGCAATCATTAACATTGCATCGGCTTTTTCATCATTTATTTCCTTCGAAACCTCTAATTTTAAACTCAATAAACGCAATGTCTGTTGGCTAACCATCGACCTAGCCGCTATTTTAATGTTAATATACAATTCAGGCAATCGATGGTATTTTGCTTTATTGGCCGCCCTAGTTTTTTACTTAGCAAGCTCATCTTTGAAGAAAAAAATGTTGCTAATTTCCCCGTTTTTTTTAATGGCGGGAATTTATATCTCAATATTCGTTTTATCGACACGGGTTGGAGCCGATTTTGAATCACTAATCTATTCAACATTTGGCTCACTTTCTTTTTTTGAGCAAGTGCTATCGTCATTACTTTTGGTCACCGAGGGTATCTCATTGGGTGCGAATCTTGAAATTTCGGGAATGGCGCTCATGAATCCGGATCCGTTATATTTTTTAGAACGTGTGCTTATGATTCCATTTCCTGGTTTTTTGATTGACAAGCCGCCGAATTTCAATATTCTTGCTGCCACCCTTATTTACGGTGTTTCTGATGGGCATTCCTTAAGCACGGGAATATTAACTTCATTTATAATTGGATTTGGTCCATTTGCGATTTTGCTTTCGATATTATTTATCTTCATGATTCGCAACTTGGATAAAAAATTTTTTAACCAGTCCGCTTTGGTTCATCTACTGGCCTTTTCTTTCATGTTTGCGGCCTTCAGATTTAATATCGAAGATTTTATTATCCACTTAATATATGGCGTTTTCTTTACTGCAGTATTTTTCAGGCCAACTCATCTTCGCTGATGTCTCACAATGAAAATGCATTTATACATTGGTGCTCCCTAAATAGCACTGCATACGCACTCAAAGCAAATCTTCTTGTTGATGCAAGTTTTAATTTCGCAGTCACAATTAGTTGTCATACGCGCTGATTATGCTTGACTCACAACACCCAGGGCAATTCATAGCGTTAAATACAACAGGCAATAATCGGATTTAATGTTTTGAGCACGCACTTTTGCATAATTTTTTGAACCTCTTAAAAATATCAATAGGCATCATAGCATCTAATTAATATTTGATTGAATGATGAATTTTATAATGCATTGAGGACTAAATGAGGAACATAATCCACGTTCAACCAGCACTTCCCAAATACCGAATCGACTTCTTCGAACGATTGGGACGTCACTTTGGCTCGGCCATCAGGGTTTACTACAGTCCTGGATCGCTTGGTGCCTTGACACAGCATGTTGCTGCGGATTGGGCGATTGCGGTTGGACCGATGCACTGGCTCCCTGGTGGAATCTGTTGGCAACCAGACGTCGCGAGAATCAGTCTGCGTCGTGACGACGTGGTTGTGTTATCAGGAAACCCACGGCAGATCAGCACGCTAATCCTTTTGATACGTTCAAAGATTAATGGCGCGCGAGTGATTTGGTGGGGACATCATTGGAGCTCCACTAGTAAACGTTGGCGGCAGATTCTTAGGTATCTGCCGATGGCACTTGCTGACGCCTTACTTTTTTATACCGATGAGGAAGTGGCCGCATATGAGAGCGACTTTGTTAAATTCAAAAAACATAAATTTATCGGCAGCCTAAATAATGGGGTTAACATTGCGCCAATTCAAAAAATGCGCAGACCTTACCGTGCATTTGATCGAGATAGAGCATTACTTTTCATAGGTAGACTTACGTCCAAGTCGCAACTTAAGCTTGGCTTTGATGCTCTAGCTCTTCTTGCATCCGCTGCTCCAAAACTTCATATTATTGGGGACGGAGTGGAATCCGATGACTTGCGTAGATATGCAGAAAAGATCGGCATTGCAAAGAAAATCATATGGCACGGAGCGTTGACAGAGGAGAAGAGCATTGCGCAGGTAGCAAACCAATGCCAAGCTTTCCTTTATCCTGGGGAGGTAGGCTTGAGTCTTATTCATGGCATGGCCTATGGTCTACCCGCGATCGTGCACGAAGAACGCCTTGGGCACATGCCTGAAATCGCTGCCTTCAAGGAAGGTATTACCGGTGTCAAATTTACGCGGGGGGATGCAGCTTCTCTTTCTAACGCCATCAACGTGCTTCTATCGGATGAGAATCAATTGAATCGGCTTGCAGCAGGAACTGTTTCGGTTGTTGGTCCAAGCTTTTCAACCGCGGACATGGCCAGACGTTTTATCAACCTTGTGGATCGCATGGAAGCGGAATAATGAAGCTGGTCCATGTCACGTCAAGCCTCGTTCGCAAGTCTGCGGGCGTCCGTGAAGTCGTGCTGGGTCTAGCCCGGCAGCAGATCAAACAAGGTGTAAATGTCGCTGTTTTGGGCCTCGATCACCCTGACTGGGCTGCCGAAGCTGGGGATTGGGCCGGCATACAGACCCAGGTGGTTCCTGTGAAAGGCTTGCGAGCGCTAGGTTACGCGCCACGAATGGCGTCCGCACTCCACGCCCTCAATCCAGACATCGTTCATCTCCACGGGCTATGGATGCATCCCGGGCGCAGTGTGCTCCAGTGGCACCGCGCTACTGGTCGACCATTTGTCGTCTCGCCCCACGGAATGCTTTCGCAAGTCGCGCTCTCCTACGGCTATTGGAAAAAACGAGCCGTATCATGGTGGTTTCAAGATGCAGTATTCCGATACGCCTGTGCAATTCACGCTACGAGCATCGCTGAGCAGGAAGAAGTCAGGAAATACGGCCTGAAGGGATCGATCTGTGTTGCTCCAAACGGCATTGCAGACATAGAAATCAATCAAGTTGGCGATGGCTCAGGACGTACCGTACTTTCCCTGGGCCGCATACACAAGAAGAAGGCGCTAGATCAATTAATCTTGGCCTGGCAATCACTAGAGGACTCATTCCCCGAATGGTCTCTGTTGATCGTAGGGCCAGAAGAGCAGGATGAGGCGCGGTTACTTTCGCGGATGATCGCGCAGGCTGGTCTGAAGCGTGCTGAAATTCGGGGGCCGGTCTACGGAGCAGAAAAGGTGTCGATCATGGCGTCAGCTGGGATTTTTGCCTTGCCCACACGCAGCGAAAATTTCGCGATAACCGTGGCTGAAAGCCTGATGCTGCAGGTTCCTGTTGTTTCTTCTTATGGCGCACCTTGGGCAGGATTAGAAACCGAGGGCTGCGGTCTCTGGGTACCGTTCGGTGCTGATGCCATGGCCGATGCCTTGCGAAGGCTCATGTCGTTGAGTGATGACGAGCGCTTGGCAATGGGTGCGCGCGGACGTGCATGGATGCTGCGCGACTTTTCCTGGGCGTCGGTCTGCAGCAGACTTCAGAGCTGCTACGATGAAAACGTCTCTTTAATGCGAAAAAATTAGGCCTTATTACTAAAATAAAGGTGTTAACTTTCGTAGGCTGAAAAATTCTTCACCCTGTCAAATTACCTTCTTTTCGGTTGTGCTTCAGCCGATTTCATCATTACCATCCGATTTATTTTGATAAATGCGTTAGATTCGAATTCCCATGAAATCGATCGCATTGGCATTAATATTCAAAGAACTTTTATCTTCCTATGACTCTCGACATCAAAACTTGCCGAAGCCGGCGACCCTATACCAAAAGTGAATACGTTGGACGTGTTTTGTGGGCGCTTGCAATTCCCCTGTTCCGTTTCAGCCCGCGTCCGTTCTTCGGCTGGCGTAGGATGCTATTACGACTGTTTGGCGCACGGATAGGCAAAGATGCACACGTCTATCCAAGCACCAAAATTTACCTTCCCTGGAACCTGATTCTTGGTAAGGAAGCGAGCATCGGCGAGTGGGCTCTTGTGTACAACCTCGGACCAGTCTCCATCGGTGACCGAGCAACCGTTTCTCACCGTGCCCATCTGTGTGCCGGAACACATGACTACAGCGACCCGTCATTGCCGCTTTTACGTATGCCTATCGAGGTGGGTGCACAGGCTTGGATTTGCTCAGACGCCTTCATCGGGCCAAACACTAGAGTGGGTGAAGGGGCTATCGTCGCAGCGGCCGCGGTAGTGGTGAAGGATGTGCAGTCTTGGAAAATCGTAGCGGGAAACCCTGCCCGGGTAATTAAGACTAGATCGATAAAGTGAGCGAGTGTGGCAGCACTAAAAAAACCAAAATTAAATTTTTATTCGGTGAATGTAATTCTGCAAGAATCAGCTTCTTAGAAATCTGTTTCGAAAGTGTGGAGTGATTACATCTACAAGCCGAGTGGATGATAACTTTGTCAGCAGAACCCTGAAACATATATGAGACTAGTTGCTGTTGTACTAACGCTGAACGAGGCCAAGCACCTCAAGCGGTGCCTTGGCAGCCTGCATGGCGTCGTAGACGCCGTTGTGGTGGCTGACTGCTTTTCCACAGACGAAACTGTTGCCATTGCGCAATCATGCGGTGCCCGTGTGGTTCAGCAGCCATGGGTGAACCATGCGTCGCAGTTCAACTGGGCACTGAGCCAACTAGATACCGATACTGACTGGGTCCTCCGTATCGATGCGGATGAATATCTTACGCCAGAACTCGCCACTGAGATAAGGGCGGAGCTTCCCCAACTCGGGGCTGAAATTGACGGGGTCTTCATAGCCCGTCGCATGACCTTTCAGGGCCAGATGATTAAACACGGCGGAGTGTTCCCGGTGCATGTCTTGCGCTTGTTTCGCTTTGGCCGCGGTCAATGCGAAAACCGCTGGATGGACGAGCATATCAAGGTGATCGGCAAGACGGCGGATTTATGTGGTGAGTTGATCGACGACAATCTAAAATCGCTGACTTGGTGGACAGACAAACACAATAATTACGCCAGTCGAGAGGCAGTGGATCTGCTGAACTTGGAATATATGTTTATGCCGCATGACACGGTGGCCCGGCTGTATGGTGGGTCTCAAGCTGGTTTCAAGCGCTGGCTGAAGGAGCGTGTGTATTCCCGCATGCCCGGTGGATTTCGTGCGTTAGCTTATTTTTTTTACCGCTACGTTATGCGGCTGGGTTTTCTGGACGGCCGTGCCGGTTTTGCATTTCACTTTCTACAGGGTTTTTGGTACCGCTATCTGGTTGATGCCAAGGTTGCCGAGGTTAAGCGCCACATGAAAACTCACAAGGTTGGCATTAAAGAGGCGATCCACAATGTGCTGGGCATTCAGGTTTAACTTCCAAGACGGTACCGAGTCACGCATAAGTTGTCAGTTATCAGGAGGTACCATATGCAAACAGCCGTCCGCAAAGCTGTCTTCCCCATTGCCGGCTTAGGCACCCGTTTTTTGCCCGCCACCAAGGCCAGCCCCAAAGAGATGCTGCCGGTGGTGGACAAGCCACTTATTCAGTACGCGGTGGAAGAGGCGTATGCCGCTGGCGTGCGTCAGATGATTTTTGTCACCGGCCGCACCAAGCGCAGTGTGGAAGACCACTTTGACACCGCCTACGAGCTAGAAAGCGAGTTGGAGGCCGCTGGCAAGCTTGAGCTGCTAAAGGTGGCCCGCTCCATTGCGCCCGACGACATGAGCTGCGTCTTTGTGCGCCAGCCCCGCGCCCTGGGGCTGGGCCATGCGGTGCTGTGCGCCAAGGACTTGGTGGCGGGTGAGCCCTTTGCCGTGCTGCTGGCCGACGACCTAATGGTGGGCGCCCAGGGCCAGGCTCCGGTGCTGGCGCAGATGGTGCAGCAGTTCGCTGAATGGCGCGCCAGCCTATTGGCCGTTCAAGATGTACCGCGCGAGCACGCCCGCCGCTATGGCATCGTATCTGGCCAAGCCGTGGCAGCGGGCGTGGTGGACGTGACCGGCATTGTGGAGAAGCCCGCCCCCGACGTAGCCCCCACCACCCTGGCCGTGGCCGGGCGCTACATCCTCACACCCGGCATTTTTGCCGAGCTGGAGCGACTGCCCCATGGCGTGGGTGGCGAAATTCAGCTCACCGACGGCATTGCCCAACTGCTTCGCCGCGAAAAGGTGTTCGCCTACCATTACCAGGGCGTGCGCTACGACTGCGGCAGCAAGCTGGGCTTTTTGCAAGCCACGGTCGACCTAGGCCAGCACCACCACGAAGTGGGTGCCGAGTTCAGCGCCTGGCTGCATGCCCGCGAAGCGGTCGAAGAAACCGCTGCGTGACCACTCTGCGTTACCGCTCTTACCTCGCATCACACAGGGCCTCCACCTTGCTCAACTTATTTCGTTTCGTTTGGAGCCATCCCCTCAATGTCAACAACCGGTGGGGGGCCATCAAGCGTGTTCTGGCTTGGCAAGCCGCCTCGCGGCTGATGGCGGGCCCCATAGCCTTTCCGTTTGTGGAAGAGTCCAAGCTGTTTGCCACGCGCGGTATGACAGGTGCCACAGGCAACTGGTACTGCGGCCTGCACGAAGTGGACGACATGGCCTTTGTGCTGCATGCGCTGCAAGAAAGCGAACACTTCTTGGACGTGGGGGCCAACATCGGCAGTTACACAGTGCTGGCCGCAGCAGGCCCGCGTGCACGCGTGACAGCGGTTGAGCCCATTCCCAGCACTTTCGAAAAGTTGCAAGCCAATGTGTCACTCAACCGGCTTGAACCCCGCGTAAACGCTTACTGCGTTGGTCTGTCTGACAAGCGGGGGGTGTTGCATTTTTCGGCTGGGCTGGACACCGTCAATCATGTACTGGCACCTGACGAGTCACTTCCTGCTGTTGAAGTGTCGGTAATGCGCCTAGACGACCTGGTTGAGGACGATTGCCCCGCACTCATCAAAATCGACGTTGAAGGTCACGAGTTACCTGCGTTGCGGGGTGCTGCCCGCACCTTGGCCAACCCAAAGCTGTTGGCCGTGGTGATGGAAACCAACGGCAGCGGCGCCCGTTACGGCTGGTCAGACGACGAACTGGTGGCCCTGATGCAAGGCCATGGGTTTGCAGCCTACAGCTACAACCCATTCAAACGCGAACTGCAGCCCGTCAAACCCGGCACAGGCAACACCATCTTCGTTCGAAACCACGACGAAATCATGCGCCGGGTGAAAGAAGCGCGCAGGTTCAAGGTGGGCAGTGCGGAGATTTGACGCCTTGTCTTCTGCCACGCTCACCATCAGCATCATCACCGCCACCTGGAACTGCCAGGCCACGGTAGCCGACTGCCTGGCGTCGGTGGCCCAGCAAACCTGGCCGCACCGCCAGCACGTGGTGGTGGACGGTGCCAGCACCGACGGCACGCTGGACGTGCTACAGGCCCACCGCCAGCAACTCGCCGTGCTGCAGAGCGAACCCGACCGCGGCATCTACGACGCCCTGAACAAGGGCTTGGCCCTCGCCACTGGCGACGTGGTGGGTCTTCTGCACGCCGACGACCTGTACACCCACCCCCAGGTGCTGCAGCACGTTGCCCAAGCCTTTGCCGATCCATCAGTATGTGCTGTGTATGGCGACCTGCAGTACGTGCGCCAGCACGACACCACCCAGGTGGTGCGCCACTGGCAAAGCAGCCCCGCCACGGCCAGCCGCCTGGCCTGGGGCTGGATGCCGCCCCACCCCACCTTGTACGTGCGGCGTGAGTGGTACCAACGCATTGGCGGGTTTGACACGCGCTACCGCATTGCGGCCGATTACCTGAGCATCTTGCAGTTGTTTAGCCAGCCGGGCTTCAAGGCGGTGTACCTGCCAGAGGTGCTGGTGACCATGCGCCTGGGTGGGGCCAGCAACCGCAGCCTGCGCAACATTGTCCGCAAAACGGGTGAAGACTGGCGGGCGCTTCGGCAGGCCCGCGTGGGGGCGCTGGGCGGGGTGGGTGCCCTGGTGTGGAAGAACCTCAGCAAGCTGGGCCAGTTTGTGTAGAAGCTTATGATTCGGCGCCGTTTGGCGCGCAGCTTGGGCCGCTTTTCGGCCACTTCTTTTCTTTATTGCTACCCAATGGCCGTCAATGGCCACTTATTTCATGAAACGCATTGCTATTTTCCTAGACGCCCCCTATTTCTGGTCGCAAACCAGCCACCTGCTGGCTGGGCGCCATGCGCCGCGCAACCAGGTGCAGATGGACTTTGCCGATCTGCGCGAATATTTGTTGAACGAGGCCGAACACCAGTTGCCCGATGGCGATTTGCTGCGGGTCTATTGGTATGACGTGCCGGCCCGCTCGGGCAAGACGGCCGAGCACCACGCCATTGACCAACTGGACGATTTCAAGCTGCGCCTGGCGGCGCGCGCGGGCGTGGGCCAGCAGGGCGGGTTGGACAGCCTGCTGATCACCGATTTGATGGGCTTGGCGCAGCAGCGCGGCATGACGCACGCGCTGGTGGTGTCGGGCAGTGCCGACCTGGCCCCAGCCTTGCTGGCGGTGCAGGGCATGGGCCTGCGGGTGCACCTGTTGAGCCTGGGCAGCGCCCAGGCCGTGCCAGCCGCCCTGGCGGCCGAGGCTGACATGAAGCGCGTGTGGGGCCTGGACGAGCTGGAGCGTTTCGCCACCTGGCTGGGCCCGGCGCAAGAGCTGGGGCCTGATGCCCACTTGGGCACGGCCCAGGGTGGCAGCATGGGCTGGGCGCCGCCGGTGGCCGATGCCGAGGCGCCTTCGCTGGTGGCGGTGGCGCAGGCGGCCAGCGCGCACATCAAAGACGGCCCCCTGGCCATGGTGTTTGCGGCGCTGAAGCCGGGCGTGCGCGCCCTGCCGCGCGAGATTGACAGCGCCCTGCTGGCCGTGGGCCGCGAAGAACTGGGCCGCGCCCTCACCGAGACCGAAAAGCGCGAGCTGCGGCGCGAGTTTCAGGGGCTGATCAAAGACGAATTTGAAGAAAAGCTGCGCCTGGCTCACGGACCCAGCGACGCGTACGCCTGATGCGCGCACCCTGCACTGCACTGGCCCGGGTGCCTTGTGTGGCCCATGCTTGACAAGCTGGTGATTGCGGCCGTGTCGCCGCTGGGCACGGCCCTGCTGCTGGGTGCGTTGGCCTTGTGCTGGCCCCGCTCGCGCTCAGCACGGCGGCAGCGGCTGCACGCGCAGGGGCAACCCGGCTGGCGCACGTGGCTGCTGGGGCTGGCGCTGGCCTGGCTGGCGCTGTGGTCACTGCCGGTGGTGAGCCACGCGTTTCGTTGGTGGTGGGAAGCGCCCTACCCGCCTGTGGTGGCGGCCAGTGCGCCGCAGGCGCAGGCGGTGGTGCTGCTGGGCGGTGGCATTCGGCCGGCAGGCCTGGACGGCTCTGCCCCCAACATGGGCGCAGCAGCAGACCGCCTGTGGATGGCGGCCGAGTTGATGCGCGCAGGCAAGGCGCCGGTGGTGGTGCTGAGCGGTGGCAGCAACCCGGCGGAAAGCGCCACCAGCGAGGCGCGCGCCATGCAGCAGGTGCTGCTGGCCCTGGGCGTGCCACAGGCCGCCATGCGCCTGGAAGAGCGCAGCCGCAACACGCGGCAGAACGCCAGCGAAACCGCGGCACTGCTGCTGCCCCAGGGGCAGCGGCGCATTTTGCTGGTGACGTCTGCCCTGCACATGCGCCGGGCGGTGCGCCTGTTTGAGGCACAGGGCTTTGACGTGATACCCGCCCCCACCGACCACGAAGGCCGGCTGCGGCTGCTGCCGCAAGACGCCTGGCCCGAGGCCGACGCGCTGGAGGGCAGCGCGCGCGCCATCAAGGAAGTGGTAGCCGAGCTCACGGGCCGGTGAATGGCTCGGTGATAACACGCCCCCTCCCAATGACCACACCCCCTTCCCCTGGCGGCTGGCTGTCGCCCACGGTGTTCACCGCCGCTTGCGCGGCCTTGCCGCTGGTATCAGTAGACGTGTACCTCACCCACGGGCTGGGTGGCCACGCGGCCTTGCTGCTGGGCCATCGGGCCAACCGGCCGGCGCAGGGCTGGTGGTTCACGCCAGGTGGGCGCATTCGCAAGCAAGAGGCTTTGCCCCAAGCCCTGGCTCGGGTGTTCACTGATGAACTGGGGCTGCCGGCCGCATGGGCTGCCCACGCGCGCCTACTGGGCGCGTGGGACCACTTCTACCCCGACAGCGCTTTTGACGAAGCGGTGCCCACGCACTACGTGAACCTGGCCTACCAGGTGGCGTGGAACGACGTGGCTGGGCAGGGGTGCAGCGGCAGCGCGGCCGGCACACCGCCTGCGCACGCCTGGCCGGTGGGCCAGGGTGCCCAGCACCTGGCTTGGCGCTGGTGGCCACTGGCTGAGTTGGCCCAGGCGCCAGACGTGCACCCGCACGTGAAGGCGGTGCTGCCCCTGCTGCGGGGCTGAGCGCAGGCGCGCTGGCCACCGGCCGCCACGGTTGGGCAGCGCCCTACCTACCTTTACCCCACCCCTTATTTGCCAAACAGGTCGCCCGAAATAGGCGGCGGGCTGCCCGGGGGCGGGTCTCGCCGGCCGGGCGGTGGCGCGGGCCGGCTCGCGCCACGCTTGGCGGGCGATGTGGCCGCGCCGGGCTCTGGCGGGGCGGGCGGCAGCTCGCCAGGCATGGTGTCGGCCACGGGGTGGTCCACCGCGTCGCGCGCCAGCGCCTGGTAGAACAGGTGGTAGGCCAGCACCACCCCGGCGAAGGCCATCATCAGGTGGGTGGTGGGGCTTTCGGCCATGGCGATGGCCAGGCCGGCCGGCAGGGCAGCAAAGGCCCACAGGGGCAGGCACACGAGGGCGTGGCGGGCCCAGCGAGGCCAGTGGGGCACCACGCGCATCACCCACTGGGTTTTCAGCAGGCTGTGCAGGTGGCGCGAATCGGGCTGGCCGGGGTGCTGGCGGGCGCGCACGCGGCGGTACACGGTGTACAGGGTTTCGATCACCGGGTAGGCGCACACCAGCAGGCTTTCCCAGGGGGACACGTTGGGGTTGCGCGCGGGCAGCAGCACCGCCAGCCAGGCCAGGGCGAAGCCGCCGAAATAGGCCCCGCCGTCGCCCATGAACAGGCGGCCAAAGGGGTAGTTCACCAGCCAGAAGCCCAAGGTGGCGGCGGCCAGCACGCCGGCGGCGGCGCTCAGGTGCGCGTCGCCCGCGCCGTGGGCCACCACGGCAAAGGTGGCAAAGCAGCCGGCCAGGGTGCCGCTGGCCAGGCCGTTGAAACCATCGATCAGGTTGATGGCGTTGGCCAGCCCGGCCACCGCAAAGGCGGTGAAGGCAATGGCCACGGGGGGGTGGGCCAGCAGCGGGTCAAGCAGGGGCAGGTCAAGCCGGTCGATGGAGTGGCCGGTCAGCAGGCACACCAGCAGGCCGCTCACCATGGTGGCCATGAGGCGGGGCGTCACGCCCACGCGCTTGGTCACGTCTTCCAGCAAGCCGGCGGTGATGGCCGGCAGGCCCGCCAGCAGAATGGGCTCCAGCGTGTCGTGCACCTGCTCGGGCCCCACGCTCCACCCCGCCACCAGCCCCAGAAAAATGCCCAGCCCGCCGATGCGGGGCACAGGCTGGCTGTGGAACTTTTGCACCCCCACGGCCAGGTCGTGGGTGAAGCGGCCGTGCCATCGCTGCGTGAGCACGATGAGCAGGCAGGCGCCAAACGAAACCACCAGGGCGGCGATCAATGGTGTCATGGCGGGCAGTGGGTTAGGGGTTGAGGACGGCTCAGTGGCGCCCTAGCACATGGCTGGCGCGGGCATTAGGGCGAACACACCCCAGGGTGACCGTGGGGCCGCCCGTGGATTGGCTTGTGTGAAAACCCATGCCCGTGTGGATGCCCGCCACCGAAGTGGCGATGCACAGGCCCGGCGCCGTGCGCCTGGCCTCAGGAGGCGTTTTGGCCGTAGCTGCCGTAGTGGTCTTGGCGGTAGCGGTAGCGGCCGTAGCGGTAGCCCTGGCTGTAGCCGTAGCCGTAGCGGCGGCGAGACAGGTCAAGGCCGTTGAACACCACGCCGTGCACGCGCGCGCCGGCCTGGGCCAGGCGCTTGCGCGACTCGATCAAATCGCCCAGCGAGGTCTGCTCGGCGCGGGCCACCATCAGCACAGTGCCGGCGCGCGGGGCCAGGGCTTGCGCGTCGGCCACCGGCAGCACCGGCGCCGAGTCCACGATCACCAGGTCATACCGGCTGGTGAGTTCGCGCAGCAGTTCGTCGGCGTGGGCAGAGCCCAGCAGCTCGGCCGGATTGGGTGGCAGCTTGCCGGTGGTGATGAAGTCCACCCCCGGGGCGATGGACTGGAAGATGGTGTCGTTCACCGGGGTGCGGCCGGCCACGGCGTCGCTGAAGCCCACGCCCCGGTCCACGCCAAAGTACTTGTGCAGGTGGCCTTTGCGCAGGTCGGCGTCGATCAGCAGCACGCGCCGCCCGCCCGCGCCCAGCACCACGGCCAAGTTGGCGCTCAGGAAGCTTTTGCCGATGCTGGGGGTGGGGCCGGTCACCATCACCAGGCGGTTGGGGGCCTCCAGCATGGTGAACTGCAGCGCGGTGCGCAGGCTGCGCATGCCTTCCACCGCGGCGTCGTCGCTGTGCTTCAGGGCCAGCAGGTGCAGCCCCGGGGTGCCTTGGGCGATGGGGCCGGCCAGGGTGGCCTGGCGGGCCGAGAGGGGCACCGTGGCCAGCACGCCCATGCCGGTGGCCTGCTCGATTTCTTCGGGGCTGCGCAGTTGCGGGCGCCATTGGTTGCGCAGCAGGGCCAGGCCGGCGCCGGCCAGCAGGCCCAGCAGCAGGCCCAGGCCCACGATCTGGCCCTTGCGTGGCTTGATGGCGTACTGCGGCACGGTGGCGGTGTCGATCACGCGCACATTGCCCACCTTGCCTTCTTTCACCAGGCGCAGTTGCTGGAAGCTGTCGAGCAGGTTGGTGTACAGCCCGCTGTTCACCTTCACGTCGCGGGTAAGGCGCAGCAGCTCTTGTTCGGTGGCGGGCAGCTGGCGGGCGCTGCGCTCCAGGCGAGAGATTTCGGTGCGCACGGTGCGCAGCTGGCTTTCCACGGCCACCACTTGCGGGTGCTCGGCGGTGTAGCGCTCGTCCAGCTCTTTGCGCTTTTGCGTCAGTTCCAGCTCTTTGGTGCGCAGGCTCACCATCTGGCCCAGCATGGCCGACGACTCGGCCCCCAGGTCGAAGGTGCCGCGCTCGTTGCGAAAGCGGCTGAAGCGGTCTTCGGCGGCCTCCAGCTGCTGGCGCAGCATGGGCAACTGGGTTTTCAGGAAGGCCAGCGATTTTTCGGCCTCGGCGGCCTTGCGGTCCACGTTCTGGCGCACATACAGCTCGGTGATCTGGTTGAGCACCTGCGCGATGCGCTGCGGGTCGTCGCCTTCCAGGCTCACGTTCATGATGCCGGAGGCTTTGCCCTTCTCCGAGATTTGCAGGTCGTTCTGCAGGGCCCGGGTCACGGCCTGGGCGGAGCGGCGCGTCACCAGAAAGTGGGCGCCCGGCTTGGCGTGCAGCTTGGACACCAGCACCGCGCCTTCTTCGCCGTTCAGGCGAAACACCAGCCGCTCGCCCACGCGGCCGCTGGCCAGCAGTTGGCCGTCTTCGGTCTGCACGGCCAGGCCGCTGGCGGTGGCGGCAATCACGAAGGTCTGGCCCAGCAAGCCTTCGCTCACCTCAAACAGGGCCACCTGCACGGCCTCGTTGCCGCGCACGTAGCCGTCCATGCCCAGAAAGCCAGGGTCTGACAAATCGTTGGCGCGCCGCGCCAGCCACTCGCCCACCAGCGGGGCGTAGCGGGGGCGCACCTCCAGGTCAAGCCGCAGGCGCTCCACCGCCTGGCCGACGATGGTGCGCGAGCGCAAGATTTCGATCTCGGCCGTCACGGGGGAGCGCACGTCAAACAGGTTGCCGGCCTCGCCGAGCATGCCGCCCAGCGGGCCGCCCTTGGTGTCTTCCACCTGCACCAGGGTGTTGGTCTCGAAGATGGGGGTGCTGGTCCAGGCGAACAGGCCGGCGCCGAACACGCCCAGGGCCGTCACCGCGCCAATGAGCCAGCGCTGGTCCATCAGGGTGTCGAACAGGTCGACCAGGCTGATGCCCTCGTCGTCGTCGGCAAGGGCGGGTGCGGCCAGCGCGTTGGGTTGTGGCAAGGGCTGGGGCGTGGGGGTGGAAGGGGTCATGGGCGTGCAAGGGGCTGGACACATGGCACCGTGGCCATGGCCTTAGCCAGACAGGGAAAACAAAGAGCGAAACGCTGGGGCGCGGGTGTCATGTGGGTTGCAGCGCCCGCAGGCGCGACTGCCAGTGCCCGATGCCGAGGGCGATGTCGGCGTAGGCGGTCTCGAACGCGGCGCGGGGTTGCTGGTGGGGGTCGGCCACGTCGACGCCGTCGTGCTGGCGCAGCAGAAACACCTTGCCGCGCGCCAGCGGAAAGCGGCGCTCGGTGTCCAGCTTTTGCTGGCGCGTCATCACCAGCACCAGGTCGGCGCGCTGCACGGCCTCGGCGTCCACCTGCCGGGCGCGGTGGCCCACCAGGTCAAGCCCGTGCTCACGGGCCACCTCGATGGAGTACGGATCGGCCGGCGCGCCCACCACGGCCGCCAGGCCGGCCGAGCGCACCAGCAGGCTGGGCTGTTCGCGCGCCAGCAGGGCCTGCGCCATGGGGCTGCGGCAGATGTTGCCGATGCAAAGCACCAAGACCTCACGAATCATCGGCGCAGGTCGTCCAGGTTGTTCAGGCCAGCGGCGGTGGGCAGCAAGAGGCTGATCACGCGGTTCCAGCGCACGATGGGCGCGGCGTCCACGTACACGATGTCGCGCGGGCGCAGGGCAAAGCCGTCGGCCAGGGCGAAGGCCACCGGGTGGCTGGCGTCCAGGTGGTAGACCTCGGGCTGGCTCACGCCCTGGGTGCGCAGCACGTACACCTGGCGCGGGTCGGCCGAAGAAGGGTTGATGCCACCGGCATCGCCCAGCACCTCGTTCAGGCGCAGGCGGCCGTCGCGCAGGTACTGCGGGCCGGGCTTGAGCACTTCACCGGTGACAAAGACCTTGCTCTCCTCTCGCGAGAGCACGCGCAGCATGTCACCGTGCTGCAGGCGAATGCGCGAAGGGTTCACGCCCTGCTCCACCAGGCGGGCCAGGTCGATCTGCACGGTGCGGCTGTCGCGCGTGAGGGCCACCGAGGTGCGGTCGGCGTCGGGCAACAGGCCGCCCGAGCGGCCAATGGCCTCAGGCAGCGTCATGGCCAGGTCGTCCACCACCTGCAGGCCGGGCGTGCGCACGTGGCCGTCCACGTAGATGCGGGCGCTGCGGTACTGCTGCACGCGCACGGTGAGCTGGGGCTTCTTGAGCCAGCGGCCCAGGCGCTGGCTGAGCAGCTGGCGAATCTCTTCGTCGGTGAGGCCTTGCACTGGCAGCGAGCCAATGAAGGGGAACTGGATGCGCCCGTCGTGCGACACCACATAGCCGCCACCACCGGCGCCGGCGGGCTGACCAGGGGCCTGCACAGTGTTGAACTCGGGCTGGTCAAACACGGTGATGGCCAGCACGTCGCCCGGGCCCACGCGGTAGGCCTGGTCGGCACCGCCCAGCAGCGCCTCCACCTCGGCCGACACCTTGGCCTGCGCCTGGGCCTGTTCGCGAATCAGCCCGGGCGTGATGGGCGTGAGTTGAACGCGCGATGCCACGGCGGTGGCCGCGGCCGTGGCCTGGGCGCGCGACACGGCGTCGGGGTTGAAGCCCATGGCGGCGGGCAGACCGGGGGCAAAGCTGCAGCCAGCCAGGCCCAGGGCGGTGGCGCTGAGGGCGGCCGTTACCGCGAGGCGGCGCATCGGGGAAGAAACGAAACGGGGCATGGGCTCAGGGGAATGGCCTTGGGGTCAGCGGGCAAGGCCCGGGCAGACGCATTGGCGTTGAAACAAGACAAAGGGCAGGCGCAAGGGCGCTGGGGCTGCTGCGTCAAACGGGCTCCACCGCGGTGTGGTGGACACAAACCTCTTTCTCGCGGCCCAGGATCTGCAGCAGCAGCGAGACGCGCTGGCCAGACACGGCGGTGACCATGCACTGCAGGTTCTGCAGGTGCGCCTCGCACAGCCGCACACGGTCGCCCACGCGAAACGGGGGGGTGGGGTCGGCGTCGCTCGCGCGGCGCAGCCGCTCCACCTCGCGCACGGCCTCCACCAGATCGGCCCGCACGGTGGCCGGGCAGGTGCCGAACGACACCAAGGTGCTCACGCCGCGGGTGTGGCGCGCCGGGCTCAAGGCCTGCTGCGCGCTGCCACGCCGAAAGAACACGTAGCGCGGGAACATGGGCTCCAGCGCCGGTGCCGGTTGCTCGGCGCCGCGGCGCCGGCCGGCGGGCGCGCACAGGGGCAGATAGCTCAGGTAGCCCTGGTTGGCCAACTGCTCGGCCGCCAAGCGCTCTTGCCTGGGCTGGCTGTAGGCCAGGTACCAGGTGTGCTCCCAGTCGTCACTGGGCAGTGCCGACGGGGCTGACATGGACTCGGAACCAAGACGCATGGAGGGCAAGGGACTGGGAGGGGCCAATCGGAGCCGGTAGCGCCCGAGGAGAAAAGGGTTCCCCCACGGCTACCGCAAGGAGATGCAAAACACCACCTTCGAGAACATGCCGATTTTGCCACCTCGAAACACCAATAAT
>Ga0256322_1000003_pt1 | contig 30446 bp, 32 predicted proteins | sample LawtaT_19_FD_183670 | JGI IMG/M metagenome (GOLD analysis project Ga0256322, IMG submission 183670) | Metatranscriptome of freshwater microbial communities from St. Lawrence River, New York, United States - Law_Miss_RepB_8d (Metagenome... | ecosystem: Environmental > Aquatic > Freshwater > River... | reverse complement strand
TATTCATTTTGTTGTTTCTGGAATGGATGCGCTCCAGGTCTTTCTTTGTTGATACCCAACATGGCCCACCAACGATCAACAAATTTCATGTCCATGAAAGCCAGCTCCAAAACCCAGATCATTGGAAAAAGCCCAGCCACGCAATTTTTGCGTGATTTGATCAAGACCTTGGCCGCATCGTCTTCCACCGCCCTGGTCACGGGCGAAAGCGGCACGGGCAAGGAGTTGGTGGCGCAGGCATTGCATGCCCACAGCCCCAGGGCCAGCGGCCCTTTTGTGCCCATCAATTGCGGAGCGATCCCGCGTGACCTGATCGAGAGCGAGTTGTTTGGTCACCGCAAGGGCACGTTCACCGGCGCGGTGTCCGATCGCCTGGGGCGATTTGAATTGGCCCACGGCGGGACCTTGTTCCTCGACGAAATCGGTGATTTGCCCATGGACATGCAAGTCAAGCTCTTGCGTGTCCTGCAGGAGCGTTGCATTTTGCCGGTGGGCGCTTCGCGTGAGGTCCAGATTGACGTTCGTGTGGTGGCGGCCACCCACAAGAACCTTGAAAACGAGGTGGCCGAAGGAAGGTTCAGGGAAGACCTGTATTACCGGATCAACGTCCTGCCCGTCTCCACCACCCCTTTGCGCGAGCGCCCTGAAGACATTGCGTCCTTGCTGCTGTTTTATGCGGACAAGCATGTGCTGCCGGGCTCCCGTGCCTTGAAATTTTCGGCTGAAATGCTGGACATGCTGCAGGCCTACACCTGGCCGGGCAATGTGCGTGAATTGTCCAACCTGGTGGACCGTTTTTCGACCCTGTTTCCTGGCCAGACTTTGCATGTGCACACGGTGCCTGCCTGCATGATGCCCTCAGGCCTGGCGGCTCTTCAAGCGCAAAGGATGGCCAAAATGCCTGGCACGGGGCCGGTGCAGCAGGGTGCATTTTTGGCCGCGCAGCCTGTGCAGGAGCCGGCATCGGGCGAAGACCCCTTCAGGGGCCTGCAAGATGGCGTACCGACGCAGCCGGGTGATGCCTGCGGCCCTTGGAGTCAGACCGATCCCTTGGCGCACTTGTTTTCAAGCGATGACAGCTTCGCCTCGGTCGCCGTGCCCAAAAGCGTGCCCGCCATGCTGTCGGCCTCCAACGACGAGATGAACGATGTGGAGGAGGTCATTTTGCTGGCGCAGGGCATTCAAACCTTGCCTCCCGATGGGATTTCCTTGAAGCAGCATCTGATCGAAGTCGAACGCAGCCTGATCGAGCAGGCACTGACTCGGACGCAAGGCAACGTCTCGCAAACGGCCAAACTGCTGCAATTGCAAAGAACGACCTTGATCGAGAAGATCAACAAGTACGATTTGCGAGGTGTGGCTTGAGGGGTTGAGCCGGTTCAGGTCCGGGTCTGGCCGCCATCAAAACGGCGGCTTGGTCACCTGGGCGCATGTGCCTGTGATGAGCGTGACCACCTGACCGTCTGACAAGGTCAGGGACTGCACAAAACGCCCGGTTTTGCGGTCAATCACAAAATCTTCACCCGAGATCATGACCCCAAAACGCTGAAACATGGCCGGGCGAGTGACTTTGAGCCGTGTGCCCATCAATTGAAGGGTGCCGGCACGACCTTCCGAGATGGCAATTTTTCCCTGGTACCAGCCGGAGTTTTTCTCGAAGTCGATCTGGGCCATGGTGATGCGCGATGGCTCCTTGTCCGTGATCCCCAGTTTGAGCTGACCATTCAGATCCAGCTCAAGCTCGCAAATCAAATCCATGACGCCCTTGTTGGCCCCGGGCGTGACGGCGGCGATGCTGCTTTCCGCCGATGGGGCTTCCCCCATGACATGAAACAGGCCCCACACACCGCCCATGACCAAGCCACCCAAGCTGGCACCGATCGCGACGAATTTCAGCATGACTTGACCTTTCGCTGGATCTGCATACCGTTGAATGTACCCCAATCGATATGGCCGGATGTGTGCGCCTGCTTACCGAGTGTCATTGGTTCAGGACCGTGATGCTGACGCGGCGATTTCGGGGATCGGCAGGGTTGTCAGGCACCTTGGGGTTGGTGTCTGCCACCCCTTCAATGCGCGAGAACCGGTTGGCATTGATGCCTTGTCCTTGCATGAACTGGCGCGTGGCTTCTGCGCGCTCGGTGGACAGGGTCCAGTTGTTGCGCATGCTGTCCGGCGCAAACCCGAGGCTGTCCGTGTGACCACGAATCGCCAACTTGTTGGGCAAGGGCTGGAGGGATTTGGCCACCTCGGACATGAGCGCGGCCGCCTTGCCCCCCATGTCGGAGGTGCCCGATGCGTACATGGCGAAATCCGCTTTGTCGATGACCTCGATGCGCAGCCCGTCCTTTTCACGCGTGATGCTGACCTGGTCCTTGATGTTGTTGAACTGTTTGCTCTCGGAGAGTTTTTGCTTGATCTCTTTTTCCAGCTTCTCGAAGTTTTCTTTGTCCTGTTTCTGACTTGGCGTGCCCGCGCCGTCCTTGCCCGGATCCTGCTCCGAGGGGCCGTCCTTGTTGTTTTCCTCTTTGGAGGAACCAAAACTTTCGGCAGGACCGCCCTGGGCTTGTGGGGTCAGTCTCTCCAGCATGGCGGTTTGCTTGGCGGTGAAGGGAAAGCCATCGGTGTCAATGATCGATTTGCCCCCGAACAAACCGTTGGAGCCGGCCATTTCGCCAAACACGATCTGGCTGTGGGAGGCAGGCCTGAAGTAGTCTGCAACACTTTTGCGTTTGTCGTCGTTGGCCGCACCCAGCAGCCACATCAGCAGGAAGAAGGCCATCATGGCCGTCATCATGTCGGCCAGAGCAATTTTCCAGGCTCCGCCGTGTGCGCCCGCATGGCCGTCTTCAACGATGATTTTCCGAATGATCGGCCGCATGGCCTCCGCAGCAGCGGCGGCTTCGGCGGCCGCGGCCGCGGCAGCGGCTTCGTCGTTTTTCGGATCTGCTGGGGGTGTCGCCTCGGCCATCAACTGCCTCGCATGCCGTCAAAGACTTCTGAGAAACTGGGTTGACAGTGGTGCGCTATGCAGGCGCGTGCCGACTCGATGACCAGGGGCTGGGGATGGCCCTTGAGGTTGCCCACAATCATTTCCCGGATCACTTCGAAGGCTTGCGCATCCTCGTTGATGATCTGGGTCAGCCGGCCCGAGAAGGGCTCGAACATGCCGTAAGCCAAAAACACCCCCATCAGCGTCCCCACCAGCGCGGAGCCGATCAGGGCGCCCAGCACGGGCGGTGGCTGGTCGATGGAGCCCATGGTTTTCACCACACCCAAAACGCAGGCCACAATGCCCAAGGCGGGCAAGCCGCCCGCAATGCCTGCCAAGGCCGCTGGCGCCAACAGGGCCTCGTGGTGGTGGACTTTGATGGCTTTTTTCATCAGGTCATCCAGTGCATCGGCGTCGAGATTGCCCTGGGAGATGACCATCAAGCGCAAAGGATCGCAGATCATCTGAACGATGGAGTGGTCTTTGGCCAATTTGGGAAATTCGCCAAAAATGGGGCTTGTGTCTGGATTTTCCACATGGGATTCCAGGGCCACGATGCCCTCCTTTTTCATCACACCTTGCAATTTGCCAATCAACAGCATCAAGGCCAGGTAGTCCGCCTGGTGCCATTGGGGTCCTTTGATGCAGGTGCCGATGCCGGCCATGGCGGCCTTGAAGACCGGAAAACTGTTGGCGACCAGGGACGCCCCGATGGCCGATCCGCCAATGATCAGAAACTCAAAGGGCGCGGCCTTGATGATGGGTGCCATCTTGCCACCCGCAATCACGTACCCACCGAAAACGGCTCCGAAAACGACGGCTAAACCGATGAAGAAAAACATGACGTCCCTTTTGTTTCAGAAAATGCACCAAACCCCGATGCACCAACCCCACGCCCATTGAAAGAGGAAATCCAGCAAACTGCCCAGAACCATGACCGGCAGACCCAGGTAGACCGCCACCCAGACCCACCCGGCTCGGGTCAGTCTTGACTTGGGAATGTCATGACCCTGAATGGCATGCTTCCGCTTGGATGACAACATGGTTCGATGCAATTTGACCTGAATAAATCGTCACAAGATGTTTAATCTTGAGTCCGATTCAGAAAATTTGCCTATTATGACAATATGAACGTTGAATGGAATTTTTCGTCTCAGTCCCTTTGGACGCAGTTCCACAGTGAACACCAAGGCGCCTTGCAACAGTCCTGGGCTTACGGCGAGGCCCTGATGGCCTTGGGCATCAGCGTTGAGCGTGCGGTGTTCTGGGATGGGGACCGTCTGATCGGCATGGCCCAATTCATGTGCAGGCGATTTCTGGCTTATGTTTCTTTGGCGTCCTGCACGCGCGGGCCTGTCTGGGATCCTCAGGTGACGGCAGAGCAGCGGTCGCAGCTGTACAGCCTGCTCAAGCGGTCTTTGCCGGTGGCCCCCCTGCGTGTCATGCTGGTGTCCCCAGATGTGAGCGTTGAGGGGTGCGATCGGCGCGAGTGGCAAGGTTTCTCTCGGGTCATGACCGGCTACTCGACGGTGTATCTGAACCTGACCCAGTCGGAAGATGTCCTGAAGTCCAGGCTGGATGGCAAGTGGCGAAACCGATTGACCAAGGTCTTGTCCCATGAAAAGCTCCGTGTTCATGCCCAGCCCAGCCTCAAGCGTTGTGCCTGGTTGCTTGGCAAGGAGGAGGACCAGCGGGAGGCGCGCAAATTTCATGGCTTGCCCACCGACTTTGTCCCCGCCTACATCGCCAAGTGCGACAGCCCCCAGCAGGCGTTTGTGGTGGTCTATGCGGAGCTGGGCAAAGAGTCGGTCGCAGGCATGCTTTTTTTGATTCACGGACAGGTCGCCAGTTACCATATGGGTTGGGCCAATGAAGAGGGTCGGGCATTGAATGCCCACAACGCCCTGTTGTGGAAAGCGGTGATCTATTTGAAATCCCAGGGCATTGGCATGCTCGATCTGGGAGGCGTCAACACCCATGATTTGCCGGGAATATCGCGTTTCAAGCTGGGAACAGGGGGGGATGTTGTGACCCTGGCCGGTACATTTTTTTGAGATTGAACATGAACATGTTGGGCTTTGCAAAAAAGTCGTGGCGACGAAGTGGCCTGGTGACACTGGCCTTGGTGGCGGGCTGGCTGCCGCCTTCGGCCATGGCCTGGACGCGGATCGGCGAGACCCCGGAAGTCACCCTGTATGTCAATCGCAACAGCATCGAAAAGGCCGACCGCATTCGCAAAGTGTGGGAAATGCAGGATCTGAGAAACGCCGATGCCGATGGCGTGCGATCCAGACGCTACATCAACGAGTACGACTGCGAGTACAAGATGCACCGTGTGGGACGAATGACCAGCTACGCCGGCCCCAAATTGACCGGCCAGGTGGTCGCCACGGTCAGCGAGATGGGCTATTGGCGAAAAATCCCGCCAGACGGCGTGTTTGTGCTGACCTACATCGCTGTTTGCATTGAATAAACCTTGTGCCGTCCCCCGGCCATCACCTGGGCGTGACCGGGTTGTTGGACGGGTTGGCCGCAGGCGGTGCATCGGCGGGCTTGGCGGGGGAGACGCGGGGGAACTGAACCGCTTTTTCGCGCGATTGGGTGCTGTTGTTTTTCTGGATGGTTTCCAGGTAACGCTCTTTTTGCAGGGTCACCAGGGCTTCAACGTCCCGGTTCAATTTGTCGACATTGCCCACGGCACCTTTCAAAGCCTTCACTTCTGAACCCAGGGCCTGCACGGCACCGGCCTGGGTTTGCAGTTTGCTGTTGATGCCCTGAACCTGCTTGAGCAGGTTGTCGCTGGTGGCCGCCACTTGCTTGGCGGTTTCACCGGGGACACCTTGCACCATGGTTTCGGATTTTTTCAGGGCCTCGTTGATGCGCGTCTCCAGCTGTCCCTGGGTTTTGACCTGTTCCACTTGCTGAGCGGTCAGTGTCTCAATGCTCTTGTTGATCACATCGAGTGACTCCAAGCCGGCATTGAGGTCGACCACGCGTTTGCCAACCGCCAACATCATGCTGTCGAGCTGGTTGATGCGGCTGTTCATCCGCACGCCCATGGTCAAAAAGAAGATCAGACAAACGAGCAGCAAGCCGCCGGTCACGCCCAGAAGAATCAAGGCTTTTTTATGGCCCGTTTCGGTCAGGGATCGGAAGTCCTGGGTGGCCGCGTGCATGTCGCGGCTGGCCGCTGCGGCAGCGGTGGCTGACTTGGTGGCAATGTGGGCCGAGTCCAGCACCACCTTGGCCAGTGCCTGGTATTGCTGGTAAGCCCGTTCATCGACGGCAGCGCCCGGATGGGGGCCCGACCCGGCGGCGTCTGCGGCTTTGGGCGGGGCCTTGGCGGCTGGGGCAGCGGGTTTGTCCATGGCAGGCGGCGCGTCCATGGGCTCGTCGGCGGGTGCCTCGACCAAGACGGGCTCAGTGGGGGTGAAATTGGTTTCGCTCATGACATGGATCCTCGTGCAGGTCGGGAATTAGGAAGTCGCTGAAGTTGTTCTGACAACTGAGCATTGAGGGCTTGAAGTTCTTCAATTCGGGCCTTGATCGGGCTGTCTTGTTCCCAAAGCGGGACGATGGGCAACGCAGGCGCTGCCGGCTCACGGGATGACGGCGCGGTCTTCGCAGGGGTTTTGCGGGGTTGGCGAGCCGCGGTCTTGACCTTGGGTTTGGCTGTGCGCCGGGGCGGGGGACTGACAGGGGCTTCGTCCATTTCCGGGGCTTTGGGCGGCGCGCTTGGCTTGGCTTTGAGCGCTTTGACAGGGGCCGCCCGCTGGGTGTTTTCAGGGGCTTCCTGCACAGCGGCAACCGCCTGTTTTTTGGTGGGGGACTTTCTTTGGGCAACGCTGGCGCCTTCGGCCATTTGGACGGCATGAGGCTTGTCGCTGCGGATCAGGGCCGGTTTTTTCATGGTGTTCGTGGGGCTGGGTCAGCGTGGGGTGGGGGGTGTCGGCAAGCCGGCGGCTGGTGGGCCCGGGTTGTCGGCGGCATTGACCGGTTTCACCTCGACAGCGCCAGGCGTGCCTTGGGGGGCTGTGGCCCCTTGGACTGGGGTCTTGATGGGGGTGGGCGGTTTGCCGATGCCAAAGGCTTCGGGTTGCACCCAGAGCATCACCAGTGCAGCGGCCGCCAGGAGCACCCCGAAAATCAACGCGGCTCGCAGGTGTTTGCCACCGAGTTGTTTCAAGGCGCGCTGGCATGTCTGGATCGCGTCCAGACCGTGCAGGTAATAGCCATCGAGGCGTGCACGGGATGGCGACTTGGTCACCGCAGGCGCCACGATCTTGGCCGGCGCAGGGGCAAAGTCGTCGGGCGTCATGGCGGGGGGGGACCCGCTGTCCGGCAAGCTCCTTTGCTGAATGCGCCTGAGCAATTGCTGGACCGGAATGATCCGGCCTTCTGTGCGGGCCAACTCAAGCGCGGCCTGGCTTTGTTCCTGATTGGGGGCCTCGATTTCCCAGCGCAAAATCTTTCGGCCAAATGCGCCAAGGCTTTGGTGGGTGCCGCGGCCGCCAATCATCAGCAAAATGGCTCGGATGTTGGCGCCGGGAAAATTCTGAATCAGCCGAGCCAGAAGCTGAATTTCGGATTGCGGCAGGGCCTGTGCATCGTGCACCACCCAGATTTGTGCTTTGCTGGAAGCTTCCGGCGTTTGTGTGGCTTGCTCCACCGATTGACGCGCAAGGACTTCATTGAAACGGGCCAACAAAGAGTCTGTGTTGGCTGGGAAGTAGACCTCGATGCTGTGTTCGGGGGCTTGTTGTTTGAGCCGGGCCAGCAACAGCCCCAAATAGTGGTCTGCCAGCGCCTCGTGCTCGCATTGCAGCGCAAGGCTGAGGCCTTCTCTGGCGATCGCATTGGTGCATCCATCAATGCGCATGCGGTCGGCTGCGCGGAAGACAAAATCGTTCATCGCCTGGTTGTGAGCTGAGATGGGGATGTTCATGCCGCGGCTGCTTTCTCGGCGCGTGTACGCTGGCCTTCAGTGTTGAATTCCATATTGCTTGGCACTTTGACCGTGGGTCTGGGGCGTGGGGGATTCGTGGGCGACGCGGCCTCAAGACTGAACACGTAAGCAATGACCTGCGCCACAGCGTGGTACAGGTCCTCCGGGATGGGCTTTTCGACCTCGGTGGTGTAGTAAATGGCGCGAGCCAGAGGGGCTGCTTCAAAAATGTGCACGCCGTGCGAAGTCGCTTCGGCGCGGATCAGTGCCGCCATGTGGTCAGAACCTTTGGCCACCATGATCGGCGCCCCTTCGCCTGTGGGATCGTACTCAAGGGCGACCGCAAAGTGCTCAGGGTTGGTGATCACCACATCGGCATCCTTGACGCGCTCAATCATTCTTGCATTGGCCATTTCCCGCTGGCGGCGACGGATCTGCGCCTTCACCTCGGGACTGCCTTCCATTTGCTTGAATTCGTCCTTGATCTCCTGCATGGACATCCGCATTCTCTTGGTGAAAGCGTACTTCTGGTAGGGCACATCGATCAATGCAATCACCGCCAAACTCAAGGCGACCCATAAACCTGACTCGATGATCATGCCGCCTGCGGCAGCAAGTGCGGGCTCCAGATCCATTCTGCCGATCTGCACAAGGGCGTCGGTGTGGGACAGCAAAGACCACCAAAGAACGCCCGCGACCAAAAGAAATTTGAGGATGGCCTTGGACAATTCCACGGCCGCATGGGTGCCAAAAATTCGCTTGAACCCGTTCACAGGGTTGATCTTGGAGCCCTTGGGCAGGACGGCCTTGAGTGAAAAAACATAGCCGCCCGTCATCACCGAAGCAACAATGGCAGCAACAATGGTGAAGGCAATGATGGGCAGCAGGACAATGAAGGCGGACAGCATTTGCTCACCAAAGTGGGCGGGCAACAGCATCGGCTTTTCGATGAGTTGCCGGTCAAAAACAAAGCCCTGCGCAAATATTTTGGTCAGCCGGTTGGCCAGCCAACCCCCAGTCAGCGTGAGCAAAAGGAAGACGCCGATGACGATCACTGCCGCAGGCAATTCCGAGGAGCGGGGCACCTCGCCGTTTTGGCGCGCCTTGTTCAGCTTGTGCGCCGTGGGTTCTTCGGTTTTTTCCTGGGCGCTGTCAGACACGGGAAACTCCTAAGACTTCTCGTACCACCGAAAACCCCTGCACCCACAACCAGTTGATGCGCCCGCCAATGCTGTCCATGGAGATGATCAGGAGGACAAAACCCGCCATGATCATCGCGGGTAAGCCGACGGCAAAAATATTCAGGCTGGGCGCTGCGCGGGTCACAACGCCCAAGCCCACGTTGATGAAGAGCAAGGCCACCATGACCGGCAATGCCATCAGCACGGCACCCAAAAAGACCATGGAGCTCCATTGAAGCACCCGGCCATAGACGTCCCGGTTCATGATGGAAGTCCCGATGGGCAGGCTGTTGAATGACTCCAAAATCACGCCCAGCATGATGGCGTGGCCGCCAAAGCCCACAAAGACCAGTGTGGACATGACGATCAACAACTGTGAAATCACGGGCACGTTGCCCATGTTGGGATCGATCATGTTGGCCATGGACAGGCCCATGGCGGCGGCAATGCTCTGGCCTGCCACCACCACGGCGCCGACCACGACTTGCAAAATCAAGCCCATCGTGGCGCCGATCATGATCTGGTTGAACACTTCCACCAGGCCCTGTGCCGATGTGGGGTCGATCACAGGCCAGGTGTACAGGGGGTAAATCATCCAGGTCAACACCAGGGCCAACAGCACCCTCATGCGGGTGTTGAATGCGCTGAGGGAGAAGATGGGCGCGGTGATCATCAGGGCCGAAACGCGCAGCATCGGCCACAAAAAGGTATAGAACCTTTCGACGATGTCTGCTGCCAGTAAATTCATGGGGCCCTCTGTGCACTGCTCAGTTGAACAGGGTGGGGATGCGCTCGAAAATGCTGCGCGTGAAATCCACGAGCGTGGTGAGCATCCAGGCGCCAAAAATCAGCAGGGCCAACGCTTCGGCGATCAGCTTCGGAATGAAGCTCAAGGTCATTTCGTTGATGGATGTGGCGGCCTGGATGATGCCGATGATTAAGCCGACGGCCAGTGCCACCAGCAACAAAGGGGCACTCACGAGTGCAACGGTCCACAGGGCGTGTCGGCTCAGATCAATGACGGTGGCGGTGTCCATTTTTTTCTTTCAGGGCATGGCGAAACTGCCGGCCAGCGATCCCATGATCAGGGACCAGCCGTCCACCAGCACAAACAACATGAGTTTGAAGGGCATCGAGATCATCATTGGGGACAGCATCATCATGCCCATGGACATGAGCACACTGGCCACGATCAGGTCGATCACCACAAAGGGGATGTAGATGAGGAACCCAATGGTGAAGGCACTTTTGAGTTCGGAGGTCAGAAACGCCGGGACCAAGGTGGTGAAGGGCACATCCTGCGGGCTGCTGAAGTTGGTATTGCGCGCAATCTCCATGAACATCGAGATGTCGTCTTCCCGTGTTTGCAGGAGCATGAAGGCGCGGATGGGTTTTTCGGCAGCAGCCAGGGCTTTGTCAAAACTCATGCCCTGGTTCATGTAGGGCAGCAAGGCGCTTTGGTAAACCTCGTTCAGGACCGGGGCCATCACAAACAAGGTCAGAAACAAGGACAGGCCGATGATGACCATGTTGGGGGGGGTCTGGCCCGTTCCGAGGGCCTGGCGCAGCAAGGACATCACGATGACGATCCGGACAAAAGCGGTCATCATCAACAGCAAGGATGGCAGGACCGTCAAGGTCGTCATCAATGCCAGCAACTGCAGCGTCAGGCTGTACTGGGTTCCGCGTGCGGTGTTGGTGGCGGTGATGGCAGGCAAATCCGGTGCCGCCTGCGCCAAAACAGGCAACAAGCTCAACACAACGGTCAGGATCAGCCCAAGGCTCAAATGGCGCTTCATGGCGGGGTTTCTTTGGAGAGGTCAAGAGGCGCGACCGGTTGGGCAGGCCAGGTGGAGAGCGCGGTCATTTGATGCGCGGTCACACCCACCAAAACGTCTTGACCGTCCACCTGGAGGAGGACGATTTTCTGTCGGGGGCCGATGGAGAGGGTTTCAACCGCGTGCAGTCGCTGGCTCTTCTTGCGCATCATGTGTGAGCCGTTTTGCAATTTGCGCAAGGTCCACAGCAGTGCAAGCAACAGGCCAATGACCAGCGCAAAGCTGAGCACATACTGCAGCCAGTCGAGAAATGTCCATCCGGTGTTCATGGGGTTCGCCGGCTTCGATCAAAGGTTGTCCAGGCGCTCGGATGCGGGAACGACCCGCGTCAGGCGGATGCCGTAACGGTCGTTGACCAGCACGACTTCACCCTGCGCCACCACGGTGTTGTTCACCAGCAGGTCCAGAGGTTCGCCGGCGATGCGGTCCAGCTCCACCACGCTGCCTTGGGTCAGGCGCATCAGATCGCGGATCTTGATTTGGGCCCGGCCCACTTCAATGGACAGGGTCACCGGGATGTTCTGCAACACATCGGTATGGATCTGACCCTTGTCGCTGGATTCAAACTGGGGTTCATCTTGGTCGTTGAGATCGCTCATGGGAGGTCCTTGAAATGGGGCTCATGCCGGGGCATTGGGGCTGACGGCATTGACAATTTTGACGGCCACTTGGCTGCCCATGGCACCGACTTCGACGTCGTAGACCGGCATGTCTTCAATCGTGGCCCGGGCAAAGTCGGTTTTCTTGAAAGGCAAGATGTCGCCAGGTTGCATGTTTTGCAACTGCTGCAACGAGAGGCTGAGTTTGCCAAGGAGAATGTGGATTTCCAATTCGGCATCGTGCACCGCATCGGTCAGTTGTTCTCGCCAGACCTTGTCGGAATCTTCATTGCCATCGCCGGTTTGGACGCGGCTGCGCAACAGGTCGCGCACGGGTTTGAGCGCGACGTAGGGAATGACCATGTCGACAAAGCCCGAGCCTTGCGTGGTGATTTCCGACTCAAAGCGGCACAGGATGACCAGGTCGTTTTCGTCCACGATTTGGGCAAATTGCGGGTTGATTTCCGAGCTGACGTGCTCGAAATCCACGGCTGTCAGGGGCGCCCAGGCTTCCTTGAAGGATCGAAAGAACACCTGCAGGATGATCTTGATGATTCGGCTCTCGGTCGGTGTGAAAAGGCGACCCGCAGGCAGTTGACCCACACCCCGTCCAAACCCGCCAAAAAAACTGTCCAGCGAGCTGAAGACCACCGTTGGCTCGATGACCACCATGGCGTAGCCCCGAAAGGGACTCATGCGCACAATGTTCACGGAGAGGGGGGCCTTGAGTTCCTTGACATAGTCACCAAACCGAACCATCTGGGTTCGGGTGGGGTTCATCCGGGGGCTGGTTCTGAGCACCTCCAGCATGCCGAGCCGGAACATGCGGATGAACCGCTCATTGATCATGTCCAATGAGGCAACGTTCACACCCAGGCTGCTGTCTTCAGCCGCCAAATCATGTTTGCGAACCTGGATGTCGAGGTTGTAGCCCGGTTGGTTGTCCAGCGTGCCATCGTTGAAGCTGGCCGACAAGGCGGCCAGCTCTTCACTGGACAACAGGGGTTGATTTTCAGCCATGGTCAATTCGGTGTTCTTGCTTCAGGCCGTTTTACTGGACAACAAAACTGGTGAAGTAGACTTCTTCGATGCCGCCGAAATCTTCGTATTTCTGCAGAACGCTGTTCATTTCCTCGCGGATTTTCGCCGCCAGATCCTTGCGGAATTCGGGTTTTGCCAGATCGGCTTCGGTCATTTGTCGCATGACATCCAACGCCACGGAGCGCAAGGCAAACTCATGCTTTTTGGCGTTTTTGAAAACCCGCTCGTCATAGTGGGTCATGATGGCCAGGTTGAGCTGAATCACTTTGCGGGTGTTGGTCAGGTTCGAGACCAAGGGCTTTTCGAGTTCCATGTAGCTGTTCTCGAAGCGCTGCAACTCGGGCGACTCCTTGGCGACTTTTTGAGGCGCGGCATCGGCCGTGCCGGCTTTGTTGTTCGCTGCACCACTCTCCAGATTTTTCAGGGCTTCTTCAGCGGCGATGGTGTCCTTTTTGTCAAAGAAACCGGTCACAAACAAGGTGCCGACCACGGTGCCGGCCAGCACAAGGATGGCCACCAGCGCAATCACAATGATTTTGATGAGGGGTGATTTCTTTTTGCCTTCAACTTCAATTTCTTCGTCAGCCATTTCGATTCCTTCGTAGGTGTCGCCTCAGACCATGACATCCCAACCATCAACGCCCATCTTGGATGGAACCCTTACGGGCTGGGATGCGCTTGCATCAGCAGATTCGGTGGGGGCATTGTCCCTGACATTGGCTTGTCGATCAGGTGTCGACTCTCCGCCACGTTGACGGCTTTGCCCATCGTCAACTTTCAATGAAGCAACATCCATGCCCATTTGATTCAAGGTCTCTTTGAGTTTGGACATGCCTTCGTTCAGCAATTCACGGGTCAGGGCTTGTCCGGCGGTGAAAACGGCATCCATTTCGCCGCCTCGCATGCGCATGTCCACCTCGATGTGTCCCAGTCTGGCGGGCCTCAGGGACAGTTTGAGTTGCCATTGGCCCCGTTCAAGCTCCGACAGAATGCGCTGCCCGACGGCCTGACCCATTTTCTCCGCCAGGTTCTGAATGTTTTCACGCCGTTGTGCACTGTCCATCTCTGGCGCAGCCGCGGCGTTGGAAGCAGACTCGGTGCGGGCCATGCTGCTCAGATCGGGTTTGATGCTGAAACTGCCATGGCCGTGGGAGGGTGATTCCTGGCCGGTGGCCGCTTCACCCGCGTTCAAGGTCTCGAGGGTGGCCTGCAGTTCCGGTGTGAACAATTGGGACAGGTCCAGCACTTTCAGGGGGAGATCGAGCTTGCCCAGGACGCTGGACTTGACCGAAGTGAGTCCTATGGTATTGCTTTTGAGCCAATCCGATGCGGTGGCTGCCACGTTGGCCCCCACGGCCGCCTCTGCCTTGAGCTCGGTGGCGGGATCGGACTTCATGACCGTGATCGTGATGGGGGCGGTGTCGTCAGTGGCGGATGGCAGGGCCAGACCCGGGATCAGGCTTGCGGGTGCACCCCTGCCAGTCTGGGTTTTCGGGTTGACGTCCACCCCTGTGCCGGCCATGGCCCAAGGCGGTGGCGTGGTGGCCGCAGGCTGCAGGGGCAGAGGGCTGATGGGGGTGGCGTCGCTCGCGCGCTGGGATGGCAAGAGGCCCAGCGGCGTTTCCAGGGCCATGCCGCCAGTCGGCGTCAGGCCGGCGGGGCTGCTGGTCAGGCCGGCGGGGGTGGGGTCAGGTTCGAGGTGCCCATGAGCCACTGCAATGCGGCCTCGTCCAGGCCTTGTGAGCGCGCAAACATCTCCAGGCTCTGGCCTTCCGGGGCGGCGGTTTGCGGCGTGATGACCTGCAGGTGCGGACCAATTTGGAGGGCGGTGAGCAGCAGGGGATCGCCCGCACCCCCCGCGTTGCTTGTGGGTGCGGCCACATCCTGGTCGCGCCATGCGGCAGGCTGGGGCAGCAGATTGCCCGTCAGAGCCGAGGTTGTGGCAAAGGCCATCAGGGTTTGATCGCCCAAAGCGTTCGGATTGGCCAACAGATCGACCGCTGCAGCCGAGGGGGTGGCCATGCCCGGCAGGGTTGGATCGCCCAAAGCGGACGGATCGGTGAGCACAGTGCTTGGCGCAGCAGCAGGCTGGGTTGTCAGGGGGCCCTGCTGGGCCAGCATGGCGGTCATCACGGCCGCAAAATCAATGCCGGCCGATGGTTCTTTGTCGGTCGAAGAGGGCGCTTTGTCTTGGGTGGAACTGCTCAAGGAGCGTGTCGAAATGTCAATCGATGTCAGGGTCATGGGCTTTGCGCTTCAACGAAGGGTTGGGGTTTGGGCAACGGGGCGGTGGCAGCGGCCAGAAATTGCCGCTCATCGCCTTCCTGGCAGTAACAGCAATTTACGCACCAGTTTTGTCGGCCCGACTTGAAAAAACAGCATCAGGGGCCGGGGCGGTGGCACAACACTTGCTTGAAGGTGTTGGAAAACTAACACCCCATCGCTCCGTTTGAGTCCCCAACCTCATGAACACTTTGACCCTGTCAGCCATTCGGCAGAACCTCTCCGGCTTTAATTTGGCGGGTTTGGGCTTGCCATTGCTGGTCCTGCTGATCATGGCCATGTTGGTGGTGCCCCTGCCACCGCTTTTGTTGGACATCCTGTTCACTTTCAACATCATGGTGGGCCTGGTGGTCATCATGGTGGCCATTGGCACCCGCAAACCGCTGGAGTTTTCGTCCTTTCCTTCGGTGCTGCTGTTTGCCACCATGTTGCGTTTGGCTTTGAACGTGGCCTCGACCCGTGTGGTTCTGGTCAGTGGTCATGAAGGACCAGAATCGGCAGGCAAGGTGATCGCGGCTTTCGGTGAGTTTGTCATCGGAGGCAATTATGTTGTCGGATTCATCATTTTTGTTATTTTGATGATCGTCAACTTTTTCGTGGTCACCAAGGGGGCCGGGCGGGTTTCAGAGGTCAATGCGCGTTTCACCCTGGACGCCATGCCTGGCAAGCAAATGTCCATCGATGCCGATTTGAATGCCGGTGTCATTGACCAGGAAACAGCGAAAAAGCGCAGGGAAGAGTTGGCGCAGGAGGCTGATTTTTTTGGCTCGATGGATGGTGCGTCAAAGTTCGTCAGCGGCGATGCTTTGGCGGGCTTGCTGATTTTGATCATCAACATCGTGGGTGGCTTGGCCATTGGCATTGGTCAGCATGATCTGCCGGTGGGGGATGCCACCCGCGTCTATGTCCTGTTGACCATCGGTGATGGCTTGGTGGCCCAAATCCCGGCCTTGTTCATGTCCTTGGCGACCGCGATCATCGTGACCCGTGTGACCACCTCGGAGTCCATGACCGAGCAGGCCAGCAGCCAATTGTCGAATGTGCCGGCTTTGTTCATTTCGTCCGGCATCCTGATGGTGATGGGCCTGGTGCCCGGCATGCCTCACCTGGTCTTTCTGACTTTGGCCGCCGCCACCGCTGGTGTGGGATTCATGGTCATGCGCAAGCAAATGCAGCTGGAGCAGGTGTCTGCCGCACCGCTGGTGACCAGCAACCAGGCGCCCAAAGAATTGGACTGGGACGATGTCGAGCAGGTCGATCTGATTGGCCTTGAAATTGGTTACGGCTTGATTCCCTTGGTGAACGTGGAGTCCGGCGGTCAGCTGATGACCCGTGTCAAGGGCGTGCGCAAAAAACTCTCGGCCGAATTGGGTTTTCTGGTGCAACCGGTTCGCATCCGGGATGCCTTGAATCTCGAGCCTGATGCCTACCACATCGTCTTGAATGGTGTGGTGCGTGGACGCGGCGAAGTCAAGGTGGGACGGGAGTTGGCCATCAACCCCGGCAAGGTTTACGGAAAAATCGAAGGACAGACCACCAAGGAGCCGGCTTTTGGTCTGGAGGCGGTCTGGATTGAGCCCGCATGGCGAGACCAGGCACGCGCCTTGGGCTACACCGTGGTTGACCCCAGCACCGCCATCGCCACACACATGAACAAGGTCTTGCGTGAGAACGCGGCCGAACTGCTCAGCCATGACGAGGCGCAGAAGTTGTTGGACAAATTGGCCGTCAAATCGCCCAAGCTGGTGGAAGAGCTGGTGCCGGGCAAGCTCTCTTTGGGCGTGGTCACCCGGACACTCCAGAATCTTTTGCAGGAGTCCGTCCCGATCCGGGACATGCGCAGTGTGGTCGAAGCCTTGACCGAGGTCAGCGGCCGTACCCAGGATCCCGACCAACTGGCCCAGCTGATTCGGCCCAAGATGGGACGCATGATTGTGCAAGGTCTTTTGGAGAGCCGGGAAACCCTGTCGGTTTTGACGCTCGACCCCCAGCTGGAGCAGCTTTTGCACAATGTCTTGCAGCAGAACAACGGTTCGGCCGGCATGGTGCTGGAGCCTGGTTTGGCAGAGAGCCTGTTCGCCGCTTTGCGCGACAGCACCCGTGCCACCGAAGAGCAGGGTTTGCCTGCCGTGCTGGTGGTCTCGCCCGCCATCCGCCCTTGGATGTCCAAGGCCGTGAGGTACCGGGTGAGCGAATTGACGGTGTTGTCTTACAGCGAAATTCCGGATGACCAACCGGTCAAGGTGATCAACACGGTTCACGCCGATCCCCGAAATAACCCCTCAGCGACCAAGGCCTGATAGATCATGGAACTCAAACGCATCCTGGCTCGTGACAGCCGCTCAGCCAACGAAAAAGCCATTCAGTTGTATGGCAATGACGTGTTGATCATTTCCAGCCAACGCTTGGACAACCAGACGGAGCTGATCGTGGCCACCGATGTGGCGTCTTCTGCATCGGAGGCGCCATCGGGCGTGCAGCTTCCCGCGCACAACCCTGCCCAGCCCAGAGCGCACACGCCATTTGTCCCTTTTTCCCAATTGCTCGACGAGGCCAACGCCCGGCAAGACCTGGATGTCTTGGACGAGGAGTTGCCCGCGCAGGGGGCAGATCTGGGCAGCCAGGACGAGCCGGTTCACGAATTTTCGATAGCCCCGCAGGTTCAGCGCCGCCAAGCGGCACTGTCTGCACCGCCTGCGGCCAGCCTGGCCAGCGCCCATGAGAGCCGAAGGAGCCTTGAAATTGTGGAGATGCTGCGCATGGAAGTGGCCTCCTTGCGCAAGGAATTCTCCTTGTCGCGGCAAATGCGACCCTGGCAGGATGGTTTGGGCTTGTCCCCCGCGATCCAGCAGCTGTCCCTGGCCATGAACGAAGCGGGCGTTCCCGCTGCCTTGAGGGCACTCCTGACCGACAGCATCCAATCCCTGGACAGCGCGCAAGAGGCCATGCAGGTGATGCAGAATTTGCTGGTCACGGCGATGGAGCGGTCCCCTTGTGAGTTGTTGCCATCGGCAGCGCATGCGCTGTGTGGCCCCTCGGGTTCAGGAAAAACATCCATGGTCGGCCGTCTGGCCTATGCGGCAGCCCAGAAACAGGGTGTCGAGCGCCAAGCCATGGTGAGCTTTGCCGACCACCGTCCTGGTGCGTGGGCGCAGATGCAGTTGCTGGCATCCCAATCGGGCGTTTCGTGTTTCCGCGCTACCGACGCCGCGATGCTGGTCACCTTGCTGGAAGACTTGCAGGGCAAAACGGTCTGGATCGATACCTGTGGTGCCGATTTCGGCGCCCAGGCCGAACTGCTGCGTCAGCATTGCCCTCAGGTGCTGCGGCACGCGGTGTTACCGGTTGATGCTACAGTTACCAGCGTGCACAAAATTCTGGACAATTCAACCGCATCCTGGTCATCCTTGATGCTCAGCAAGGTGGATGAAGCTGCCCAGCCTTGGGCTTTGGTCAAGGGCTTGACGGAAAACCGACTGCCTGTGTCCTTGATGGCTGGAGACAGCCGAATCTGCACCCCGGTCCAGTCCTTCGATCCTTCCCATCTGGTGCGTTTGGCTTTGGCACCTTTGGACGCCTTCCAGGTCAAGGCCCCCGTCGATGAGCAGCCAGCCCCGCTCACCACGGCACGCCCAAAGCGCGCAGTCAAGGTCAAAAAATCGCCGGACCTGGCCGTTGCCGAAGTGCCTGTCCACCGTTCACCCGCCGCTTCGGCCCGCAAGGCCAAAGCGCCCGTTGCCGACGACATTGTGATTCCCACCCTGATGGGCACAAAAACCTCGGCACGTACACGCACCCCCTCCAAACCCACGATCCCAGCGTAAGAAGCCGAACATGGACATCAAGTTTCCTCAAGTGATTGGCGTTGCCAGCGGCAAAGGTGGGGCGGGTAAAACCACCGTGGCCATCAATTTGGCCGTGGCCTTGTCCAAGCGCGGTCACAAGGTCATGCTGATGGACGGCGATCTGGGGATGGCCAATGCGCAGATTGCCCTGGGCGCGCACGCGCCCTTCAACATCAGCCATGTGCTGACGGGCGAGAAGACGCTGGAAGAGGTGATTGTGACCACCAAGCAAGGTGTTCGCCTGGTGCCTGGGGCCTCGGGTTTGCGCGACATGGCTGCACTCGATCCGATTCAGATTGCCAGCATGATTCGGGCTTTTGACAGTCTTCAGGAGCCCGTGGATTACCTGCTGGTGGACGTGGCCGCCGGCATCGCCCCTGCGGTTCTGGAGTTCATGGCGGCCTGTCAGAGGCGCTTCGTGGTGGTGTGCAATCAGCCTTCTTCGATTGCCGATGCCTATGGCTTGATCAAGGTCATGGCCACAGAACAAGCCCTGGACGAAATCTATTTGATCCCCAACATGGTTGCCAGCATTCATGAGGGCCGACAGCTGCATCGGCGCCTGAACGATGTGTGCAACCGGTTTCTGGGGGTGTCGGTGAAATTCCTGCAGTCGATCGAGTCGGATGAAATGGTGCTGCAATCGTTGCGCAAATACACCTCGGTGATGGAGTTTGCGCCCAGCAGTGCGGCGTCCCGCGATTTTCGGGCCTTGGCCGAGGCCATCGACCACCTGCCCTCGACCGATGGACCCTCGGGAAGGATGCAGTTTTTTTCTGAACGCATGCTGCGCGTCGCGCATCCAGGGCGGTGACTGTGGCACACACCATTTCACACTACCAAGAGGCTGAAAACAGCCACGAGTCCCTGATCATGGGGCACATGGCCATGGTCAAACGTGTGGCGGTCCATTTGAAAGCCCGTTTGCCGCCCTTCATGGAACTCGATGAGCTGGTGCAGGTGGGCATGGTCGGCCTCATTGAAGCGGCCCGAGCTTTCGACCCCACCAAAGGGTTTGAGTTCGAGCATTTCGCGCTCAGCAGGGTCCGTGGCGCCATCCTCGATGAAGTGCGTCGGCAATCCTTCTTGCCCCGCTCGGCGGTGGCATTCAACAAAAGCGAGAACGAAGCGGTCCATGTGCTGGCTGCGGAGCTCGGCCGCACCCCGACCCAAGCCGAATTGGCCCTGTACATGGGCAAGGACATTGAAGAATTTCACCGCGAGCGCGGTCAAGCCAAAAGGTTCGAAACCTTTTCCATGGAGGTGGTGTCCGATGAGGTCATGAGCATGCCCGCGGACAGCGCCATGCAGCCGGAAGTCATGGTGGAGGAAGCGGAATTCATGGAGGCTGTTGTGGAGGCCATCGATCAATTGCCTGAACGAGAGCGCATGGTGATGTCGCTTTACTACGTGGAGGAGTTGAACCTCAAGGAAATCGGCGAGGTTCTGGGGGTCAGTGAATCCAGGATCAGCCAAATTCTTTCGGCAGTTGTTAAGAAATTACGGCAGAATCTGCAAATCTCATAGGAATAACACAACACGCCATATGCTTGGGTTTTTTAATAAAAACAATCCCGCAGAGGAAATGAAGCGGGCCGTTGCAGCATATGAGAAGGTGTTGAGTTTGTCGTCTGATTCCCGGGATGCGCGCAGCGCCCGCATGCGCATGGGTTTGCTCTGTCGTGCACATTTGGACAAAACCTTCATTGCCGGTGCTGAGCAAACCGCTGTGTGGCAAGAACATGCCAAATTGGCTTTGGTGGCTGGAAAACCGGCACCTGAGCCGCCCGTGGCCTCCAAATTCCAGAAAATCCGGGCCGGCGAATCCGACATTTATGCCTACCTTCCTGAAGAGTATGTGGTGGAGGCTTTCGCGCTCGGTGCCCGATACCAGAAAATGGAATTGACGGCTTCCAAAGCCATTGACGCCATGCAGGCCTTGGCCAACCAGATCAGTTATTACGATTTGAGACTCACGGAGCCTTTCCAGGTCATGGCCTTCCTGAGGGATGAGTTGGCCGTGCAGGAGCCTGCCCCATCGACCGATGAACAGGATGCGCAGTCACCCCCAGACGCTGATCCTGGAGCCTCTGCCCGCTGACACCATGGATGCCTTTCTGAATGCCTTGATGTCCATTGGCTTGTTGATCATCCTGGTGTTGATCATCTATCTGATCGACCGGGTCAACACCATGGAAAAAGAAACCCGTCAGGTCCTTTCATCCCTCCATCAAAATAATCCGGTGACGCCGGTGGCGCTGCCGTTTTTGGGTCTGTCATCCAAGCGGCTTTGGGATGCCATGACCGGGCGGCCTGACAAAGGGATGGACCCGCTGGCGCTGTTTGATTTGCAGGGCCCCTACCAGGTGATCTTGTCCAAGCACATTGAAGCCCTCTACAAGGAAGGTTACAAGCACAGCCAGCTCGGCATCACCGAGGAGCCCCCCAACACGCGCCAGGTCTCTTCCTCTGCAGGCACGGTGGAGTCCTGGATTCCGCCTGCCCAAGCCAAGGCCATTTACCAGTGTGGGGTTCAGGCGGCCCAAACGCCAGAGCTCGATTGGGCGCCGATCCGGGCAGCGCTGGACGAGGCAGGAAGTTATTTGTACGGCAAGGCCCAACTGGATGCCTCCAGCCCTTTGTCCGAGTGGTTGATGCCTGCCGGCCTCGCCGCAGGGGCCAATGGGTCGAAAATGTCGTGAGCTCCGACGCCTGACCGGTTGCCGGACCGGTCTGTGGGCGCTCTTGTGGATGAAACGCCACCACTTGTCCGCCTGATTTTGACGTTTTTCGGTTCAAGTTTTCCTGGGACTGGTCGATTCCTCTAGCACTGAAGCTGTAAAGGGGATTTCTTCATGCGTGCATATTCCAAGTTTGCTGAGAGTTACGGGTCTGTTCAAACAGTGACAGGCGTCGCCACAGCAGACAACATCCAGTTGATTCAGATGCTTTTTGATGGATTGACGGAGAGTCTGGCCGCTGCCAGAGGTCATATCCAGAACCACGCCATTGAGGAAAAATCCAAATCGCTCTCACGCGCAGGGCGCATCGTTGTCGGTTTGCAAGGCGCGCTGGACTTTGAGCGAGGCGGTGAATTGGCACAAAACCTCAATGAACTCTATGCCTACGTGACCCGCCGTCTTTTTCATGTCAATGCCTACAACGACCTGGTGGTCTTGGCCGAAGTGCAGGGGCTGATTCAGGATATTGCGCAAGCATGGCAAACATTGCCCAGTTTGCTCAAGCAAACTCAACCCGTGCAGCGCTACGCCAACTGAAGCACTGCCGGTTCGACCCATGGAGCCCCCTAGTGGGGCTTTTTTGTGGCTTGTCCCCCACATTGGCCTGCCCGGCAGGAATCGAACCTGCGACCCACAGCTTAGAAGGCTGTTGCTCTATCCAACTGAGCTACGGGCAGAATCGAAAAACACAAAAGGCCCTGACGGGCCTTTTTGGTGCTAAGTCACAGAAGGCTGAAAAGCTCGGTCTGACTTGATATGGAATTGGCCTGAACAGATCAGGTCAATGGTCGGAGCGGCGGGATTCGAACTCGCGACCCTCTGCTCCCAAAGCAGATGCGCTACCAGGCTGCGCTACGCTCCGACAGGCATTATTCTAACCCTCAAATCCACGATTCCTAGAGCTGATTTCAAAAAAGTCAGCCGCACCACACGGGATGGTCATTTGGCCTTACAAGCAAAAACGGCCTGCAGCAGCAGGCCGTTTGGTTGGAGGAGGGCGTCTTGGCTCAGCTGCCCCGTGTCACGGGCATGCGAACTTCACCTGGCCAGGTCAAATGTTTGGCCAGTTCCAGCTTGGCCAGCGAGTTGCGGTGCACCTCGTCCGGACCATCGGCCAGTCGCAGGGTGCGCTGGTGCGCATAGGCATAGGCCAAGGGGAAGTCTTGCGACACACCGCCACCGCCATGCGCCTGGATGGCCCAGTCGATGATTTGGCAGGCCATGTTGGGGGCCACGATCTTGATCATGGCAATTTCGGCCTTGGCGATCTTGTTGCCCACCGTGTCCATCATGTAAGCGGCCTTGAGCGTGAGCAGGCGGGCCTGCTCGATCATGCAACGCGACTCGGCAATGCGCTCCTGCCAAACGGATTGGCGGGCTATTTCGCGGCCAAAGGCCACGCGCTCATTCAGGCGTTTGCACATCAGCTCCAGGGCGCGTTCGGCGATGCCGATGGTGCGCATGCAATGGTGGATGCGGCCAGGGCCCAGGCGACCTTGCGCGATCTCAAAGCCACGGCCTTCACCCAACAAGATGTTCTCGGCCGGGACGCGCACGTTTTTCAGCACGACTTCCATGTGGCCGTGCGGGGCGTCGTCGTAGCCAAAGACCGACAGGGCACGCACCACGGTGATGCCGGGGGTGTTGGCCGGCACCACGACCATGGATTGCTGCTCATGGCGGCCTGCATCGGGGTTGGTCTTGCCCATCACGATGTACACCGCGCAGCGTGGATCACCTGCGCCGGACGACCACCATTTGCGGCCGTTGATCACATAGTCATCGCCCTCGCGGCGGATTTCGCATTCGATGTTGGTGGCGTCCGAGGACGCCACGTCTGGCTCGGTCATCAGAAAAGCAGAGCGGATTTCACCCCGCAGCAGTGGCTCCATCCAGCGGTCCTTGATCTCTTCGCTGGCGTAGCGTTCCAAGGTTTCCATGTTGCCGGTGTCGGGGGCTGAGCAGTTGAAGACCTCGGCCGCGAAGGGGACACGGCCCATGATTTCGCACAGCGGTGCGTACTCCAGGTTGGACAGGCCTTGTGGTGCACGCGTGGATTTGGGCAGAAACAGGTTCCACAGACCCGCCTTGCGGGCCAGTGGCTTGAGCTCTTCCACGATTTTTGTGGGCACCCAGGCATTGCCTTTGGCCCGGTTGTCTGCGATTTCCTCAAAGAACCTCGCCTCATTGGGGTAGATGTGCTCGTCCATGAAGGCCAGCAATCGGGCTTGCATTTCGTTGACCTTGGGGGTGTGTTCAAAATCCATGGTCGCTCTCCTGGGGTTGGTGTTGGGGAAGAAAAAAGCTCATGCCTGCTTGGCAAAGCGCCAAGCCAGTTCGGCCATCGGGCGGGCCCCTGCGCCCGAGGCCTTGGCCTGCTCGCTCGACGCGGTGCCGTCTTCAACGCGTTTGGCAATGCCTTGCAAGATGGCGGCGATGCGGAACATGTTGTAGGCGAGGTAGAAGTTCCAGTCCTTGGCCAGTGCCTCGGGCGTGGTGAATCCGGTGCGCTCGCAATAGCGGCGAATGTATTCGGCCTCGGAGGGGATGCCCAAACGGGCCAGGTCCAGGCCGCCAATGCCGCGGAAGGTGCCCGGGCTGATGTGCCAGGCCATGCAGTGGTAACTGAAATCGGCCAGTGGGTGCCCCAGGGTTGACAGCTCCCAGTCGAGCACCGCCAGCACGCTGGCTTCGCTGGGGTGGAACATCAGGTTGTCTAGGCGGTAGTCACCGTGAACGATGCTGACCAGGGCATCGTCTTTGGCGCTGTCCGGGATGTGCTGGGGCAGCCATGCAATCAACTGGTCCATCTCCGGGATGGGCTGGGTGACGGAGGCCGCGTATTGTTTGCTCCAGCGGGCAATTTGGCGTTCGATGTAGTTGCCCGGTTTGCCATAGGTGGCCAGGCCTTGCCGGGCGAAATCGACTTTGTGCAGTGCTGCCAGCACGCGGTTCATTTCGTCGTAAATGGCGCCACGCTCTGCCTCGGTCAGGCCCGGCAGCGACTGGTCCCACAACACGCGGCCCTGCACGAACTCCATGATGTAAAACGCGCGTCCAATGACCGATTCGTCGTCGCACAGCACATGCATCCGGGCCACGGGAACATCGGTGCCGTGCAGGCCTTGCATGACGGCAAATTCGCGTTCGATGGCATGGGCCGAAGGCAGCAGTTTGGCCACCGGTCCGGGTTTGGCCCGCATCACGTATTGGCACGATGGGGTCACAAGTTTGTAGGTGGGGTTGGACTGACCGCCCTTGAACATCTCCACCGTCAAGGGGCCAGCAAAGCCGGGCAGTCGGGTGGCGAGCCACTTTTCCAAGGCTGCCACGTCGAAGGCATGTGAGTCCGTGACCGGCCGAGTTCCTACGAAATGGTCAAATGCAGTCATGGGCGCGCCCGTCGAAAGTCAGAATCTGCCAAAGCCGGCGGTGATGGCATGCAAGCGCCCAGACTCAATGGTCCGCGTTCACGATCGCCAGCAGCGCATCGCGGTCCAGCACCACCAGGCCACCGGGCTCGATGCGGATGATCTGCTCGCGTTCCATTTGCTTGAGTTCCTGGTTGACGCGTTGGCGCGATGCGCCCAAGAGCTGAGCCAGTTCCTCCTGTGCCAGTTGCAAGCTGATGCGGATCGCCTTGGCGTCCGACAAACTTGGCACACCGTAGCTGCGCAGCAAGTGGTTGAGCTGTTTGGCCAACCGGGCCCGCAAGGGCAGGGTGTTCAGGTCTTCCACCAGACCGTAGAGCTGGCGAATGCGCCGGGCATGCAGGCGCAACATGGCATCGTAGAACTCGACGTGCTGGGTCAGGATTTTCTTGAAGTCGGCCTTGGCCACATTCAGCGTGGTCGTGTCGCCGTGTGCGTAACAGTCGTGCGTGCGCCGGTCTCCGTCGAAGATCGACACATCGCCGAACCAGATGCCCGGCTCCACATAAGTCAAGGTGATCTGTTTGCCAGACACCGAAGTCGAGCTCACGCGCACTGCGCCCTTGGCACAGGCGATCCACTGCTCCGGCGGGTCGCCCCGCGCCGCGAGCATGTCGCCGTCCTTGTAACGTTTGACGTAAGCGCATCGAAGAATGTCGTGACGGAGTGAAGGTGAAAGGCTTGAGAACCAGCGACCACCGTTGATCGCTTCTCTTTCCTCCATTGTCAGAATTGGTTCATCCATGTTCTGTCCTTTGAGTGACTGGTGGTCAGATTTATGTCGCCTGGGGGACCAGTCGAATTATTTGTACTCGGGTTTTTGCTTGTTCAGGAATGCAGAAATGCCAATTCCTGCATGGGGGTGGTGCAGATTTTTGACAAAGTGATCGCGTTCCCGGGCCAGCTGGGCATTGAGGCTGCTGCCCTCTGCATCGCCCAGCAACTCCTTGATGCTGGCCAGGGCATTGGGCGCGCGGGCATTGAGTTGTTCGCCCAGTTGCAGGGCTTGCTGCAAGGCTTGCCCGGCATCTGCCAAGCGGTTGACCACGCCCAATTGTTGCAGCCGCTCGGCCCCGATGCGCTCGCCGCACATGAGCAATTCGGTGGCCAGTTGGCGGGGCATGGCGCGAGACAGGCTCCAGCTGCCCCCCCCATCTGGCGACAGGGCAATGCTGCTGTAGGCCATCACGAACACACTGTTGCGTGCAGCCACGATCATGTCGCAGGCCAGGGCCAGTGAAAAACCGGCGCCGGCTGCCGGACCCTCGACGGCCGCAATCACGGGCTTGGGAAAGGTTCGGATGGCCTCGATCCAGTTGTGCAGGCCTTCGATGCTCTGCGCCTGGTGCTCGGGTGGCAACTGGCGGTTGTTTTGCAGGCGCTGCAAATTGCCGCCCGCACAGAACACCCCATTGGCCCCGGTGATCACCACGCTGCGCACATCGGCGCTGGATTCGGCCACGCTCAGGGCTTCTACCCCTGCAGCGTACATTTCGGGCCCGAGGGCGTTGCGAAACTCCGGGTTGCTGAGGGTCAGGATCAGGGTCTGACCTTCGCTGGTGCTGAGCAATTGAGCGGTCATTTTGTCACTTCATCAGTTGGGGACAGAGCTGAAGATCTGTCCCACAAAGTCATCAGATCGGGACAGCGCTGAAGATCTGTCCCACAAAGTCATCAGATCGGGACAGCGCTGAAGATCTGTCCCACAAAGCCATCAATCTTCCGTATGCATGAGCGACAGGCCAATGGCGCCACGGCGGCGTAGCCAGGGGCTGGGGCGGTAACGCATGTCACCGTAAACCGTCTGCATGTTGAACAGGACTTCCAGAATGCTGTCCGGACCAAACCGGTTGCCCATGGCCAATGGGCCCAAGGGGTAGGCCAGCCCCAGCGTGACGGCGGTTTCCAGATCTTGCGGGGTACAGATGCGTTGCTGGCAGATGTCGGAAGCGATGTTGACGATGGTGGCCACCACACGTTGGGTGACAAAGCCACCGCTGTCGCGGATGACAGACACGGCTTTGCCGTCGCGGGCAAAAAGGGCGTGGGCGGCATCGCGCATGTCGCTGCGGGTGGCGGGGTTGGTGGCCAGCACCCGGCGCTTGGTGGCCGCGTCGTTCACCAGCATGTCGATGCCCACGGTGCGGGCCGGGTCCAGACGTTCGACCACGGCCACGGTGGTGACGTCAAAGCCAAGGGGGGCCACAAGGGTCAATGCTTCCGGCGAGGGTGAGGCGCCGGTCTCGATGGTGGCACCCAGGTCCTTGAGCAGTTGCAGCAGTTCCATTCGGCGAGCGGCGCGGGTCGAAACCCACACCGGCGGGATTTTTTCGATCGAAGGGGTGGGGGGCTCCGGCGGTACCTGAGCCACGCCATCCACGTATTTGTAGAAGCCTTCGCCCACCTTTTTGCCGACCACGCCCCCAGCCAGGCGCTGGGCTGTGATCACATTGGGGCGGTAGCGCGGTTCCTCGTAGTACTGGTGGTAGATGGCCTCGATCACGTGGTGCGACACGTCCAGGGCGGTCAAGTCAAACAGCTCGAAAGGGCCCAGTTTGAAGCCGACCTGGTCACGCAGAATGCGGTCAATGGTGGCGAAGTCGGCGATGCCCTCGCTCACGATGCGCAGGGCCTCGGTGCTGTAGCCACGCCCGGCGTGGTTGACGATGAAGCCGGGCGTGTCCAGTGCCTGAACGGGGGTGTGGCCCATCTGGCGTGCATAGTCGGACAGGCGCTGGCATACGGCCGGGTTGGTTTTGAGGCCCGCAATCACTTCGACCACCTTCATGAGCGGCACCGGGTTGAAGAAGTGGTAACCGGCAAACTGGTCGGGGCGTTGCAAGCCGGCGGCAATGGCCGTGACCGAGAGCGACGAGGTGTTGGTCACCAGCACGGCGGTGGGGGCCAACACTTTTTCCAATTCGATGAACAGGTTTTTCTTGATGTCGAGCTTTTCGACGATGGCTTCCACCACCAGTTCGCAGCCTGCCAGGTCCTGAAGCCGAGTGGCCTCGGACAATCGGCTTTTGTAGCCCGCCACCGCCTCGGCCGTCAGGCGGCCTTTGTCGTGCAGCTTGTCCCATTGCTGGAAGACGGCTTCACGGGCTTTGGTCACGGCGTCGGCTTGGGTGTCGTACAACCAGACCTGGCTGCCAGCTTGCGCGGCAATTTGGGCAATGCCGCGCCCCATGGCACCGGCACCGATGACGGCGACTTTTTGAAACATTGGGGTCATTTTTGAAGACGGGTCAACAAGACGATGGGCATGTCGATCATGGAGATGGCCAAGGTCGTATTCAGAGGGAGGGTCGTGTAAAGAGCAAACCGAGATTATGGATGTGCTTTCAACGGCGCACTTGCAAGGCGCCCGGATTGATAATGTTGGTTGGCGTTCCCTTGATGAAATTCACCACGTTGTCAAAGGCAGTGCCGAAGTAAAGTTCATAGCTTTCTTTTTCAACGTATCCGATGTGCGGCGTGCAGATGCAGTTCTCCAGACGCAAGAGGGCCGAGCCCTGCAAAATGGGTTCGGATTCGAAAACATCGATCGCAGCCATCCCGGGACGTCCCCGGTTCAATGCGCCTATCAAGGCATTGGGCTCGATCAGCTCGGCGCGGGAAGTGTTGACCAAAATCGCAGTGGGTTTCATTTTGCCCAAGTCATCACCGGTGACCATGCCAGTCGTTTCATCGTTCAGGCGCAGGTGCAAGGACAGAAAATCTGCATTTTCAAAAAATGATTCGCGGCTGGACGCAGCAGTCAAACCGTCCTTGACCGCGCGGATACGTGACTCTTGGCTGCCCCAGACCTGGACATTCATGCCAAAAGCACGACCGTAGCCCGCAACCAGCTGACCAATCTTGCCATAGCCCCAGATGCCCAGTGTCTTGCCCTTCAAGACCGTGCCCAAGCCGAAGTTGGTGGGCATGGAGCCCGACTTCAGACCGGACTGCTGCCAAGCGCCATGCTTGAGGTTGCCGATGTAGTGGGGGAGCCGTCGGGCAGCCGACATGATCAATGCCCAAGTCAATTCAGCTGGCGCAACCGGTGAGCCCACGCCTTCAGCCACGGCCACGCCCCGTTCTGTGCACGCGGTCAAATCGATGTGTCCACCGACCCGACCGGTTTGCGCGATCAATTTGAGCCGAGGCAACTTTTCAATCAATGCTTTGTTCAAAGCTGTACGTTCCCGTATCAGAACGATCACGTCAGCGTCTTTGAGGCGTACAGACAGTTGACCAATGCCCTTGACCGTGTTGGTGTAGACCTTGGCGGAATAGTTTTCGAGCTTGGACGCGCACTCGAGTTTGCGGACGACGTCCTGATAGTCGTCAAGGATCACAATGTTCATGCTCGACATTGTGCCTTGTCACGGACCGGGTTGACGTGGCTGAACGCAAGACCGTTCAGCCCGGCCCAGCCACATGCGCTGTGGGCTCAGCGACTGTTTTCGAGCGCCGCGAGGCGATCGAGTTCGGCGCACACGTCCGACATTCGCCCGGAGATCACTATTCTTGAGGGGTTGCGCGGGCCATCACCGGCTTCATGGACCATCAAAACCCGAAGGCTGGGCACCTTGGCGGTCAAAGGCGTGACTTTTTGAGGCGGGACGGAACGAATGGCTGCCCGTGCTGGCCATGGATGGTGCAAACGTATGGCTGGCCGTGGGCTTGGTGCCGGTCTGCTGGCGTGAAAACCCGGTAATTTTTGGAACAGACCCGAAATGGCAAGAAGAGCGATTCCCATGTGAAACCTTTCAATGGCATGGAGGTTGGACACAGGCAGGATTGATGAAAAGTCTTGGCGTCCAGGGCTGATGAACAGCGCCCGCCACCTGAAAGCAAGACGGTGTGCGTTACATCATGGCGTTGTTTCGGATCAATCCCACGGCCAAACCCTCGATGTCAAAAGGCTCTCCAGGGTGGATCCGGATCGTGGGATAGTCGGGGTTTTCCGGCAAGAGTTCGATGCCTTGGGCCGTTTTGCTCAGGCGTTTGACCGTGACCTCTTCACCCAATCTGGCCACGACAATTTGTCCATGGCGAACGTCCTTGGTGGATTTCACGGCCAACAGGTCACCATCAATGATGCCGATGTCACGCATGGACATGCCCCGGACACGCAGTAGATAGTCGGGTGGGGTTGAAAACAAGCTGCTTTCGACCTGGTAGGTGCGGTCAACGTGCTCCTGGGCCAAGATGGGGGACCCTGCAGCTACCCGGCCGACCAGGGGCAGGCACAGCTGGCCCAGACCTGGCAGGCTCATGCTGAATAGATCGCTGGCGGCCCGTTGCGAACTGCGATGGGTGCCCTTGAGACGAATGCCACGGGACGTGCCGCTGATCAGTTCAATGGCCCCTTTTCTGGCCAGGGCCTTGAGGTGTTCTTCTGCCGCATTGGCCGACTTGAAACCCAGGACATTGGCGATCTCTGCGCGCGTGGGCGGTGCACCGGTGTTGGCGATGGTGGTCTGAATGAGGGCCAGAATTTGTTGCTGCCGATCGGTCAGTTTGGGGCTGTCAGTCATGTTTCTTCCTTGAGAGTCAGGC